>Ga0315282_10010141_pt1 | contig 14835 bp, 16 predicted proteins | sample YL17G07_20_MG_FD_203693 | JGI IMG/M metagenome (GOLD analysis project Ga0315282, IMG submission 203693) | Sediment microbial communities from Yellowstone Lake, YNP, Wyoming, USA - YL17G07_20 | ecosystem: Environmental > Aquatic > Freshwater > Lake > Sediment | place: USA: Wyoming | collected...
TTACAAAGCTGCTTCCAACCTCTGCCACGTATTGCGAAACGTTTGAATCGGCTGAGGATTTGTCTGTTATTGACGGTGACGTATTCGATTGTGTGCTCGCTTACACTGCGAAGGGAAACATTGACACTGTATGGACGGAGAACATAAGACACTTCAAAAACTACGACTTCATAAGCGTAGAAAATCCTTTGGAATGGAAATGGGAAGAAAAGTGACATCCCCCACGACTAAAGCGCTTGTGCAATTGTTTTAGGCCCGTCTATTTGGAGCCAAATAGATATAATTAGCCATGAAGGGTTGATTCATGAGAGTGTAGTTTTTATATTTGGTTGTTGAAGTAGGGGTTAAGTGAGGATTTAGAATGAAAGCTTCAAATTTTGCCTTTAGGATGTGGTACTATTTTAGAGTTGGTTACAGTACTTACTTGAGTTTTCTTTTAGGTTTTGCAACAACGTTTGTTACTGTGTATTATTTGGCAATAACCAATATTCCTGCGCTTCAAGCTGTGTTTCCGCATTTTGGGTTATTTGCGGTGGTTGCATTGGTTGTTGGTGTTCCAACTGCTTGTATTATTGGGTGGTTTCATATGAAAGGTAGTTCCCTTTGGAAGTCTGAAGTGGATATAACTGTGGAAGCGAATCCTTATCTTTACAAGATGTATCCTGGATATTGGCAGGAAGCTTTTACGCCGCTTTATCTTGAGCTTTTGAGTGGGGTGAAAAAGATTCTTGAGAAGGAGGGAATGCTTAGTGAGGAGGAGAGGGGAAAGATTGAAGATTTGGAGAAAAAACTTGAAATCCTCATGAAAGGGGGATATGTGGGTGCACCTAAAACAAGGGCGGACATGCGTTCTTAAACATTGGGTGTTGGTTTGTTTAGGTGCTCGTGTGAGCGTGCAATTGGTGTAGGCCCGTCTATTTGGGGTCAAATATGTTTTGTTTGGGATATACTATGTGCGCCCCTTCTCACCCCTAGGATGAAGCATAGGTCGTGAGTTTATGAGTTGAACTACCTCGTGTATCTCTTCTTCCTTTAGTTTTACACTACTCGGCAGGTTAATTCCGCTTGAAGAAAGCTTTTCTGCTACGTGGAAACGGCAATTGATGGCATACCTCTTATATGGCGGCATAATGTGCATTGGATAGAAGAAATATCTAGTTTCGATACCTTTCTGGGCCAGTTTTTTTATTAAATCATCTCTATTGATTCCATATTTTTTAGCGTCAATAAGTATTGAGTAGAGCCAGTAAACATTTTTAGCCCAAGGCATTTCAGGATGTACTGTTACTCCTTGAACATTTTTTAGAAAGGAATTGTAGGTTTTTGCGATTTTTCTCTTTCTCTCTATGAATTTATCTATTTTTTCTAGTTGGGCAACGCCTAAGGCTGCTTGTAGATTTGTCATTCTATAGTTGAAACCAATAACTTGGTGCCAATATTTCTTTTTAGTGTCCATCCCGTGGTCTCTAAACACCCTTATCTTTTCGGCTAAGTCTTCATTCTTGGTGAGGCACATGCCTCCTTCGCCAGTGGTGATTATCTTGTTACCGTAGAAGGAGAAGCAAGCTATGTCGCCAAATGTGCCAACTTTTCTGCCCTTGTATTTTGCTCCGTGGGCTTCTGCACAATCCTCGATTACATAGAGGTTATGATCTTTCGCTGTTTCCATTATAGAGTCCATATTGCAGGGATGCCCGTAAAGGTGAACAGGTATTATTGCCCTTGTTTTTTTTGTTATTTTTTCCTCTAGTTTGCTTGGGTCGATACACCAATACTCTGGGTGGGAATCAACGAAGACTGGTTTGGCTCCTGTGTATATTACTACGTTGGCTACCGAAGCGAATGTTAGGTCTGGAACAATAACTTCATCTCCGCGTTTTATTTCTAAGGCTGCTAATGCAAGATGTAGTGCTGTAGTGCCGTTTGAAGTAGATATGCCGTATTTTAGTCCAATGTAGCTGGAAAACTTTCCCTCAAACTCCTCTATAAATGGTCCTTTGGAACTAACCCAACCACTTTTGACTGCTTTAATCACATTTTTTAACTCAGCTTCGCCTATTTCCGGCTCTGCTACAGGAATTTTATACTTCACATTTGTTACATCCTTAAAGCTCTTGTTAGGATTCTGTTTTCACTTGGGTAGTTTGGTGCGTCCCATGGAAATCTTTCACCGTTAATCCATTTTTTCCAGCGGTTGATTTCTTCCTTCACCATCAATTCAACGAGCCCATCAAATTTTGTTTTCGGGCTCCATCCTAGTTTTATCTTGGCTTTGGAATAGTCTCCACGAAGACTGGGGGCGTCGAGCGGTCTTAGAAATCGTTTGGAAACTTTCACGTATTTTTGCCAGTCGAGTCCAGCGACATCGAAGGCTTTTTGCACTAATTCTTTGACGCTGTGTGCTTCATTAGTAGCGATTACATAATCGTCTGATTCTTTTTGTTGAAGCATCAGCCACATCGATTCGACATATTCGGGTGCATAGCCCCAATCGCGTTTGGCATTAAGGTTTCCGAGCCTGAGCTCTTTACTGAGACCAAGGGAGATTTTGGCAACTTCGTTTGCTATCTTTCTAGTTACGAATTCTAGGCCGCGTATGGGCGATTCGTGGTTAAAGAGTACTCCATTTACAGCAAATATTCCATATCCATCCCTGTACGTTTTAGTAATCCAATAGCCATATAGTTTAGCTGCAGCATAAGGACTCATTGGATGAAAGAAGTCTTCTTCACGAAGAGGTCTATTTGTCTTGCCGCTTTTTCCAAACATTTCACTAGTAGCGGCAAAGTAAAATTTAGCATCAGGACATAACTGGCGGACAGCTTCAAGAATTCTGGTTACAGATAGACCAGTGACATCTCCTGTTGCAACTGGAGTTTCAAAACTTGCTTCGACGAAGCTTTGAGCCGCGAGATGATAAATTTCATCAGGTTTAGAAATCTTTAATGTCTCAATTAATGAGCCTGTGTCGCTTAGATCGGCGGGGATAATGTTCACTTTATCGAAAATATTTAGGTATCCTAGACGCCAAAAGTTTGGGGTACTAAGCCTACGATAAGTACCATAGACCTCATATCCTTTGTTCAAAAGGAAACTTGCTAAATAAGCACCATCTTGACCAGTTATACCAGTTATGAGAGCTTTCTTTGTTGACACAAGCTCACCAACGAGAATCTTTTATTATGTTACGCAAATCCTGGTGAATATCTGAAGGAATTTTCTTGCAAAACTTGTATTCTGAATGCTCATCATTTAAAACAACTTTTTCATGCCGACACTTACAAAGAAACTCCAAAGTTATATCGTGTCTTTCTGGAAATATTCTATTGTAAACTCCTATAGATCTGATTATGTCTATATCTAATCCGGTTTCCTCTTTTACTTCGCGTCTCAACGCTTCTTCAAACGTTTCGCCTTTTCTGATTCTTCCGCCAGCAAACCACCACTCTCCTTTCACTGGTGGATTATTTCTTTTTAAGAACAGTATTTGGTTATCATCGTTCACAATCATAGCTTCAACACCTACAATAGGCATTAACAATACGATTTTGTCGTAAAGTGATTTTTCAATCATATTTCCTTTCCACCTTTATTCAATTTTCCTCTTAGCATATACATGATTAATATCTAACCACATTATAGCGTACCCTTTATCTTCGAACCATTTTGCTATGCGTCCTTTTTGTTCTACATTATGTACTTCTACGACCCATCTTTTTATTTTTGGCAAAACTTCTTTGCTTCCTTCTAAAACTTCCCATTCTGCGCCTTCAACATCTACTTTAACCAAATCAACATTATCTTCTCTCTTTAACAACGTATCAAGAGTAACCGTTTTAACCTGTAATCCTTCAACGTTTAGATTTGTACTCATTAAAGTATGGGCACCACAATGTTCACCATAAAATAATGTTGCAGTTCCATTCTGGCCTGATACTGCACATTGCAAAAATTCAATATTTTTAACTCTAACATTAGCTACGTTCCTTTTTAAAAAGGACATATTTTCTGGACTAGGCTCTATAGCAATAACTCGTTCATAATTTTTACCCAATAATACCTCGTATCTTCCTAAATTAGCGCCTACATCAACAAACAATTTGCCTTTTGTTCTATACAAAAACTGTGAAACTCCAGTTTCATGCCTATAAGGGTCCGAGAATAGTGTTGACTCGATTTGTGCAACTGAGTTTAATAGATATTCATGCAATTTTAATTTGTTGTGCTTCATCTTTTTACTAAAAATGTAAGGAATAAGAATAAAGCTGTCTTTTCCCAAGCGACAAATTAATTCAATTTGCATTCTTAATCTTTCTTTTTTCATATAGCCACCCCAACATCACATGAAATCTCAGATACAAAATCGACTTTGCCAGTATTTGAAGGATATTGTAATTCCTTGAAGCGAAATATCTTCCACTTTGAAACTGAACATACGGTTTGTCCTGAGCGTCTGCTGTGAGACAAACCGCGCCGATATCACGTAGATAAACAGCTTTGTGCTTTTTGATTAAGCAGTTATGTAAATAAACATCTTCGCCGAAGACGACTTCTTCAAAACTATCATCCATGATCTTTTTTGGGCTTCTTAGTCTTTTAATTCCTTTATCCTCACTGTCAAGCCAGTATGGACGCCAAATAGCATATAATCCTGTGAATCGTATTGGGTAAACAAGATTGACTATTTTTTGTGTTATCATTCGCCATATCTTTTGTATTCCTTTATATGGATATTTTTTTGAACATGATACTAAACCAATGTTATCTTTGCCCACTAACTCAACTGCTTTAAGTACTTTTTTGTTTATAACTAAATCTGCATCGACTGTTAGTATCCTATCATACTTTGCTTTCCTAAAACCTGTACGCCTAACCCACGCTTGGTGATATTTGTATTCTGGGTTTCTTTTCACTAAGACAAATTCGGTTGGTATCTGGTTGTATTGATGACTTATTTTTTCGCAAAGCTCATACGTTTCCTTACTAGGTAAAGGATCATCAAAACATAATATTACTTCGCTTGGATTTATGTTATAAAAAGACGGTAATGATTTAGGAATCAAGTCAATCTCATTGTATACGGGACAAACCAACGAAAACTCTACCATACTAAAAACTGCACCATTTTCAAGGTTTAATCTGTTCGAATCGTTCTGACGCGCTTTCTTTTTAATCCTCTGGAGAATTTTCACGTCGGCTTGAATTTTCAGTAGATCCACATCCCCAGTTCCTTTCAGGTGACGCCCAGAATCCCCATTAAGAGTTTCCATGTCCATCGTCCTAGATTGTTTGTAGTCGCCACATATACAATTATGTAACGCCTAAGTGTTGGTATTAAATTTTATTCTCCTCCTTAATTAGAGAGAGGGATTCTTTGTGGTCGTGTTTTTCTTAATGAAAATGATTTTGAGCGCATCTTTCCTGATAGACTTATTATCTACTTTTTCTTAATGGAAGCGTTTGATGCGAGGTACGTTGCTGAAGAGTAATAGGATCTTTAAATTCTTTAATGTCAAAAGGCTTAGCTATTTAAACTATTTATGCGAGAATGTTTTTCAATCTGAAGTGAACAGAGCGGGATTGCAACATGAGAATAGTTGGCGCTTTTTATTGCCTTGCAGAACGTGGCTATGTCAATTTGGACATTTTTAATCTGATGGGGGAGTTAAGAAAAAGACACGAGATTCACCTTTTTTTGCTTTCTAAATTGCAAGATGAAAAGAATCTTAAATATTATGACCTTGAGCCTTTCTGGAATCGCTTGCGTCGGAATAGACTTTTTTTCATATTCAACATTTTGTTTCTAATGAGAGAAGTCAAAAGGATAAAGCCCGACATTTCAATTGCGGATTCTGTCTTTAACATCTCGATTCCTTTCTATGTCATAAGTAGAATTTTGAAAATTCCTTTAGTGATCTACTGTAGAGAATTAGAACTTGAAATTACAAAGTACATGGACACACCTTTAAGATTCTTGAGAAGGTTTGCAATAAGGAAATCTGAGTTAGTGGTGGCAATCGACGAAGGATTAAAAGAATATTTCGAGAAAGAAATAAGTAAAGAAGTATATTTGATTCCGACGTCGATAAATTTCGAGGAATTTAAACTTAAAGACATAAGAAGTGAACTTAGCTTACCTGTTGACAACAAGCTGATACTTTACATGGGCTCCCTCTTGAAATATAGGAGGTTAGATTTATTGTTAGAAGCGTTCAATAGGATAAGGGCTGAAAATTTTAAATTAATTCTTGCAGGTCCACGTACAGGAAATATTGAGTATCTAAACGATCTGATTGAAAAGCTGAATTTGAAAGGATCCGTAATACTGTTACCTTGGCTTCCATATTCTCTAGTACCCTCTTTGATATATTCGTGTGATGTTTGTGTAGATCCTTGGCCAAGAGGTGGAGCGGAGGAGTTTCAAGTTTCTCTTAAAATAGTTGAGTATATGGCTGCTGGCAAACCCGTTTTGGTGATTAACACCAAGGGAAATAGGTTCATCGTTAAAAATGGACAAAATGGTTTGTTAGCGGAGCCTAACGTTCAGGACTTCTCCAAAAAATTACTCTTACTGTTAGAAGATTCAGATTTGTCAAACAAGCTTGGTCAAAACGCATTAAAAACGATCAAGGATAACCGCGATTCAAAAATAACTGCGGATAAATTTGAGAAGCTCATTAGAACCAAAGTAAAAAATAGTGAATAGAAATGAAGAGAACAGAGAGCAATGACCCATTCATTCGAGAATGTATCTTGTTGATCGCCAAGGCAAGTGACATTACTTACGAGATGGCTGAATTAATTTTTGAAATAGGCGTAAATGTTTGGAGGAATTCTTATCATACTATCGAATACTTATTAATAAAAAGCATTGACTCCAGACTTTCTAAAATGGTTGTTAGAAAGGGCGGCTCAGTACTGAATGTTGGTTGTGGTTATCCTATAAATGAGATCATTTTCAGTCGATGGGGAGCTAAAAAGATAGTGGGTATTGATGTTGACAAGTCTGTAATAAGGGAAGGGGAAAAAATTTTGGATGAACTAAAGATAGATAACGTAGAACTATATGTAACGGATGCTCTTAACCTCGATCAGCACTTTCCAATAAGATCGTTCGATGTTGTAGTATCTTTTTCAGCCATAGAACATGTAAATGGCATCCAAAAATATGAAGAATGGATAAGAAATATGTCTGATCTTACTAAAAGACACATTGTTTTAACAACCTCAAACAAAAATAGCTATGTGATTTTCCTGATGAATCGAATGTTTAAAGTCTATAACGAGCTATTTCTTACACCAAGGACTGTAAAAGAACTTTTAGTCAAGAACAATCTTAGAGTGACTCACTTCGAGACCAACACTTTAATTTGTTACGAGTATTTACCATTGCCTTTTAAACTTAGGTACAACAAATTTTCACTTAAGCCAAACATATTCCTTAATGAGATGCAGAGAAAGTTATTGAAGAAAATAGGCGGGAGAATGGGATTTGTTTGTGAGAAGAAGATTAGTCCCATAGAGAGGAATAAGAGGATGAGATAAATGAAATACGGGGATCGTATTCGCGGTTTATTATTTAAGTATAGATTCAAAGAAGCAGGAAAAATCTCAATTGGCAGAAATGTTATCATTCGCGGTTGGAAAAATATAACGCTAGGGAATAATGTTACACTTTATGATGGCGCATGCATTAATGCGTCACATGGTTATATAAATATTGGTGATAGATCGGATATTGGTCAATGCTCTTACCTTGATGGTGGGGGAGGTTTGAGTATAGGGAAAGCATGCGCGATTGGTATAGGAGTTAGAATACTCACGGAGTCAAATCAGTATAGATTTAACCCACAGGTGCCTATCGTTGATCAACCAATAATACGTAAGAACGTCGACATAGGAGACGATGTGTGGATAGGAACTAATGCGGTTATCTTTCTTGGAGTAAAAATAGGCAGCCATGCTATTGTTGGAGCTGGTGCAGTCGTGAGAGAAGATGTTCCAGAATGGAAAATAGCTGTTGGTCTTCCTGCAAAAGTAATAAAAGATAGAAGGCATGAGTAGAGCTATGTATGCATGTGTTAGACAGCCTTCTACTTAAAGACCTCCAAATTGTCGTGGTGACAATGGTTTCAAGCAGATGTGACGACTCGTGGCAACTAAAATAAGAAACATAATAAATTGGGCAGAGCCAGACATAGGGCCAGAAGAGATTGAGGCTGTTAAAGAATCCGTAGCCTCTGGTTGGATAGGAGGAAATGGTCCTTCAACTGAAAAGTTTGAACGAGCGTTTGCTGAAAAAGTAAACGCCAAATATAGCGTAGCAACTTGCAATGGTACAACAGCTCTCTTGTGTGCGTTCCAAGCCTTAAAAGAGAAAATAGGGAAAGTGAGAATAGCGGCACCAACATTCACATTCATATCAACTGTACACACAGCATATCACTTTGCCGAAGAAATGAGGTTAATTGACTGTGATCCTAAGACATGGAACGTGGATCCTGACTTGTTGATTGGTGAAAACTTTAATCTGTTAGTTCCAGTTGATGTTGGCGGTCTCCCTTGCGACTACAACAGGCTCAAAGAATTCGATGTACCAATACTTGCAGACAGCGCAGAAGCAGTTGGAGCTAAATACGACGGAAAAATGCTAGGGAGCATCGCAGATGTTACCGTGTTCAGCTTTCATGCGGCTAAAGTTATTACGACTGGAGAAGGAGGGATAGTGGTTACTAACGATAAAAAAATGTACGAATCGATGAGGTCAATAGCAAATTACGGATATGCCACTGAGAAAAAGAGCTGGGAATATGAGTACGAAAGAATCGGTTTTAATTATAGGATGGCAGAGCCTCAGGCGGCACTAGGTTTAGTGCAATTAAACAAGCTTGACAAATATTTGGAAAGGAGACATAAAATAGCCAAAATATATAAAGATGTAATGGGGGACTTAGTTAAATATCAACATGTATCCTCGTCGTGTTTTCATTCCTACTTTTTGTTTGGCATATTGCTTCCAGAAGAAAACATGCAGGAGTGGTTGTGCACAGAATTAGAGAAGAGAGGGATCAAGACGAAGATAACATTCAAGCCTGCTCATAAGCAGAAACCATATAGTAGTTTCAAAGAATGCCCACAGGCAGAAAAAGTTTGGAAGCATATTATAGCCTTACCGATACATAACAAGATGTCTGAGGAAGATGCTAAGTATGTTTCGGAAACAGTTAAGAAATTGTTAATTCAGCATAGAAGGTGAAATGAGGATAATGATTAAGCATGGTCGTGTGATGGGATGTCTGAAAAAGCAAATCTGAATTTAACAGTCCGTCATACTTGCAGAATTTGCGGCTCAAAGTTGACACCCGTCCTATCCCTAGGTGAGCAATGCACAGGATCTGCTCCTGTTAGATCTCCAGACGAAGACCCCCCTCGTATACCACTAGAATTAGTACGGTGCAGTCCTGAATTGAACAAAAAAGCATGTGGCCTTGTCCAGCTTAGGCATAGCACACTACAAGACGTTCTGTACTTCGATTACTGGTATCGTTCTGGCATAAATCAAACAATGAGAAACCATCTTGCTGGCGTCGCACATAAAGCAGAGCAGATGGTTCAATTGAATGCAGGCGATGTGGTGCTTGATATTGGTTGTAATGATGGGACTCTACTACGATCTTATACGAAACCAAGCCTTCAGCTTGTTGGGATAGATCCTGCGAAGAATATAGGAAATCAACCGATTAATCGGTATTTCAATGGAACTGACATCAAAATAGTAACAGATTATTTTAGTAGAGCAAGTTTTTCGAAGGCTAACCCAAACAGCTTGGCAAAAGTGATTACAAGCATAGCGATGTTCTACGATCTAGAGGATCCAAATAGCTTTGTCAGAGATATTAAAGCTATCCTTCATACAGAGGGTATTTGGATATTGGAACAGCATTATCTGGCAGCAATGTTAAAATGGAACGCTTTCGATGTAATCTGTCACGAGCATTTGGAATATTATGCGTTGGGTCCTTTGGAGGCATTGCTTTCCAGAAATTCTCTTCAAATTGTGGACGTAGAGTTAAATGACATCAATGGCGGGAGTTTCCGTTTATATGTTCAACATACAAATAGTTCATCCCCCACATCCGAAGGACTAAAGCATGTTCAGGAGTTGCGAAAAAGCGAGGCAGAACTTGCTCTTAACACAAGTGCTCCCTACAAGTCATTTGTGAAGCGTATTGAAAAAATCCGTGATGACCTCCGCACTCTTATTCTGTCAGAACACGATGCTGGCAAAACCATTTATGTCTATGGAGCATCAACCAAGGGAAACACGATTCTTCAATACTGTGGACTTAACTCCGATGTTGTCGTCGCGGCGGCTGATAGGAACCCTGCCAAATGGGGCTTATTAACCCCTGGGACTCATATACCGATTGTTTCAGAAGAAGAGGCACGTGCCACTAACCCCGACTACTTCCTGGTTCTTCCATGGCACTTTCTTCCTGAATTCTTGGAACGAGAAAAAGAATACCTCTCTTCAGGAGGTAAATTCATAGTTCCCTTACCAGAGGTAAAAATAATCAGTCTTTAAACTCCACAGCGAAGCCTTTGTGGGTTTAGGTTTTGCAAATTGTAGTCTAGTAAATCTTAAATTTAATACCTTTCTTCTGCGGAGCTTCCAATAATTGTTTTTAGAGGCTTTCGAAGAAAAGTTCTTCCTAGTTTCTTAAGAATATCGCTCATTTTTCCTCAACATCTCTTCCAACGTATTTTTTATTTTTTCTTTACGAATTTCTTTTGAAAAATGTTCAGCGACGATCTCTCTTCCTTTTCTACCAAGTTTTTTCCGTAATATGGAATTTTTAAGTAAAGTCAATATTGCTTTAGCTAACTCTTCAGGGGAAAAAGGGTCATTTAGCAAAATTCCACACTCGTCATTCACAACTTCAGGGATTGCTGAAAGTTTAGTACTGATAACTGGTTTCTCGCATGCAAGAGCTTCACTTATTACTGTTGGAAATCCTTCGTGAATTGAAGGAAAAACAAATAATGTACATTGATTATAAAGTTTTAGAAGTTCTTCGTCAGGTATGTAACCTTTAAAATTCACATAATTCGAAACATTCAATTCATCAGCAAGAGCCTGTAATATGGGATAACCGTCTTTTTTCTTGCCAACTATAACAAAATCTACATTATCAAATTCTTTTATAACATAAGGAACGCATTTGATTAAAGTTCCGAATCCTTTTCTCTTTATATTTAATTTGGTTATAAGACCGACAGATAATATCATATTTCGCTCAGTTTTCTCAAAATTAGGCTTAAACTTGTTTACGTCTATACCTTCGTATATAACTTCAACCTCCCTTGAAACTAAATTTCTAACATTATTCGCGCTTTCTATACTAACAGCAACAACTTTATCGGCGTTAGCTAATGTCCATTTAGTTAACCATTTCCAATGACGTTTAAACCCATAATTTATCAACGCCACATTAGCAACTTCTTGACCTACCGCATTTACAATAACAGGTTTACCGCAAATTTTACCAAGTAAAACTCCGACAAATCCGCTTGGAAACGCAAACCAACAAAAGATAATATTTGACTTATAAGCTGGTAAAAAAGACTTAAAAAACAATTTAAGTATTCTATATGGACCAAAGGTGCCTTCAACAACTACTTTCTTCACTTTATAACCGAGCTCTTCCATAATGTCAACGTCTTGCCATACCCACGTGTTATCTGTATTAGCAATCAAACAAATCCTTGACTTCTTATCTATCATGGACATTTCTTAACTATTCCTTCTATCCAACGATATGTCCTTTCCAGACCTTCACGATAAGTCACCTTTGGTTTTCAACCAATTATCTGATTTATCAATGTTAAGTCAGCATTTCTTCCACGAACTCCTTGTGGTGCAGTCAAATCATATACTTTTTTTAATGTTTTACCGCTTATTTCAATAATTATATCAGCTAAACGGTCAATACTAATCAATTCGTCACTACCTATATTTAATGCGCGCGCTGATGAAAATTCCATTCTGGGTCTCTTTCCACTTCAACAATCCTTGTAATATCCAGTGCATCACAAGCCACAGCCACTTTCTGGACGACCCGACGAACCTTTCTTGGTGTAGGCTTATCGGTGCAGATGATAACTTCGCTAGGGTTCACGGCATAGTACGATGGCAACGTCGTTGGAATGAGGTCTACCTCATCCTTAACCGGCACCACGATACTAAAATCTACTTGTTTACTTGCTTTTCGACCCATCGGTATGTTTTCTCCAATCCCTTTTGGTAGGTCACTTTTGGTTGCCAATTCAACTTCTTCTTGAGCAAAGTTATGTCTGCGTTTCTGCTTCTGACACCGATAGGCTTTGCCAAGTCATATTTTTTCTCAATATTCTTGCCACTTATTTTAATAATCATATCTGCCAATTCATTAATCGTGATCGCCTCATCCGAACCGATGTTTAAGGGTTCCTTGCAATCGCTTTCCATCAAGAGTTTTGTAGCTTCCAAGCAATCGTCTATGTAAAGGAAAGACCGGATTTGTTTCCCGTTTCCCCAAATCGTAATAGATCCTCCATCTTTCGCCATAGCCACCTTTCTACATAGGGCCGCTGGAGCTTTCTCTCTCCCGCCTTTGTATGTTCCCTCGGGACCGTAAATGTTGTGATAGCGTGCTATTCGATTTTTTAACCCATAATCTTCCTCAAAGCTTTTGCACATAATTTCGGTGAAAAGTTTCTCCCAGCCATAAGGCGAGTCCGGTTGTGCTGGATATGCATCCAACTCTTTCAAATTGGCTACGTAAGAGTCATCTTTTTGCAATTCCTGTGGATATATACATGCTGAACTAGAGAAAAAGAACCTTTCTACATTGTTTTCTACGCAAGCCTTCAGCATGTTAGCATTTATTAATACATTGTCGTGCGTAACATCTGCTTTCACCTTGGTAATAAAACCGATTCCACCCATGTTGGCGGCGAAATTGTAAACCTGTTCCATGCCCCTCGTAACCCTGCGCACACCCTCTTCATTTCTCAAATCCACCAACACAAACTCATCGGCGCAACTTCTTACAAATTCAGGCTTTTTGATATCCACACCTCTAACCCAATAGCCTTCATCCTTCAGACATCTGACCATGTGGCTTCCAATAAACCCACCAGCTCCTGTTACAAGTATTTTCTTCACTTTTTCACCCCCACCCTAATCCATAAGCAACATACTTGCAAGGCAATTCCTTACTTCTCAACACTCGCCACACATCAATAATAACTTGGGCCTCATTAAAATCCTTAGCGTCTAATTCAGAAAACTCTGACCAGGGAACAGCTATAAAAACTATTTCGCCATCACGAACACACTTCTTCATGTTATCTGCAAACTCGACTCCCTTCAACTGGCGCTTAGCTTCCTCCGCTCCACACGGATCATAAATTATAACTTCATACCCTTTTCTTTGAAGCGCACGCGCAATTTCCAATGCTTGCGAATCCTCAGTCAGCGAAGTGTTCGGCTTGTAGGTTATACCCAAGATACTTATCCGTCTCTTATGGAAACCTTCAATTAACTGTATAGATCTAGAAATCTGTTCTTGATTGACCTTTTGTATGGCGTCACACAAGTAAGATGATGCGCCAAACTTGTCGGAAACCTTCTTGAAGGCAACGACGTCTCTAGGGAAGCACGGACCACCAAATCCCAAGCCTCCTATGAACATTTTCTTCCCAGCTATACGAGGGTCCGACTTCAGGATTTCCGATATGCAATCTATGTCAGCACCGACTTTTTCACAAAACTCAGTAACGGTATTCATGAAGCTTATCTTGTTCACCAGCGCCAAGTTTAGCACGAACTTAGCGGTTTCAATGTTTATTATACTGCCGTGTATTATCGGGGTGCCGTTGGGAACAATTTTTTTCCAAACATTCTCCAGCTTGTTCCCCGCCTCCTTGTTAGACTCGCCAATCAAAACGTAATCAGGATGTTCGAACCCTTCTATCACATTTCCCAGCGCGATCATAGCAGGATTATAACAAATTCCTTTAATTTTGGATCTTACATGCAAACGGCTCAAAAGGGGGATTATTTGCCTGTTCATATCTGTAGGGGGAACAGTGCTGACCACCACTAAAACCTGATTGCCATTGGTGAGATAAGGTGCCGATTTTTTTAAAGCAGATTTCACAACTTCTGGGCTATAACCTTCATTTTGCGTCCCAACAACTACAAAAATCACATCGCAGTTTCGGATTAAACCAAAATCAGTAGAAACCTCGAAATTATCATCATATTGTTCCAAATATTTCTTCACATTTTTTTCTGTGAAGTGCCCACGCTTCTTTATCCGATTCACAACTTCTGAACTTACATCTACCGCTTTCACTTCGAAATGTTTCGCCATTACAAGAGCCAACGGCAACCCCACTTTCCCAACGCCAACTACACCAATTTTTTCAGCCATAATGCTTCAACTCCCTTGGATTTGAGAACTGTAGAAAGATTACCCACCTACATAAGTTTTTCACTCACTTTCCATCTTCACTGAACTGATCTAAAATAAGAACCGGGTATTAAAAGTCTTGACAAGGTATTTTGTTCGACTTAATCTTTCCAACGAGTTTTTCACTAATGCATAATTATCTTATCTTATCTTAGCAACAACAACAGCGCCACAGCGCCACTTATCCACCCGCAACACCTTCAACTTTACGCGATATCAGCAAGTGATTTAAAAGTATTTAAACATAAATTCATACCAACAAAACTCAAACTACATACACGTGAAACACTTTGACGAAGAGCGAAATTAGACTGCA
>Ga0315282_10010142_pt1 | contig 14832 bp, 10 predicted proteins | sample YL17G07_20_MG_FD_203693 | JGI IMG/M metagenome (GOLD analysis project Ga0315282, IMG submission 203693) | Sediment microbial communities from Yellowstone Lake, YNP, Wyoming, USA - YL17G07_20 | ecosystem: Environmental > Aquatic > Freshwater > Lake > Sediment | place: USA: Wyoming | collected...
TAAGGGGTTGGGGGCGGGAGCTTGCGGGAGGGATTGTCAGGGGGGGCGCCCCTGGCCCCTCCCGCAAAACACAACTTTTCGGAACATGATGCTGATCAAGCAGGGAGATACGGGCCCGGCGGTGCTGCTGGTGCAGTCCCGGCTGCGGGAATTGGGATATTGCCGCGGCGCCGAATCGGGGTTCGGTCCCGATACCGCCGAGGCGGTCCGCCGGTTTCAAAGGGGCCAGGGCCTCAGGCCCGACGGCGTGGTGGGCCCCCGCACCCGGGCCCGCCTGTTGCCGCCGCTGCGTTTCAACCGGGAATACCTTGACGGCGTCTTATATGGCGGCCAGCGGGTCTACGATGAAATGGACGCCGTGGTGGCCACGGTGGCCGTGGGCGAGGCCGGGGCCTTCGATGCCCTGCAACTGGACGGGGACGGGCAGGGCCTGTCCTTCGGGGTCCTGCAATGGGCCCAGGGGCCCGGCAGCCTCCAGCCGCTGCTCCAGGCCTTCCATAGCGCCAACGAGCCGAAATTCATTGAGATTTTGGGCGACAGCGACCCCTTGGCGGCCCGGGACCTGCTGGCCAAAACCCGGGGCCGGGGCAAGAAACTGGCCCTGTGGCAGGAGCCGTGGCCCCGGCGTTTCTGGCTGACGGGCCGGGACCTGGAATTTCAGCGGGTCCAGCGGCGCCTGGCCCGTTGGCAACTGGCCGCCCTTTTGGAAGATGGCTGGCGCCTTTATCCCCAGCGGTTTAAGCCAGGCGGCGGCATCGCCCTGCGGGCCTTGATGATGATGGCCGATGTGGGCAACCAGGCCGGTCCCCTGGGGTTGAAAAGGGCCCTGGGAGCCGCCGCGCCGGGCCGCGCCGATGAGGCCCGGTTCATCAGGGCCCTGGGAGAGTACGTGGAGAGCCTCATCGGCCGGAAATACGGGGACCCCAATTTCGGCAACACCCGCGGCCGGCATGAGGCCATCTGCCGCCAGTTCAGCCTGGAGCCGGTGGACTGGCCGGCCTTGCGGGCCCGGCTGGTTTTGGAAACCCCGGAGGCCGGCTCCCCCGGCTGAGGGCAATAGTAAAACTACGGTCGCCATTAATTGTATGCAAGGAATCCGGGGTTCAGAAGCCTTAAAATCCCCCTTTTCTAAAGGGGGATTTAGGGGGATTATTAAGCGGTTATTTTACTCCCCCCTTGCCCCAGCAGTGTCCGGTACGAAAATTGCGCTGGCAGCCAGGGCATTTGCCCCATGAACTAACCATGATGAATATTTAAGCAATTATGAAGGTGGGCCGTGCCCACCCTACATGTCTGGAGATGATGTCCTTGGTTTTGCGCGGACTCCCATCTTCATCAAAAAATCTCTGGTGGCACAGGCTTCCAGCCTGTGCAGGCGCAGGCTAAAGCCTGCGGCTACATTCTGTCAATGTACCCGCTTAACACTGAGTGTAAAATCGCTGCCGGACACTACCCCCCTTGCCCCCCTTTAGAAAAGGGGGGTAACAAAAACCTCGGTTTTAAATGTCATAGTAATTATGAAACGCCGCACTATCTGCCCTAGCTGGGGGGCGCGGGGCGCGCCCCGCCCCCACCGGTCAGATCCCGTCTCCAGGGTTGACGGTGGCGCCTTTTTCTGATAGGGCTGTCTCTATCAGAGGGGACCGCGGCGCGCATGAATTTATTAGACCTGGGAATCCTGATCCTCCTCGGTTTAATCACCATCCGGGGCTACTATCGGGGCCTGTTCCAGGAACTGGCAGTGCTGGTGGGGGTGGTGGGGGGAGTGGTGGTCGCGGCCCACACCTACCTTCGGTTGGCGGCCCTGGCGCAGCGCTGGATCACCGATCCCCTCCATGCCCGCTGGATTGCCTTTGCCGTGGTGCTGGTGGCGGTTTACTGGCTCACCAGGCTGGTGGCCCACTTTCTGCAGCGCCTGCTCTATCACCTCTACCTGGATTTCTTCGACCGCCTGCTGGGCGGGACCTTCGCCCTGGCCAAGGGTGCGCTCTTGCTGGGCTTTGGTTTGATGTTTCTGGGAGTCCTTCTGCCCCGGGACTCGCGCCTGTTAAAAGAATCCCGCACCGCCCCCACCCTTATCCAGATCTCTCGCCAGTCTCTGGAGCTTCTGCCCCCGGACTTCAAACAGCGTCTCAACAATTACCTCAGGCAGTGGCGCAAAGGGAATGAGAAAGACAAGGCCCAGAGGTTCTGGCCGGAGGAACCGGGGGCCCCGGCCCCCGGTAGTCGGCCCCCCGAGCCCTCCAGGGATGGGTCCAGGACCTAGGCAGCTAACCCCTTTGCCGCCGGCCTTTATTGAGGAGTCCATAACCATGACCGGTAACCGCCGTGATCCCGGCGACTTGCTGAACGAATTTCTGGCCATCGTCCACCGGTTGCGCGGCCCGGGGGGATGCCCGTGGGATGCCAAGCAGACTCCGGAGACCTTGAAGACCTATGTCCTGGAAGAGGCCTACGAGTTGATCGAGGCCCTGGACCGCGCCGACCCTGAAAAGATTAAGGAGGAACTGGGAGATCTGTTGCTGCACCTGGTGTTTTTGAGCGATCTTTACCAGGAGCGGGGTGCCTTTTCCTTCGGGGAGGTGGTGGCCGGCATCGCCGCCAAGATGATTCACCGCCATCCCCACGTCTTCGGTGAGGCGGAGGCCAAGACTCAGGAGGACTTGCGCCGCCTCTGGCAGGAAGCCAAAATTCGGGAAGGGAAGGGGCCGGGGGCCGGCTCCCTGGGCCAGGTCTCCCCGGCCCTGCCGGCCCTGGTGCAGGCCCAGCGCCTGGGGGAGGCCGCGGCCCGCATGGGCTTCGACTGGCCCCACGTGCAGGGGGCCCTTGAGAAGGTGGAGGAGGAATGGCAGGAGTTCCGCCTGGCCCTGGAAACGGAGCTCAACCCGGCCTGGGAAGAGGAGCTGGGGGATCTCCTCTTCGCCCTGGTCAACGTGGCCCGCTTCCTGAACATCGATTCCGAGGGGGCCCTGCGGCGCACCATTTACAAATTCATCAAGCGCTTCCACGTGGTGGAACGCACCCTGGCCAAGGAAGGCAAGACCCCGGAGACCGCCACCCTGGAAGAGATGGACGCCATCTGGGAAGCCTGCAAAAGAGAGCGGGGCGACAAAACCTGAAGTCCACCGTTATTCCTGCCGGGGACGTCGGCCCCTGGACCCAGGAACTCGCCTTTATCTTGCCAAGCCCCGGAAAGGATGATAAATTTTTGCTTGGAGGGGTCAAATTGAGATGAAGTCCAGCCGGTCCCGGGGAGCCATTTCGCTGCCGCTGATTATCTTGATTATCCTGGCCGGCGCCATGTTTCTCTCCGTCCTCTTCTATTCCTACTGGCAAAGACTCAACCAGAAAGTCGAGGCCACCCTCAAGGACCAGTTCAACCAGCAGCAGTTGATGTTGGCCCGGAAGATCGCCGACAACGTGGAGTCCTACTTCGACTTTCTGGAAAACGCCCTCCTGGGGTATGCGGGACTGTTCCAGACCGCCTCGCCGGATGATCTGACCATAGAGGCTTCTCTGGCGGAAAGATTTGCCCGGCACAAGCGGTTCGGGCTCCTGAGGATCACCCGGTACGATTCTGCCGGCACCGGGGCGCAGGTTTTCAGTACCTCTACCACGCCTATTCAGGCCGACACCCTGAAGCTTCCCGCCCCTTATTTGAAGTGGGCCCAGGACCAGCAGCACCGCGGCCGCCTGTTTTTGGGCAAAACCTTCGATTACCCCGAGGCTCCCTGGAAGGGCCGGAGAGTGATGCGGTTCATTACCCCCCTCTACTGGGGGAAGAAGCCCCAATTTGCCGGGGTTCTGGAATTTCTCATTGACCCCTTTTTTATCTGCGAAAAAGTTACGGCAGGCGTGCGCTCCGGCCAAACCGGCTACGCCTGGATCATCGACCAGAATGAAATCATGCTGGCCCATTATGAGAAGGACTTTGTGGGCCATGAGGCCATCCAAATCCGCGTTGCCCGCAATCCCCAGATCGTCTTTCGGGGGCTGCGGGAGCTCCACGCCAACCTTCTGGCCGGCAAGGAAGGAGTCACGGAATACGACTCCGGCTGGCACCGCCAGAAGTTGGGACAGATGCCCAAGCTGGCGGCCTATATCCCCATTAAGTTTGACAAAGGGTTGATCACGGGCGTAACCGAGGTGGAAGAGCCGGCCCACAATCTCTGGGGGGTGTGCGTGGTGGCGCCGGTGGAGGAAGTGGCCGGCCAGGTCACAGAAGTGATGCACCAGGAATTGTTCCTGGTGGGGCTCTTCTTCCTGGTGGTGCTGGGCGCCAGCGGCGGGCTCATCGGCACCGCCCTGTTCTGGAACAAGACCCTGACCCGCCAGGTGGAGTTGAAGACCAGGGAGCTGCTGGAGTCCCAGGAGCGCCTGGTGCACTCCGAGCGCTTCGCCGCGGTGGGGGAGGCCGCGGCCTACGTCAGCCATGAAATCAAGAATCCCCTGATGGTCATCGGCGGCATGGCCAGCCAGGTGGAGCGGCGCCTGGCCGAAGACCCGGCGGCCCAGGAAAAGCTCCAGATAATCCAGCGGGAAGTGAAGCGGCTGGAGACTTTCCTGGGGGAATTGCGGGATTTCCTGCGGCCGGTCCCGCCGAGCAAGCGGGAGATCGACCTGAACCGGGTAATCCAGGACGTCCAAGGCCTGATGATGGAAGCCGCCCGGGAAAAGGGAGTAACCATGGAAGACCGGCTGGACCCGCGGCTTCCCAAGATAGAGGCCGATCCCAACCAGCTGGAGCAGGTCCTGGTGAACCTGGTCAAGAACGCCCTGGAGGCCACGGAAGAAAACGGGCGCATCGTGCTCGCCAGCGGCTGCCGGGACGAGCAGGTATGGTTTTCCGTGCATGATACCGGCAAAGGCATGCCTGCCGAAGTGTTGGAGAAGATTTTCCATCCCTTCTTCACCACCAAGGATAAAGGCACCGGGTTGGGGCTGGCGGTGATCCATAAGATCATCACCGATCACCACGGTACCATCACGGTGGACAGCGCCGCCGGCGAGGGCAGCACCTTCACGGTGAGACTGCCGCAAAAAGGCTGATGCGGAAACAGGCCCCCCTCTCTTCTGAGTCCCTCCAAGAACAACGCAAACGCCGCCGGGAACGCGTCCTCATCGCCTTAACCCTGATCCTGGTGGTGGCCATTACTTCTCTGGAGGTGCACCTGGTGCACCAGGGGGGGCAGCCGCTGACCGGCAGCCTCTTGGCCTTCGGCCTGCTCAATTTAAATACCATCCTCCTGCTGCTCTTCACCTTCCTCATCTTCCGGCATCTCACCAAACTTTTTCTAGAAAGGCGCCGGAAAGTCTTCGGCTCCCGGCTGCGCATCCGGTTGGTCCTGACCTTCATCAGCCTCACCATGCTTCCCACCCTGTTTCTCTTCTTCATGGCCTGGCAGCTCATTTCCAGCCGGGTGGATTACTCCTGGGACCGCCAGGTGGAAGAGTCCCTGAACCGGGCCCGGGAGATGAGCCAGACCTACGCCCGGGAGACGGGCGACAAGCTCAAGGCTTACGGCCGCCTCATCAGCCTGGAAATGGGCGAGCCGGGGCAACCGGCTGCGGGGGATTCCTGGGAGTCCTTTCTAACTCAGCGGCGGGCCGCCTACAACTTGACCAGCCTGGAGCTGCTCAAGGCCGACGGCGCCCGGGTGGCCGGTAGTTCCGCCCCGGACCCGGGAGAGCTGCCGGAAGTGCCGCGGTCAGACTTGAGCCCGGCTCCGCCCCCGGAGAAATCCCTCCTGCGGCAATGGTTGCCCCAGGGGGAGCTCTTGAGCGTCCTGGTTCCCCTGGGGGAGAATCTGGAAGCGGCTCCCCAGGGCTATCTGGCGGTGCGCCAGCTCATCCCCCAGCCCCAGCTCCTCGCCATGGCCGACGCGGCCCGCAGCCTCCAGGACCTCCGCCAGCACCAGTTCCTCTTTAGCCCCATGCGGGTGAGCCATTACCTGGCCCTGGTCATCGTCACCCTCATCACGGTGATGGCCGCCATCTGGCTGGCCTTTTACATGGCCCGGGAGATCACCATTCCCATCCGCCAGCTGGCCGAAGGCACCCTGAAAGTGGCGGGCGGAGATTACGATTTCCACATTGACCTGGAGGGCCGGGACGAAATCGGCTTTCTGGTGCAATCCTTCAACAAGATGACCCAGGACCTGCAGCGCAGCCAGGCCCAACTGGCCGACGCTTACCGCCAGTTGAGCGAGAGCCACGCCCTCATTTCCACCCAGAAACGGGACATGGAGATCCTGTTGAAAAATGTGGCCGCCGGCGTCATCGGCATCGACGCCGCCGGCCGGGTCACCATCATCAACGACTCCGCCGCCCAGATGCTGCGGATCAGCCGGGAGGAGGTGCTGGGCCAGGACTGCCGCGTCCTCCTGCCCCCGGCCGAATACCACCGCCTGGCTGAAGTGGTGGCCGAGGCCCGCCGCTCCTCCAGGGGCACGGTGGAAAAACCCCTGCACCTGATCCTGCCGGACCAGACCCTCTACCTGATGCTCAAGCCCACGGTGCTCAAAGACGAAGCCGGCAAGGACCTGGGCGTGGTGCTGGTCTTCGAAGACCTCACTGAACTGGAGCGGGCCCAGCGCCTGGCCACCTGGCGGGAGGTGGCCCGCCGCATTGCCCACGAAGTGAAAAATCCCCTGACCCCCATCAAGCTGGCGGCCCAACGCTTGCAGCGCCGCTACGGCGGGCACCTGGGCCAGGACGGCCAGGTCTTCCAGGAATGCACCCAGATCATCGTCAACCAGGTGGACGAGCTCAAGAACCTGGTGAACGAATTCTCCCGGTTCGCCCGGCTGCCCCATCTGACCCTGGCCCCCCAGGACCTCAACGCCCTGGTGCAGGAGACCTTGCTGCTCTACCAGGAAGTCCAGCCCCGCATCACCCTGGAATTCCATCCCGACCCTGCTCTTCCGCCCATCCTCCTGGACCGGGAGCAGGTGAAACGGCTGCTCCTCAACCTGCTGGACAACGCCCTGGCCTCCATTTCCGGGTCCGGCACCATCGCGGTGTCCGTCAGGAAGGACCCGGTCCTCAACCGGGTGGTGCTGGCCGTCAGCGACACCGGCCGGGGGGTGCCGGACCGGGACAAGGTGCGGATCTTTGAACCCTACTTCTCCACCAAGGGGGGCGGCACCGGCCTGGGCCTGGCCATCGTCAATTCCATCGTGGCGGAACACCAGGGCCGGATCCGGGTGGAGGACAACGTCCCCCAGGGCGCCAGGTTTATCATCGAAATCCCCATGCACAGGACCACCTATGACGGCAACGCTGCTGGTAGTTGACGACGAACCCCAGATCCTGCAAGTCGTGTCCGGCATCCTGCAGGATGAGGGCTTTGAGGTCTTGACCGCCCCGGATGGTGAAGCGGCGCTGAAACGGGTGGGGGAAGACGCCCCCGACCTGGTGCTGCTGGACATTGCTCTCCCCGGGATGGACGGCCTGGAGGTCCTGGACCGCCTCAAAAGGCAGTTTCCCGCCCTGCCGGTGGTCATGATCTCGGCCTACGGTTCGGTGGAAAACGCGGTGAAGGCCACCCGGTTGGGGGCCTACGACTTCATCGAAAAGCCCCCTCACGCCGACAAGATTCTGCTGACGGTGCGCAACGCCCTGGAGATGGCCCGCCTCTCGGAGGAGAACCGGCGCCTGCGCCTCAAGGCCGCCCCGGTGCGGGAGATCATCGGCGCCAGCGAGCCCATCCGACGCCTCAGGGAGCAGCTGCGCATCGTGGCTCCCACCAACGCCTCGGTGCTCATCACCGGGGAAAACGGCACCGGCAAGGAACTGGTGGCCCGGGCCCTCCACGCCTTCAGCCGCCGGGCCCATAAGGCTTTCGTGGAGGTGAACTGCGCCGCCATCCCCGAGGAACTCATCGAAAGCGAACTCTTCGGCCACGAGAAGGGGGCCTTCACCGGGGCCACCAACCGGCGCCGGGGCAAATTCGACCTGGCCCACGAAGGCACCCTGTTTCTGGATGAAATCGGCGACATGAGCCTGAAGACCCAGGCCAAGATTCTTAGGATCCTGGAAGAGCAGCGCTTCGAGCGGGTGGGGGGCAGCCGCCCCATCCAGGTGGACGTGCGGGTGGTGGCCGCCACCAACAAGAACCTGGAGGAGGAGATCGCCAAGGGGAGCTTCCGGGAAGACCTCTACCACCGCATCAACGTCATTCCCCTGAACGTCCCCCCCTTAAGGGAACGGCGGCAGGACATTCCCCTGCTGGCGGCCCACTTCCTCAAGGAGTTGACGGCGGAGAACGACGTGCCGCCCAAGACCTTCAGCGACCGGGCCCTGGAGCGCCTGGCCGCCATGCCCTGGCCCGGCAATGTGCGGGAACTGAAAAACTTCGTCTGGCGTCTGGCCATCCTGAGCCCCGGCGCGGTCATCGACGCCGCCGACCTGCCCCTGGCCGGCGCGGACCAGGAGCCGGAGTCGGGCGCGGCCGACGCCGAATCCATGGACCCCTTCCTGAGGGTGCCGTCCTTCCGGGAGGCCCGGGCCCTGTTCGAGAAGCAGTTCCTGCGCCGCAAACTGGCGGAATGCCGGGGCAATGTCAGCCTGCTGGCGGAAAAGGTGGGCCTGGAACGCTCCCACCTCTACCGCAAACTCCGAGCCTACGGCCTGGAGCCGGGCAAGGAAGGAGAAGGATAGCAAGATAGTTGGGAGAGGAGGCCAGGGGCAGATGGCCGCTTACAATCCCTCTCCCAAACCCTCTCCCCCAACCCCATATGGGAAAGAAAAATCGGGTTAAGCCGGTATCACCGGCTTAACCCGATTTCATTTCAGGGGGTTGGGAGGGGAGTTTGAGGGGAGGGCGGGGGAATCGATTTCCCCCGGCCCTCCCCTCAAATCTTCATCTCCCTAAATCTGCCCGCCAACCTCCGCTAAAGTCTGGAAGTAGATGCGGCGGATGCGTTTCATCCGTTTCTGGAAGCAGAGCCCCAGCTCCATGCAGGCGTTGTAGAAGGACTCCCGGCTGAACTCCAGAGCCACCAGCCGGGACATGGTCTCCTGGGTGAACTCGGTGCGCAGGTCCTTGATCTTCTGGGCCGCGCCCTCCAGTCCCCGCCAGAGAGGCACCAGCACCAGGTCGGCCCGCTCCTGCAAGCGGGCAATTTCGGCCTGCACCGCCTGCACCGGGCCGCCCTCGGGTTTTTCGGCGGCGGTTTCCTCCACCACTTCCACTCCCAGGCGCTCCAGGAACCGCAGCAGGAATTCCCGGGCCCCCTGCTCCCAGGTGCACAGGTTCCAAATATCCGCCGGGATCCCCACCCGGGGGACGCGGCTCCCCCCGGGCAGCCACTGGCGCAGCTGCTGGGCCCGGGCGAAGAGCTGCTCCCGGAGCTGCTGGAAGTACTGGTTATTCCTCAGGGTGGACTTCCACAGGAGAATGCGGCCGTAAGCCTTCATTTTGGCGAAAAACAGGTCCCGGGCAATGAGGCGCCGGACCACCGAGGGCCAGCTGTAGAACTTCTTCATGGCCCGGGTGGTCTCCAACTGCAGCTCGTAGGGGGTGAACTGCCGGGGTTGGAAGACGGCGTGATGGCCGTCGTACTGGCTCCAGTCCCGGCAAATGATGCGGTTTTGGGCCTCCATCTCCTGGTGGAAGGGAGTGCCGGGCACCGGCGTAAGGATCAGGTATTGCAGGGAATCCAGGTCCAACTGGCGGGAAACCTTCACGGTATCCCGGATCACCTCGAAGTGGTCTTCCTCGGAGCCGAAAACGAACATGCCGTGGACCTTGATGCCATAGCGGTGGAAATTGACCACGCAGTCCTTGATGCCTTCCACGGTCTGGGATTTGTTGTAGGCCTTCAGGGTGGCGGGGTTGATGGACTCCAGCCCCACGAAGACAATGAAACAGCCGCTACGGGCCATGAGATCCAGAAGCTCCGGGTCCTTGGCCGCCTCCACCCGGACCTGGGCGCTCCATTCGATCTTCAGGTTTTCCGCCAGGATGCGCTCGCACAGTTCCTTGGTGCGTTTGCGGTCCGCCGTGAAGTTGTCGTCGCAGAAAAAGATATGATGCCCGTGGAGGCCGTTCTGGCGGATCTCCTCCATCACCCGGTCCACGGAGTTGGTGCGGTACTTGCGGCCGAAGAGCAGGATCACCGAACAGAAGGTGCAATTGAAGGGGCAGCCCCGGGAAGTGGCGATGGAAACCACGCCATTCTTGCCCTTTCCCTTCCAGCCGTGGATCAGGCCGTAATTGGGGATGGGCAGGGCATCCAGGTCCGCCACCAGTGGGCGCCAGGGGTTCTGCCGGATGGTGTCTCCCTCCTTGAAACAGAGGTTTTGGATGCCGGTAAAGTCCCCGCCGTTGTTGAGGGTGTTGACCAACTCCGGCAAGGCCCCCTCCCCCTCGCCACAGATGACGAAATCCGCGTGCTCCAGTCCCTCCCGGGGCAGGAAACTGGAATGGGCCCCGCCTAAAACCACCGGGATGCCCTGGTCGCGATAGTAATCCGCCAGATCGTAGGCCCGGGGCGCCGTGGAGGAGATGCTGGAGATGCCCACCAGGTCCGGCTGGAAATCCAGGGAGCGAAAATCAGGGGCGGCAATGTCCTCGATGACCACCTTGACCTCCAGCCCCTGGCGCTGCAAAATGGTCCCCAACAGCACCGTCCCCAACCGTGGGATCGCCACCCGGCTGAAAATGTGCTCCCGGGGGGCCCTGGGTTCGATGAACAAGACTTTTTTGATGGGGCGCGCCATGTCAGGCTCCTTTATGTAAACTACTCCCGCAACCCTGGAGGCGGAGCACTACGGCTTAACGCAATACTCCTGTCCGCCTGTCGGCGTCAGCAGCGTTTAGCCTTGAGGTGAAGGTGGATTATTCCTTAATGAACTGTAATGAGGTATGGGGTGAATGTCAACTAATTCCTCAGCGCCCTGCAGGCGCAGGAACACATGAAGCAGATTCCCCGCTGCCCAGGGAATCTGCTTCACGTTGCCGCCTGGAGTAAAGAAAAAAAGGAGAGGACTTAGACGCAACCGGTGGGTTTGGCCAATCCCGCCATCTTACAGGCGCCTTTACCCGGACCGGAGGGGAACAGCTCATAGATATGTTTCAGCTTGTACCCGGTCACCTTGGAAAGAATCCGGACCATGGGGGCGATGCCGTTTTTCTTGTAATAATCCTGGAGCATCTGGATGACTTTCCAATGTTCATCCGTGAGTACATTGATGCCCTCGGAATCCTTCACATAATCCACCCATTCCTGGCACCACTGGTCCAGGTTTTCCAGGAAGCCGTCTTCGTCTACCGTGAAGGTTTTGCCCTTGTATTCTACAGTGGCCATGCCGAAATATCCTCCTTACAATTTTTGGTCCAGGGGTTTTCAGACTTCAAAGGTATGGCATTGTGAAAATTTTGTCAAGCATTAAAAATTTCTAACCCCAAGAGATTCGTTCCCTTTCCGTCCAGACACCAGGCGCTACCGCTCCTGCCATGGTCGTATGCCTGATGGTCAATTGCCGGTGGTCCATAATCCCAATGGCCGGGTCACCCAGATTAAAACAAAAAATTACCAGGAAATCAAGCCATTGCTTACCAAGACGGCGTTAGCTGCCCGGGTGACTGGGCCCACCCCGTTTGCCAGGCTGGCCAAGGAGGTTGGGGAAAGACACAGGGACTCCTGCCGCCGCTCAGCTCCCGGTGGCTTCTGGAAAAATCTTGCCAGGGTTCATGATGTTTTGGGGGTCAAAGGCCTGCTTGAGACGCCGCTGCAGGGCGATGACCTCCTCCGACAACTCCATTCCCAGGTACGGGGCCTTGGTGAGGCCGATGCCGTGCTCCCCGGACAGGGTGCCGTTAAGCTCCCGCACCAGGGTGAAAATCTCCTCCACCGCCTTCCCCACCGCCTGCCGCTCGGCCGGCAGCCCCTGGTCGTACAGGACGTTGACGTGGATGTTACCGTCCCCGGCATGGCCGTAGCAGGGAATTATCAGGCCCCGGCGCTGGGCAATCTTTTGTAAGGCGGTAATTAAGGCAGGGATAGCCCCCAGGGGGACCGCCACATCTTCGCTCACCTTCTGGGGCTTCACTTTCAGCAGCGCCGGGGAGATGACCTGGCGGGCCTTCCACAACTGCTCCGCTTCGGCGGGGGTCTTGGCTCGGATGACCGGACGGGCGCCCTGCTCCCGGCAGAACCGGGCCATGCGGGAGGCCCTCTCGGCCACGTCCCGGGGGTGGCCATCCACGGCCATGAGCAGCAGGGCCGCGGCCCCGGGCGGCACGGCAAAGGGCAGCAGCTCCCGGACGCAGCTTAGGGTGACCCGGTCCATGAACTCCAGGGCGGTGGGGGCCAGGCCCGAGGTGAGAATCTGCGTCACCGCTTCCGCCGCCGCCTCCAGCGTCCCGAACCCCGCGGCCAGGGTCTGGCGTGCCGCGGGTTTGGACACCAGCCTGAGGATGATGCGGGTGATCACCCCCAGGGTGCCCTCGGAGCCCAGGAACAGCCGGGTGAGATCGTAGCCCACCACCCCCTTCATGGTGCGGGTGCCGGCCTCGATGATCTCGCCGGTGGGCAGCACCACCTGGAGCCCCAGGACATAATCCCGGGTCACCCCGTATTGCACCGCCACTGCGCCTCCGGCGCACTCGGCCACGTTGCCGCCGATGGTGCAGAAGTCGGCGCTGCTGGGGTCCGGGGGATAGTAGAGGCCCTGCTCCGCCACCGCGGCCTTGAGCCGGCCGGTGATGACCCCCGGCTCCACCACCGCCACCATGTCGCGGCGGTTGATCTCCAGGATGCGGTTCAACCGGGTCAGGACCAGGACCACGCCGCCTTTAATCGGTACCGCCCCGCCGCTGCGGCCGGTGCCCGCCCCCCGGGGGGTCACCGGGAAGCGGTGCCGGTTGGCCAGCCGCAGGATTTGGGAAATCTCCGCCGCCGACCCGGGGAAGACCACCGCCTCGGGGGCGTGGGCCCGGTCCGTGGCGTCATAAGCGTAGGTCCAGCGGTCTTCGGGGCTGGTGAGGATGTGCTCGGAGCCGACTATCGCGGCGATTTCTTTAATTATCGAATCTTGCATGAGGGGGTTTTCGGTTTTCAGTTTTCGGTTTTCGGTAAAAAATGTGGAGAAGGCGCCCTCGCCTGCTCGGTAATAAAATTAGTGGCACAGGCGTCCCGCCTATGCTCTTTGCAGCAAAGGATGTAGTGTGAGCATGGCCCATCATCATCTTTGCTAATAACCGCCTGGGATTCGAACTCTAAACGCTGACCTTAGGTCGTTTAGAAACTGGGTAAAACGCGAAACGGTCGGGACATCTAAGTATTGCTCGGATATTCTGGCAAGTTGCGCCTTCAGTCAAAAGTTCCACCATTTCTCTCGTCTTCCCTATGTCGAACATGTTTGGTCTACCAAAGGTCAGTAAAGAGATTCCCAAAGAATGAAGGATTGGCCTCAAATGTTCAACATAGGTATCTCGAGGGCATCCCCCAGAGTAGAAGATCATGAGATCGTATAGAGAATCTCCCATGAGATTTGGTATTGTCTCCCTCCATATATTATCGACTTCTTCAGGGTGATCATCGATGTGTATATCATAAGGCTCAATTATATCATCTGGGTTCTTTAGTCCGTGACCTGTTGTCAGGATAACAAACCGGCAGTTCAAATAATTGGCAGCATTCCTAAAGGCACCGACCCATTTCCCACCTGGAAAGAAAAAGGCAGCAGTCCCAGGGAGATTTCTTTGAGATCGTGGGTGCGCATCCGCAGAACAAAGAATGATCCGGTTTATAAGAAAGGGGCCGATAATTCTTGCCAAACGATCCTTATTCTGGGATTCCATGGTCTTTTCCCAAATGAACAGGCAAACTTGGCCACCTGCCTTGGCGGTTTCGGTAGTTATACGTGGCTTATCTTCTTGCTCTCAAGCAGCTTGTTTTACCTCTGCCATAGCCATTGTTGTGACCATTGCTGTATTCTCCATTGCTTAAGAGTGGAATCTATCCCCCTGATTGCAGAAATAATCTCTTGGTAGCGCCGATCTTCTTCGGCCTTGCGATGTTCTTTTTCAAGCCATGCGGCCATCTCAGCCCAATGTTTTCGCCTCTTTTCGAGTTCTTGGGTTTTAGAATCTAAGGTTTCAGCTTGTTTCATCAATTCTCCCTCTTCCCGACAGAGCCATTTAAAAGTGGTTAGTTTTTTGATGTCAGGTGATTCATGCAGCAAAGTTTCAAACTTTCGATATGCTAAAAGGTGTTTTGCACCACCCTGCTTGTATGTTTCCTTGAATTCAGCAAAAGCCTCTAATTCTTCGTTAGACAGGGATTTCATAAAGTCATTCTCTTTCTGTTTCCACTTTCTCTCCCCTGTAGACCATAATTCTACCTCTTTAATATAGGCTTTCTTATCTTCTTCGAATTTTAATAATTCTGGTTGAAGATATTGAAGGGCTAAGACAATTAATGGATTTTTATATGGGTCAGGATATCCACTTCTTTGCGTTTCGCAAGAAGAAATCGCAAAGATTATAAGACCAAGTGCTAATATGCTTGTGACGTTCATTTACGTCTCCTTTAACCTAATATTAAATTTAATATAGCCAATATTATTGGACAATTAACTAAACAATGCTAATTTTTCGAAACAGTTCGTAGTTCGTAGGGTGCGTTCCACGCACCGTATCTGTTTTAGCACGCCAACTATTGATGGTGCGTGGAACGCACCCTACATTACTTTTTAATAATTCGCTTATTGCCATTGCTCCTAAAATTAGCTATAATTTACTAAAATAATTAGCTAAATGGGGCAAATATTATGCAACAGGAAAGTCTGAGTCTCCTGGCATTTCAAAAAAGGTTTAGGACC
>Ga0315282_10010143_pt1 | contig 14832 bp, 15 predicted proteins | sample YL17G07_20_MG_FD_203693 | JGI IMG/M metagenome (GOLD analysis project Ga0315282, IMG submission 203693) | Sediment microbial communities from Yellowstone Lake, YNP, Wyoming, USA - YL17G07_20 | ecosystem: Environmental > Aquatic > Freshwater > Lake > Sediment | place: USA: Wyoming | collected...
GAGCGTGGGGACAACGTGCTCAGGTTTTCAATGAGGATGGCCTTGACCGGTTCACCCCCACGAGCGTGGGGACAACCTCCGATAAGCCGCCCGGACCGGATAGTTAACCGGTTCACCCCCACGAGCGTGGGGACAACCCTTCTCAAAGCCGCGCTCTACGGCACCCGAATCAGAAAAAGGCCCTCGAAGTCTTCAACCTGCCGGGCGGGGTCCCCATGCATACGGATGGCAAACCCCTGCTCTCGGTTGGAAGTGTGGATCATCGTGCAGCCGCCGCCACGGGCTTCCTTGCAAACCTTCTCCCACAACAGGTCCCGCACCATCCCCGAGACGCTGCCCACGAACACTCCCGCCTTGGGTTCCAGCAGCCACCGGGTCAGTTCCCCACGAAGCCCCACCGGCACCCGCTCAAGAATCAGGACCACCATCGTCTTCCACCTCCTCCGGTTCCGAGTCTCCGAAATTCTGCCCACCGGCCAGTCTGCCGGCCTCCGGGTCCCAGAGGTCCCCGGGCAGGGCCGCATCGCCGTCAAAATCGGCCCCGGCGGCGATTCCGACCTTGTTCTTGAGGTCCAGAATAAACTCCAAATCCAGGATGATCCGCTTTAGGAGGCTCTGCTCATTAAAGGCATCCCGGCAGGCCTGGCGCACCCGGGTCTCCAGTTTTTCCAGGCCACGGGCGGTCTCCCCGAAAGCGATGGGAATAGAGACCCTGGTCTTGTACAGGTCGGCGACGTCGTAAACAAAGGAGAGCATTTTGCCGGTGTGGATAAACCCCAGGGCCGGAGACAAACCCACGGCCAGGATACCAGCCTGGCAAATGCCATAGAGACAGCTGTTGCCCGCCGAGAGGGCCCGGTTCACCGGGTCGGCCGCGTCCCAGGCGTCCCGCCGGTAGGCCCGCCCCTGCCAGGGGACGCCGGTCTCCCGGGAGGCCCGGGCATAAGCCTCCCGGACCCTAACCCCCTCATTGCCCCGGATCTGCTGCAGGGTGAGGTTATTCGGCAGGGGCTCCGGGAAGCGCATACGGTACATCCGCAAGACTACCTGGAGGCGAAGTTCCGGGTCAGCCCACAAGCGCACCTGGTGCAGCAGGTTATCGGCGCTGCGGGTCAGGCCCTGTCCGTGGGAGTAAAAGCGCACGGCCCCTTCTCCCACCCAGTACACCAGGCAGCCGTTGTCAGCAAGGGCGGCCACCGCGGCGTGGGTGATTGAGGTGCCCGGACCGAGTAGGAGCAGGGCCAGGCCGGCGCAGGGCACCGGCACCTTGCCCCGGGCGTCCCAGACGGCGATGGCCCGGGACTCCTGTTCAATCTTGCAGTGTTCCAGGTAAAGGTAGCTCCAGGCGTCTCGGAACTTTGGGAGTATGTGCAAGTCTTTGATTCGCATGGCGTTCTCCTAACGAGGAGGCCGGAGAAGGACGGCCGCGGAGAGTCGCCCCACCGGTTGCCTCCTCAAGGGGGGGCCAGGGAAAGAAGCCCCAGGCCGTACGCCTTGCCGGGGCCGATGCCCCGGGCCAGGCTTTGATCATAGAACGTATCGGCGTCGGTGATTCTAAGGTGACCCTCAAAAACCACGGCCGCCAAGATGAGGTGAGAGCCTGAACTGCCAGGACGTTGCCGCCGCCCCTGCTCCTTCACCTGGCCCATGACGCGGACTCCCAGAAGGTCAAAGCCGCCTTGTTCACCTTTGCGGCGCAGCCAGGCGAGTTGCTCCTCCTCCCGGCGCAGCTCAACACGCTTCCCATGCCATCGTTGGCCATCTTTTTGATTTTTCTTATCAACTTTCCGGGTTGGGTTGGCTTGCAGGCGGAAAGCAAACACCGCTCCGGTTTTGAGCCCCCGGTACTTTTCCCCCACCGGCTTGCAAGCCGGGTTTTCGAGGTTGGGGTTCTCCTCCAGGTATCCGGGTGCCAGGTGAGACCAGTCCGGTTCTTCCCGGGATTGGACATAGAGGATGAGGCGGTTTTGGCGACGTTCCACTTCCAAACGGTGTAGGACGCCGAAGCGTTCCCGGGCGCTTTCGTCTGGTTTTTGGGTTTGGGGAAAGGCGGACATGATGGTGCGATGGAGTTCCTGGCAATCCGCCAGGTCCCGGCGCACCGCCCGGCTCTGCGGGTCAAGAAGCAAACGGGAGAGATACATGGGGAGCCTCCTGGATCATTTCCGTGGTTAGCGGGACCAGGTCCGTTTTTACATAGCGCAAAGTGAAGCGGCGTTCTGCAAATGATATGGGCACATCGGGGCGCACTTCGGCAGTGGAGCCGAAATCGGCATCCAGAACCAGGCGGAGATTAAAGTTCCCCTCCTCCACCTGCCGCAGCATGTGGGCCTTCTCCCGAGGAGTGCGGGCCAGCAAGGGGTAGGAGCGCAGGGCCTCCTCCAGGGACAGGCGCACCGGGCCGAGAGGCGCGGGGCAGCCGGGGACAAAGGCCTTGCGCCCCAGGTACAGGGGCCACACGGGGCGGCGCAGGGCCGCGTCCAGCTTGCGCAGCAGCTCTTGATCCTCACCTTCTAGGCCCACAAGGAAATCGGCGTCGGCGAGGTAGTAGCGCTGAGAGACCACGGTATCGGGTTTCCCCCCGTCGGCTTTGGCAACCCCATATTTTTCCCCCTGACGATGACTGCCGCCGGCGGTGTGGAAGTCCATTTTCAAGATGCCTTCCCGGTCCACCCGGACGCCCATAGTGAGGTCGGATAAATCTTTCACGTCTGCATGGCGGGGCCGCCCCAGGGCGGCGCACAAGAGGCCGATAACCCCGCTCTTGGAGGGCTCCAGTCCCGTGTCCCGATGGGTGAAGCGGCTCTGGACCCCCCAGGACTGCATGGGCCCGGCCAGACGCAACAGGATGGTGCTCATGGGCGGCCTCCGGCTAGGGCAGCCATCACGGCTTGTATCAGGGCTTCCAAATTGGGCACCTGGTAATCCTGCAGCTTATTGAGGTTACCGTCCACGGCCAGGACCGGTTTGGTTTGGATGCCCTCTTCGCCGTAGGCCGCGGCCAGCTTCGTCCAATAGTCCTCCAGGGCGGTGATGGATTTTTGCACCAGACCTCCTTCTCGGGTGGTCCGTATGGGATTCACGAAGGCGTTGGCCAGGGACCACAAGCCCCGGTCCCGCACCACCGCAAAGACCAGGGACGGGGGATTCTGGGCCGCCATGCTGTTCTGCTTGCCGGTGGGGATGGCGGCCACCGCAGCTCGTAGGAAGGCTTCCACGGTTTTTTGCGCCAGTTCAACGTCGTCCCCCAGGTTACGGGTCAGTTGGCCGAAATCGATGTTGGCATACCGATAAAAGCAAGCGGAGTTGAATTCCACCGTGCCCATCATGCCGGCGCCGGTTTCCTCTTTGGGCGAAAGGTCGTCTACCGCGGTGTAGAAGTCGAACTCCACGCTCACCTGGTTGGTGGAGAGGGCGTGGGCCACCTGGCAGGCGGCGTCGATGTTTTTTTGGGGCAGGTCGGCCACCATGCGGCCGAACAGGGCCAAGTCCACGGCCTTACCGCCATCTAATACTCTGGCTAATTCCTTTTTAACTTCATCAGGAACCGCCCCTTTGGCCGCCTTCTTTTTGCTTTTCCGGCCCTTCGCTGCTGCATCTCCAGGTGCGTCATCGGGCTGAGAGAAATCTATCTCTAAGAGCTCATCCCAGTGGACCTCGCAGGCTTGCGCTAAGGCGGTGACTTCTTGTTGCCCGAGTAATATCAGATATTCGGTTTTTCCCTCTTTAAGGTCCAGGCCGCACCCTCTGGCTGCAGCCTCGGCCACCATTTGGGCTTGGTCCGGGTCCTTGTCCCTCTCCTTGAGCATGTCAGAGAGGAGCTTCACCAACCCCTTGGTCCGATGGGCCAAATTTCCGGAGGGTAAGAGCAGGTTTTCTTTAAACTGGGTTCGGATCGCCCGCTTGATACACTGGCTGGAGATGCGGGCCCGGCGGGCCCCGCCGAATTCGCAGTCCTTGGGGGAGTTGGTGTCGTCCCGGTTCAAACACGATGGGGCGAAATTTTGCAGCAGATGGAGTTCGATAAACATGGCTGGCCTCCTTTAATCATTCTGGTCGTTTGCGGTGGGTTCGGTTTCTGTTTTGGTTTTCACGCCCCAAAAGGATTTGGCCCAGGCGCGCTGGACGCAACCGTCCTCGCGGTCCCAGTGCCGCAGGTCCCGCCACAGGTGCTGCCAATGGACGGGAACATCCTTGGATTTCAGCAGCCCCACGGCCTGGCGCAAATGGACCGGCAGGTCCTCCCGGTGGCTCTTGATCAGGGCGGTGAACCTGGCCTCCAGGCTGGGGCCGGTGTCCGGGGTTTTCAGGCGGGCCAGGGAGGCCCCCAGGTTATCCGGGGGATGGGCCGCCACGGCGCTCTCTCCCTGGTGCCAGTAAGCGAACAAGGAGGCCACCAGATAATAGAACTCCTCCTCCCAGGGGCGGCCACTGGGCAGAAAAGGCACTACGTAAGGGTGCATCTCCATGGCCGCCCCGGGGGCCTTGCCCACTCCCCGTCGCAGGGCCGCCAGGGCCCCCCGGTCCTGCCGCCGGACCAATTTTTCCAGGTAGTCGATGAAAGGATTCCAAGGATTCCGGGGTTCACTCTTTGGCTTCATGCTCACCTCCCTCAGAGATTTTGCCGGCCAGCGCGGCCTGAAAGCGGCCCTCCACCTGGGCCACCGCTTTGAGGGCTCGGGGAGAGCCGCCCAGGCCCGTGGCGATGGTGTCGAAGGCCCCCCGGGCCGCTTCCTGCAGAACCTTCTTCCAGATAGGCAGTTCCTTGCCGCCATAATCAATGCCGCCCTCGCCGTCATCCGCCTGATCTTTCGGCAACTCCACCAGCAGCCGCCGGAAGGGGGCCTCCAGTTGGGAGAAGTAGAGGCGTTTGGGGGCCCAAGAATTTAAGAGGTTCTTTACCGCCTTGGAATCAGGTGCCCGACTTTTTCTGTCTTTTGGATTGTGGTCCGGCGACAAAATCAGTTGGGCCACCTGGTACAAGTTGGAGTTGAGAGTTTGGCTTACGTCTTCGGAAATGGATATAGCCCTTTTCAAAGCACCAAGTAGATCCTCATTGTCCGCCAGATAGGCCAGCGGCAGGGGAAGACGCTCCTGGCGCCAGAGGAATACCTTGGCTTGGTCGGCGGCTATTCCAGTTATAGAGAAGCTAAAATTCTGGTGGGGCAAGACGCCCTGAATTCTTGCCAGCCAGTTAAATACCTCAGGCCTTTGAGAAGAACCACCGCGGCCTGGTAGATTGCCTGCCTCCTGAAAAAGAGTATGGCTATCCCGCCACAGGGATTTTTCCGGGTCAATCTTTAAAGGTAACAACATCCTGCGCTGCTCATCCTGCCGATAACACTTAAAAGGGTCGTAATGAAATCCCTCGGGTAGCTTGAGGTTTTGTACAATCTGGCAATTAGTCACCCTTGCGTCGTCTTGCCTGATAAGGTGAAGGTGACGACTCTGCCAGGTGAAGTAATCGGCCAAGCCGCGCGGATGGGTGCCTCTTTTATCGAAAGAGGCCGGTGTATCATGTTCCCAAGCGGGTCGGTCATTCCTTGCATCCCAGGGTGACGGTAGCAGATTCAAAGCCAGGGTTTCAAATAAGTTGCCTCCGAGAACCAGTACGGAATACCCACGGGTTAAGGGCGCATCGCTGAAATTAACCTGCTTCGGCCCGGCTAATCCTGCAACAGCAAAGGCTTGGCAAGCCACCACATAGCGTGCCGCCTGGGCCGGGGACATAGGGGTCTGGCGAGTCTTATGATTATGGTCGAATAAGGTTGGATTATTGCCCCATGCAGCTTCTTCAGCCAGTTTTTGCACCGGATGTTCAGTGGCATTTTCCATCTTCAGAACCTGATAAAATGGCCACTCCGGATGGAACAAATCAAAGCGGTGGCGCAATCGGTTGAAATAGCCGCACAGTTTCACCTCATCCCAGCGGCCCCGTTGCCACAGCTCTTTCCAATCATCGAGAGTTTCCGGCCCAAAGTTACGATGCAAAATGGCGAGGAGCAGCCGGTGCAGGGCGGTGACTACCAGGGGCGAGGGATCGAAAATCTCCCGAATCTCGTGGGACCGGCTCAGAACCTCAAAAAGACCTAATGCATCTGTGTCCCCTTTCGGGAAAAGGCAGCGAACCCACGGTTCATCCACCAGGTTGAAGCCGGGCATGATCACTCCTCCTTTTTCCGTTTAGTAATGACAATTCCTTCCTCCGGGCTCAGCCGCAGTTCGTAACCGTCTCCACGCCAGGCATGGTTCTCATCCAGCCTTACCAGACGGCAACGGCAAAGGAGCGGGTGTTTCTGCCAACCGGGCGGCCGCTCGCCATTATTTATTAGCCAGGGAACCAGACCCCGATGGGACAGGGTCACCGAACGGTGCAACAGCGCCCGCGTGGCCTCTCCCGAGGGTTTTTCTTGGAGGTTTATGGTGCGGCACCCCTTAGGGTCCAACGCGACTTTAACCCCGTCCCCATATAGGCAGATCAATGAAACGCCTGGGGCGCCCAACCGGGTGGCGGCTTGCAGGGATTTGTGGACCTCCGGGGCATCCTCTTCAAGTTCCGGGTTGCGGTCCTCAAGAATATCGTCCCGATAGTATGGCGGCGAAATGTAGCGGAATAGGGCTTCAGCAGCATCATGTCTCAGATCGCCCTGCAAGATCTTCAAGCTTTCCTCCCAAGCCTGGATCAGGGCCGGGGCAAGGCCTGTCGGCGGCGGGCTCTCGTCATACACCTTCTCGATCAGGAATTCCATGTCACCGGGAATGGCCACGGCCGGACGGTCCTTCAGGGCCAGCCAGGAGCGCAGGAGGATGTGGCGCTCATAGACCGCCTCGGTGCCCGGATCGAAAAAGGGGACTCCCCCCTCAGACTCCGGGGCCATGATCCACAAAGAGGGCTCCTGCAGTTTATCGGGCCGGGGCCGCACATGCCGGTGCAATCGCCCGGCCCGCTGCAGCAGCAGATCCACTGGGGCCATCTCCGTGACCATCAGATCGAAGTCCAGGTCCAGGCTTTGTTCGATGACCTGGGTGGCCACCAGCACCGCCCTCCGGGGGCGCCGGACTTTTAAGTCGCTGGGTTTGCCGAAGCGCCTAAGGGCCTGACCCTCCCGTTTCTCACGATCTTCGTAAAGGTAGCGGGCGTGGAACAGGTTCAGTTCATCATGACCGTCGTCGACATCCAGGTCTGGAAAATATGGTTTTAAAGCGCGGTAGACTTCCTGGGCCCGGCCCACCGTGTTGCAGATAACCGCGGCGCAGCCGCCTTCGGCTAAAACTGCTTGGAGCCTGGAGCCCAACGGAAAAACCTGGCCGGTTTCCATGGGGATGGCACCATCGATCCATTCACAGCGGAGAGTACGGGTAAATTGTCGGGAGGCGGGGAAATGCTCGACCCCGGAGGAAGCGTGGCTCAACCAGGTAAGCCGGGGGTAGGGCTCTTGCCGCAGTTGTTGGTGGGCGGCATCTGCTCCCAATCCTTTGGCAAAGGCCTCCACCAGAGCTTGACGCCTTATTTTCGGCAAAGTGGCCGACAGCAGAACCACCCCACAGCCGCAGGCGGCCAGCCATTCCAGGAGCCGCTCCAACAGTTTCATCATATAGGCGTCATAGGCGTGCACCTCGTCAATGATCACCGTTTTCCCAGCCAGGCCGAACAGGCGCACAAAATAGTGCCTGGTCTTGAGCACCGCCAGGAGGGCCTGGTCCACCGTGCCCACCCCGAAAGGCGCCAGCAAACCGCGCTTGCGATAGGTGAACCACTCAGCCGCCACCACCTCGGCAGGCGTGGTGGACGTAGTTCCTTTTTGCTCAGCCTCGATATCCGTAGGAGTAAAAAGACGATCTGCCTGCTCCCGCAGCACCCGAAATTCCGCGGACAGAGAGGCATGGCCGTGTAAAAGCTGAAAGTTGACCAGGTCATCGGGATAACGGTCTTTAAGGAACCCCTTCACCCGGCCAAACATCTGGTTGCTGGTGGCCATGGTGGGCAGGGCGAAGTAGCAGCCCCGCTGTCCCAGGGCCACCGCCCAGTGGTCCGCCAGGTACATGGCGGCCTCGGTTTTACCCTCGCCCATGGGCGCTTCCAGGATAACCAGGCCCGGTTCGGACAAGCTTTCAGCCAGTCGGGCACTGGCCTGTTGCAGGGGACGCAGCCCGTAAACCCTGACCGCCGGAAATAGCTCTTCCATCGAAACGAAGCCGGGCGGGAGGCGCCAACCGAGCCAGCCCAGGGCCTTCAGGGCGGTCTCGGCCTTCTCCCGCACCGTGGAGGCGTATGTTTCGACATCCAGGCCATCCCCGGCGAAGGGGAAATAGTCGGCATTAGAGCCGATCCAGTCCGCCACCGACACCAACCCCGCCAGCAATATGAAGAAACTATTCCCCGGATCATCTCGCGGCATGCCCGCATCCTCCAAGGGGAATTGTTTGGCGAACTGCTGAAAGAGCCTCAGGCGGACCTCTTTCCACTTACTACCACCGCGCTGATCCTTGGCTTTGGCGATTGCCTGAAGGTCTCCGGACCTGGGGAAATTCCCATGATGCCCCCCCAGCGCCCGCCCCAGGCGACCAGCCAGGGTAGAAGGAAAGCCAAGAAAACCCGAGGATAAAAGTTCAGGTATGAATACCGCAGTGAGGAAGCCGTGAGGCAGAGGATTTCGGAGCCTTGGGCAGCGCAATCCAGCGGCTTCAAGGCGGTCCCGGGCCGGTTCCCATTTCCCCTGGAAAGCAGGGCTGGCTTTGCCCAAGTCATGGAGGCCGGCCCAGAAGCCTATCCACTTCCCGACCTGCTCTGCCTTGAGGTCGAGCCTGGCACTGAATTCTTTCCGGAGCTGCCGCTCTAACACGGATCGCCAAAGGCATTCCGTAACTGTAGCCACATCCATCAGGTGAAAAAGCAGCGGATGAAAATCCAGGGCCTCTTTGCCTTGGATTGATTTTCTTCTCTTTGCCCACAATGCCTGGTACACGGCTTATATCTCAGGAAAAAATTGATGAGCCCAGCAGGCCCATTGGGGCAACCAAAAGATGCTAACCCCAGGTACCCGACCCTTTAAGGTTGCTCGGTGAGAAGCCGGGCGTCTTCGCTGGTGGGCTTTACTATGATGACTCCACGGCTGAATATCGTGCCGGAGAGAGGATCGGCTACTGTGGTTTTCTGGGATTGGTCAGAGGTACAAAGGCATTATGCCACGAGGAAGAAGAAATGGTTAACACTTTTTGAGGAATGTAGACCGGTTGACAGGAGCAATTTTCATTGGGCCAATCGGGCTACTTGCCGGAGACGATGAAACTGATCAAAATTAATTAACCGGAAGTCCCCAGGGGCAGGAGCAGACGAAAAGTGGGTAAGTAATAAATTATCTTATCGAAATTATGTCCTTCAGGAAATTCCTGTTTTGAAATTGGAATCGTCAAAGAACATGAATAGAAGGGGGAAGGTTGACAGAAAATATTCGAGGTTTATTGACTCAAAAATATTTAACTTATCTAATTTTCAATATAAATACGATTATCAAATTTTCAGCCGAAATTTTCCCAGGAACATTTCCGGCGAATCAAGCCCACTTAGCCGTTATTGCTCTTCTGCTAAAAGAGCCTTGGCCGCCTCTCTTCCTTCATCCGTCAAGGTGAGTCCCGTTCGATAATGGGTAAGGGTTCTCCAGTATGTAATCAAACCCCTCTCCCACAACCTGGTTAGACTTCGAGATAAGGTAGCATGAGCTGCAGCATATTTGGCCATGTCGATAGCGGCCTCTTTGGACTCCTGCTTCTGGGGCTGCCAACCCCACAATTCGGTTAAGATTTCTTCGCATGTGACAAACTTTTCTCGCAAGGCAAGACACAAAATCCGGCGCTGAAGAAGTGAGAGTCCCCGGCCCACGGATTACCTCCTATTAATGCATTTCGATAAGAGCGTCAGGGTCTGCAACTGTTGATGCTCTGATTTATCATTCTCAGCAGCCCCGCGTGCCCCTATCCGGCGACGGAGAACCATCTTCTGATCTCCAGTGAATTTGCGCAAAACTCTGAGTCCGGTGTTACAAAGGCTCTGATTACTCCCCATATAACCCGCACCCTTGGCCGCGGCCATCATTGAGAGGCCGTCCACGATATAGAGTTTTAAGAATCTTACCTGCCGTGGCGAAAATCTCCTATGCCGCATTTTCAGAACCTGCCAGCGATTCGGCCATGGTTTACTCGCCGTTTATGGTTGAAATCCCCCTTCCCCAACGCGGCGGGCTACCTCGCCTAGGCTGAATCCTTGAGTTCCAATTTTGAAAGTAGGGTTCGGCTGACTTTTGACGTACTCTTCAAGCGCATTTCCGAAATGCTTTCTGATCCCCGGATCTCTTGCCCCGGCTTGCGCCCGGAAGAGTGCTTCACTCTCCGGAGTAAACTTCTCCCCTGGGACTTCGCATGACCGAGAAATCCTTCGAGGGATGCGTCTCTCAAGCTACGTTCATGCGCGGCGGAAGCCAGATCGGCCGCCCGTACTTTTCCTGCGGCCTCAACTCCGGCCGCTCCCACTTGAGCGTTAGCCCTTTCCCGCTCTCCCGCGAATTGGGCCAGAGCCGCCAGCCCCCGGGGGTCCTGCATGGGGGCTGCCCCGCCCCACATGGCCGCTCTACTCAACGCATCTTCTACTAGATCAGGCATATCGAACCTCCTCTGTCTCTGTGCCCCGGTGTGACACCAGGGGGAAAAATTTAGAAGCCTATGAATCCGCCAATCCATAAATCTTTGCCCGGCACCGGGCCGCATGCTCAAGAACCGGCACCGGGTCCACAAAATCATAGACCTTGGCCTGGGTCTTCCCCGGCGCCGGCCGGAGCACCCGGCCCAGGTACTGCAACAGCCGGCCGTTAAACCGAATGGGAGTAGCCAGGAAGAGCGTGGAAAGCTCCCGGCAGTCGAAACCCTCTCCGCACAAGGCCCCGGTCGCCACCAATACCTCGACCTGGCCAGCGTTCAGGGCCTCCACTACAGCTTGACGCTGTGATGAGGACAGGTCACCGGTAAGGATAAAGGCATCGACCCCACGGTCTGCCAGGAGCCCCGCCAGGGCCTCACAATGCGCCTTCCGGTCGGTGAGCACCAGGCAGATCCCGCCGCCGTTCCCGGCTTCATGGGCCACGTCCGCGGCTATCAATGCATTCCTGGCCGGGTCCTGGGTCAACTCAGAGAGCATCCGGGAGTATTCTTCACTCGCGTCAAAGGTGGGGGTGAAGTCGGTTTGCCGCCATGTCACCGCAGCCACCAGGAGGTGGCCGGCGTCCACCAGGGCCTCTTTGTCAACCTCGTGGACTTTATCTCCCAGGTACCAATAAATGAGTCTGGAGAGGCCGTCCCGCCGCCAGGGGGTGGCGCTCAAGCCCAATATGAACCGTGAATCGAAGGCGCTCACCGCCTCCGTGAAGGTGCGGGAAGCCGGTCAAGTGACCCTACCTCCAGGCGGTTCGTAACGGTGACGGTAATCATTACCGTGTCCTCAATCCCGGCTAAATCTTAAGCTGGGGGAATTAAGTGTTAAGCCCCCTATAGGGGGGCTTAACTTAATTAAGCCCCAAAATTTAGCTAAATTAAGGGAAAGTTTAGTTTTAATTCCCGAAAAGTATTTGATCTTTCTGGGTTTTATCATTACCGGTTAATTCCGAGTTAAGCAAAAATTAAGTTAAGTGGGAGTGCTAAAATGACCCCCAAAATTAAGCGAAAAATTAAGTCTTCTGGAGCCATTCAAACCCCGTTTGGGTAAGTTTCCCTGCCTCTGTAATTAACCCTTCCCCAACCGCCTCTTTTTTAATCTGCGATACTCTGGCCGCAGTTATTCCAAGCCCTGCGGCAACGTCCTTTGCTGCTGTGCCCTCATCCAACATCTTCAAAACCATGGCCTTGTTTTCTTGTTTGATGTTTTTGAAAGTCCAAACGGCCTTACCGTCCGGGTCCTGTTGCATTTGAAGTTCGGTGTCAGCTATAAGGTGGAGGTCCTGCTGTCGGATTCGGGCCTTTTCAAATTTGACGATAAACCGGGCACCATCTTCGGGGTGATAGTCCTTGGGCCTCTTCAGGCTGATGGAAACGTCCAGGTTATCTTCTCTGGCACTGGTGCCCCGTTGCTCCCCGCCTTTTCCTTCATGGTGGATAAGGATGGTTGAGATTCCGGCAAACCGCAAATCCAGTAGCCACCTATTGATAGGGCTCCAGGCTTCCCGGGAGTTTTCATCAAGACCAGGAGTAACAGCGCCGATATTATCTAAAGCCCAGAGTTTGACGCCCCTCTTTAGAAGAACCTCATCTTTCATCCAGGCCCGCCACTTCTCATCTAAGAGATTCGCCGCGGGCATACCAAGAGAGGCGGAAAGATGATCTGAATAAATCCAAAGTTTTTCCCTGCCAGCCATTTCGGAATAAATGCCTTGAAACCGCTCCAGGGTGTCTTGCATGGTCATTTCAGCATCGAAATAAAGACAAGGGACCGCGGCCGTGGTTTCCCATGGCCCAAAAGGTTCCCCCCTGGAAAGGGCATTGACAGCGCCCATGGTGAAAGCGCTCTTTCCAACTCCCCGCCATGCGCTAATCATGGCGATAAAGGCTTCCCATACCCATGGTCTGAGATAGATTTTCCGTGGAGAGATAGGGGTCTTAAGAAATTCGGCAATATCCAGAATTGCTCCCTCAGTTGCCCTAAATCCGTTCCCCTTGAAGGCCCCACGGATCTCCGAAAGCAGGGATTCCGAAAAATCCCAGACATCGGCCGGGGTTGCCCCGGAGCCAGAGCAGGCCCTGGCAACTTCCTGGGAGTAAAGCAGGAGCCGCCTCAAGCTGGCCTTATCTTTGACCAGCCTGGCATAATAGGGCGCATTGGCGGCAATACCCACGTGTTCGCTCAGTTCCCCCAGGAAGACTTCTCCCTGCATATCAGGGCCGCCTAAGCCTACAAGTTGGTTCCGCTCTTTCAGGAGCTCAGCCACGCTCCTATAGTCGACCGGGGCACCATGGCCGCGAAGGTCCACCATGGCCTGATAGATATTGCGATGGTCCTCCCGGTAGAAGTCCCCGGCCTCCAGCAGGTCTACAACCTCATCTAAGACCGCCGGCCGCAGCAGAGCGGCGCCAAGGACCGACATTTCAGCCTCTGGGCTCCAGGGGGGTGCGGGTATGTTCTGTTTTTTGACCTTAGCCATGGCCGCCCCTACTATCCGGCCTGGGCGCAACCTTTGCGGGCCTCGGGGTCGATTCGGCCCGCGGCCATGAAGTCTAAGAGGTCCTGCACGAAATACCGGACCATGGACCCTTTTTTGCTGTAAACAGGCCCCTTGCCGAGATGCCGCCAATTCCGTAGAGTTTGAGGAGAGCAATCTAAAATTCTGGCGGCCACCACGTCGCTTACGTATTGCTCACGATTCAAAATCTTAGCGGCTGCAACATCGCCAACACTGTCGGTTTTACAATAACGCATGAAACACCTCCAGAAACGCAGAAAAAATAAGAACCAATATAAGTTCTTACCAAGAAGATTACTGATTTAAATTAGAAAGTAAAGGGTGGGTTGATAGTTAAGGATTCTTCTACTTGCCGGAAAAAAACATAAAAACGGTAATTTTTAATGAAATTTCGGCAAGTAGATTTTTACCTGCCGGTATTAAGACAAAAAACCTCATTTTTTTAGGGAATCCCGGCAAGTAAAAAAAAGATGATAATTGAAAGGTATTTCTAGAAGGTTTGTAGAAGCTATTTTTTAATTGATTGCTGGAGATGTGGGTTTAGCCGCTTGTACTCCGCAATATATTCTCGCAAAGTTGAACTGGCTACAGGACGTTGCCTCAAAGATATAAGCATGGCATTTACCCATATTTCTACTCTGTTATCAGGGGCTTGGGGGACAAAGTTTAGGAAAATAACAGCAAACGCCTGGGCCTCTGTTTGGGCACTCATTCTCCACGCAGGAAGCGTCTTATCCTTAAGGAGTCGGCGCCAGTGGGGCGAGATTCCGCCCTGAGCGACCCTGACAGATAATTTATCTCGCCATTCCTTCTTAACTTTTTGAATCTGGTAATCTGTCACGCCACCCAATGAAGCCATGGCGGCCACAATGCGAAAACTATCATCGAAAGCGTTGATAATATCCATGGGATGAAAGACAATGTGGGTATAATCGTCATGTCTCGCTACTAGCTCAGCGATTATATCTCCCAAGGGAACAGGATAGGTTTCCTTGTGTCCCGCATGGCCTTTAAGTTCGTTATCCCCGAAAAACCCAGTGCCCAGCATGTCAAGAGCGGCCTGTTTTAAGGCTGGATCACTTCTCCAAACCTGCCAGGATATGCAATATTCAGAGAAAAGTCGTTCGGCCTCTTTTTTCTTCTTGTCTTCGGCCTTGGCTAAGAGACGTGCTTTAGCCTCTTTTGGAGATATGATCTCTAGGGCTTCCTTGTTCTGACTTCCATCTTCTTTCATGATCCCGCTCCTGCCGCGGTGGTCCTGGTGGAAAGGAGTCCGGGGAAGGCGCTCCAGGAAAAGCGCTTTTCGGGTCGCGCTCCCTATCCCCGGAAATCTTGAATTCATTGATATGGGTCGGGGCGCCAGGTGCACCCACGCCCGGGGAGGCTTTGCCTCCCAGCCTAAGCCTATAATTCTTTTTCCACCAGATACTTTATCCTTGTGGCTTTTTCCTGGATCAGGTGACAAAGAGTTGGCAGAGTGTCATTGTCCAAATCATAAGGAGAAGTACCTGGAAATAGTTTTTGAAATGAATTTAAGCCGGCCACAATTTCAGATACCAGCAAATCGCCAATGGCTTTTATCTGGTCCAGCCCCATGAGAATTTCGGTGTAA
>Ga0315282_10010144_pt1 | contig 14831 bp, 9 predicted proteins | sample YL17G07_20_MG_FD_203693 | JGI IMG/M metagenome (GOLD analysis project Ga0315282, IMG submission 203693) | Sediment microbial communities from Yellowstone Lake, YNP, Wyoming, USA - YL17G07_20 | ecosystem: Environmental > Aquatic > Freshwater > Lake > Sediment | place: USA: Wyoming | collected...
TTCTATGTTGGATGGCGGGCGGCACTGAGACGTAGGCTGAGGAGCTTCCGATCGTGCGGGTTTCGGCGCTGAGCGCGGAGAGGTCACCAGTGGGTCGTCATTGTGGTCCTCGACTATTATGGCTTCAGCAAACGGACTGGCTCAGGATCGTCAAGCCTGCGGACAGCATCATGACCGTCGCTGCTATTGACCCGCTGGTTCGGCTCGTGTTTCCGCTTCTAATCGTGGTCAGGATTACGCCAAACCAGGTCACCTTGCTTCGCCTCATGGTGGCGCTTAGCAGCGGCCTGGCCTTTATCTTGGAGTGCCCGGTTACGGGGGCGCTTCTCTTTGTGGCCTGGTACCTCCTGGACTGCATGGACGGGAAGCTTGCACGGTTCCGGGGAACCGCGTCTCCCTTTGGTGACTGGCTGGACCGAACAAGTGATAGGGTAGGCGTTGGCGTGATGGTGCTGGCTGAGGGCGTCTACTTACGAAACGCTAACTGGCCGAACGGCGTCGAGGTCTGTTTGTTCTTCCTCGGCGGCTGGTATCTAAGCATCACGAACGACTATGTGCTTAGTGCTTACCGAAAAGTTCTTCCGGCCCCCGATGTGACCGGGAAACGAGGGGGCGTGAGCGTTGCCCTGTCCTTGTTCGATAGGTGGAGGCAGTGGACCGCAGCGCACCGGCTCCGGGAGTTGTTGGTTGATGACCCCGAGTGGCTTGCCCTGGCTATCGCCGTTGCTGCTCTTGTGCGTTCTCCGTTGATCGTGATGGTCGCTCTCATCGGCCTGCTGTCCGAGAAGACTATCGTGACAGCCGTGTTCTGGTTCAGGCGTGCACCATGCAGGGCGTGACACTCGCCATCGCCGCACTGGCTGTCGTCGGAGTGCTGGCTCTTCCGATACGGTACAGTGTGCCCATCTACCTCGCCGCGCTCGCGTGGTACCCGAGCTACCTGGCCGTATCCATCGGTACGGTGGACTTTACCGTCAGCCGAATCGTCATCCTCGCGGTACTGGCGCGGCTACTGGTCGATCGCGAGGGCGTGGCGCATTTCCGCTGGGGGTGGGTGGATACATTTGTGGTCCTCGCGCTTGCGGGAGAGTGCATTGCGGGGCTCATGACAACACCGACAGGACAACTGCTTGAGAACCGCGCGGGAGCTGCCTTCGACACGATGCTTCCGTACTTTGCTGTCCGCCTTGCGGTCAGGACCAAGGAGGACTACAGGGCGCTCCTCTGGTCGCTCGTGGTCATTGCAGCTCCGCTGGCGCTCTTCGGCGCGTACCAGTGCTGGACAGGGGACAACCCGTTCGGTTTCCTTCGACGTTTTCGGTTTACGGGCGCGGTGACGAGTGGTCGGGTGCTGCCCGGCCGGCGGGGGTTCTGGCGGGCAGAAGTGACTTTTCCGATGTCCATCATGTTCGGCCTGTTCTTTGCCATGATGGGGCCCATTTGTGCCGGGCTGTGGGGCTACACGAAGCGGAAGGGGTTGCTGATCGCGGGACTCGGGCTGATGCTGGTCGGGATGCTGTCGTCCGTGTCCAGCGGGCCCTGGCTGGCGGGGATCGTCGCCTGTGGGGTGATGGCATTCTACCCGTTGCGGCGGTACTGGAAGGTGGCCCTCGTGTTCATCGTGCTCTTCCTAGCGGCCATCGATGTCGCCAGCAACCGCCGGTGGTACCACGTGCTTGCCAGCTACTCAACACTTGATGCTGGTACAGCTTACTACAGGATCGGGCTGATGGAGGAAGCCTTAGGTGGCGGCATGAGCGGGCACTGGCTGGCTGGATACGGGATGGTCGGGCAGGGAGGGACGCAAAGCTTTAACTGGAAGCATAGGGACATTGTGAACCACTACATTCTCATCCTCGTTCGGTACGGACTGCTTGCTCTGGTGCCGTTTGTTGCCGCAGTGACAGCAGGTTTTTCCCGGCTGAGGAGGGCGCTCGCCCACGCAGTCCAGAAAAACGCTCGCTGGCTTGCCTGGACGGTGATGGCAGCCCTCGTGGGAATACTCGCGGCGATGTTCTCGGTGTCGCTTTTCGGACAACCGAGCAACCTCTTCTACATACTGCTTGCGCTTGCGGCAGGAATGCCGGCGCTGGTTACGGAGGGAGGCCAGCAGAAAGTACGAGCCAGAGCAATGGATGATTTCATGATACCTGCCCGCTCTGCGGTGCGACAGATGTTCCCAGAGTCCGACGGATAAGCCATGGACATTTCCGTCATTGTTGTCAATCGGAATACAAGGGACATCCTGCGGAAGTGCCTGGCGTCGGTGCTCGCTGAGACGGCGGGGATCTCGTTTGAGGTCATCGTGGTAGACAATGGGTCCACGGACGGGTCGGCGGAGATGGTTCGGCACGAGTTTCCTCAGGTCACGCTCATCGGCAACCAGGACAACCGAGGCTTTGCTGCAGCCAACAACCAGGGGATGAGGGTGGCGCGGGGACGCTACGTCCTACTGCTGAACTCGGATACGGTGGTGCTTGACGGCGCGATTCAGAAGACGGTAGCATTTGCGGACGAGCATCCGGAGGCAGCGGTCGTCGGGTGCCGGGTACTCAATCCAGACAGGTCGCTTCAGCCGACCTGCTTCCTGTTCCCGAGCTTGCCCAACATGCTGCTTTCGACAACCTACCTGTACAAGCTCTTCCCAAGGAATCGCTTCTTCGGGCGGGAACGTATGACGTGGTGGGACCGGGACGATGTGCGCGAAGTCGAGGTGGTCACGGGGTGCTTCATGCTTGTTCAGCGGGAGGCCATTGAAAATGTGGGCCTGATGGATGAGCGCTTCTTCATGTACGCCGAGGAAACGGATTGGTGTTACCGGTTCAAAAGGGCGGGATGGATGAACCTGTTCTGCCCTGGTGCGAGCATCGTTCACCTCGGCGGCGGAAGCACGCGGGCGCGCGCAGACGACATGAACATTCAACTACGGAGAAGCATCCTGCAGTTCATGAAGAAGCACCGGAGCGCTCTGTCGTACGGGGCGGCGCGACTCTTGACCAGTCTGTTTTATGCCACGCGGACGCCTTACTGGTGGGTGCGGTCGCTTTGTGGAACAAAGGAGAGCCGACGCGCCGCTTGGGCGCGCGCACAGCTCTATAAACGTGGGATCCTTTCGATGCTGTTGGCTCCGATTCCGTTTCATGGCGCACGATGAACTCGACGGCGCGATCTGACGTGATTTGCTTTGGCGGCGAGGATTGGTGGTACCACAACCGCGCCCATGTTGACATTCAACTCATGAGGCGGTTTGCGCGGCGGGGGCGGGTGCTCTACGTGAACTCCATCGTCATGCGCAAACCGAACGTGGCCGAAGGACGGATGTTCCTCAGGCGGTTGCGGAGGAAACTGGGAAGCCTGCGGCGCGGGCTTGTGGAAGCCGAGCCTGGGCTCTTCGTCTATAGCCCGGTCACCTTGCCGGTGCACCACCTTCCCGGGGCAGGAAGCCTCAACCAAGTCGCCCTGCGCGGTCAGATGGCCCGGGCGCTGCGGAAACTCAGGATGCAGGAACCTCTCGTGTGGGTCGCATGCCCAGCAGCGTGTGAGACAGCGCTCAGGCTTCCACGTGCCGGTCTCGTCTACCAGCGGACGGACCGGTATGAAGAGTATCCAGGCGTGGACGGGGAAGTCATCAGCGGGTTCGACCGGAGGCTCAAGGCCGAGGCCGACGTGACCTTCTTCGTGAATCGGCTCCTCTTCGACCAGGAACGGGCCGACTGTCGGAACGCCTACCTGCTCGACCATGGAGTGGACTACGACCTGTTCGCGAGCGCGGAAGAGGAGCCGGCGGTGCCGGAGGAAATGCAGGGACTGGGGCACCCGGTTGTGGGCTTCTTCGGCGGGATCGACGACCACACCTCGGACATCGCGTTGGTGACCGAAGCGGCGCGGCGGGCGACAGACATGACGTTTGTGTTCGTGGGCAGCGTGTCCGCGGACGTATCGGGCTTGCGGGCGCTGCCAAACGTTCAGCTCCTCGGACAGCGGCCCTACGAGCAGGTGCCCCACTACGGGAAGTGCTTCGACGTGGCCATCATGCCCTGGCGGCAAAACCGGTGGATCCAAGCCTGTAACCCCATCAAGCTGAAGGAGTACCTGGCGTTGGGGAAGCCCGTGGTCAGCACGCCCTTCCCCGAGCTCGCACAGTACGACGGCCTCATCTACCAGGCGACGGACCCGACCAGCTTCCTGGCAGCCATCCGCCAGGCCCTCGCTGAAGATACCGAGGAACGCCGGGCCGCTCGACGGGAGCGAGTGAAATCTCACACGTGGGACGCCAAAGCTGAGGAAGCCCTTGGGGTTATTGAGCGGGCGGTCGCCCGTGACGCATCCAGCACAAGGAACGCAAGCGGGTGAAAGTCTGCTTGGCAGCATCGGCGGGGGGGCATCTGCACCAACTCCTTGAAACAGAGGCAGCGTGGCGGGGGCAGCACATTGTCTTTGTCACCACGGGTGGGATGCCGGCGGAGCGGTTGCGGGAGCGGTACAGGGCGCCGGTGTATGCGGTGGGGGAGTCCAATCGGGAGCATCCGCTTCAGGTGCTTCGCGTGCTCGCCGCGTGTATCGGCATCATGCTACGGGAACGGCCTGACGTGGTTATCAGCACGGGAGCTGCGCACGGGTGCCTGCTCTGTCTGTTAGGGAAGCTCATGGGGGCCAAGGTCGTCTGGATCGATAGCATCGCCAACGTGGAGCGGCTCTCCTTGTCGGGCAGGCTGGTGCGACCCTTTGCTGACTTAGTCATCACCCAGTGGGCGGAGGCAGCGCCAAGGTACCCCGGCGTGGAATACCACGGAGCATTGGTGTGATCTTCCTCACGGTTGGGACCCAGTTCCCCTTCGACCGGCTGGTTCGGGCAGTGGACGAGGCCGCGGGCCGTTCAGCCCTGGAGGACGAGGTGTTCGCCCAGGTAGGGCAGCGGGGCTACCGGCCCGAACACATGGAATGGGTGGAGATACTCGAGCGGGAGTCCTTTGCCGAACGGGTGGCGGAGGCGCGGGCCCTCATCGGTCACGCCGGCGTGGGCACCATCCTTGCGGCCCTGGACGCGGGGAAGCCACTCCTCGTGATGCCGCGGCTTCGCCGATACGGCGAGATCGTGAACGACCACCAGGTGGCCACGGCGCGGAAGTTCGCCGAAGCGGGGCATGTGCTCGCTGCGTACGACGAAGGTGAAGTGCTTCAGAAGCTGGTGGAGCTGCGGACGTTCGTGCCGATACGGAGACGGGCAAGCCCGGAAAGGGTCGTGGCCCGCGTACGGTCGTTCCTTGAGGAACTGGCGCGTCATCGCGATGGACAGTGACATGAAAGCGATGCCAGCAGCAGCGCGTGGCCGACCTGACCGAGCTTGCACAGAGGACCTAGCGGCCTCGACCACCGTCGTCATCCTGGCCGGGACGAGGGAGTTCGGGCGCTGCCCCATCGCGGCGCGCCTCCCTCGGCCTCTGTGGCCGCTTGTCGACCGGCCCATCCTCGCGCACCAGCTGCGGCACCTGTGGAAGCGAGGGTTCAAGAACGTCGTCGTGTGCGGCAACGGCTCCATGGCTGCGTTGGGGGCATGGGTCGAATGGCAGCAGTTCCCCGGGATGGCCGTGCGCTTCCTTTCCGATGGAAAGCCGCGGGGAACGGCAGGTTGTGTCAGGGATGCGGCGGAGGAGGAGGCAGGGGGGCAGGTGCTCATCATCAAGGGTGCGGTGGTCTGGATGGAGGACGCCGACCTGCTCCTGAAGCAACACCAGGCCGGACAGGCGGCCCTCACCGTGTTCACCCAGGATGCTTTCGCTGGAGCCGGTTCGGAAGCCCGACCGGCCGGCATCTATGTATGCGAAACAAGCGCGCTGGCCGCAGTTCCCCGGGAAGGGTACCAGGACGTCAAGGAACAGCTCATTCCCAACCTTCTCCGGAAGGGCGAGCGCGTGCGCGCGGTTCCAGTCCCGGGAGGGACTCTCTCTTACCGGAACGTCAGCGAGTACCTGCAGGTGGTGGGACACGCCTTGAAGCTGCCGGAGAAGTTCGCCCTCGACCTCGACGGTTTCGAGGAGCAAGGGGACGGAACCTGGGCAGCCGGGGGAGTTGCGGTCGCGCCGACGGCCCGCCTCTATGGTCCAGTGGTGCTCCTCGAGGGTTGCACTCTGGAGGACCAGGCGCTCGTCGTCGGACCGGCCGTGATCGGCCGGCGGGCTCGGGTCGGTGCCGGCGCGGTCGTTACGGGCAGCGTGCTCTGGGACGAGGCTTCTGTGGGTCCCGGCGCCTCCGTGTCCGGTTCGCTCCTGGACGCGGGGGCGCGCGTGGGGAGGGGGCTCCGGGTCGAGAACGGGGCGGTTCCCGGGCGAGGGACTGCCAGGGGGTCAGCGCGCCGGGGACGTCAGGAGAGAGGGCCAGCGGTCGGGTTCGCCGCGCAGGAAAAGCGGCGACGCGCACAGCAGGCCCTCCTACCCGCCCAGCCTGCACCTGATCCCGCTGCTACCTCAGCGTTGGTCACCCGGGGCCCATCAGTGGTCTCGGTGGAAACCGGTCGGCAAGGCAAACGGCCTGCGCTCGGTTGGGCCGGCCTGGCTGTGGCGGCCGCTGCGCTGTTCTGTGCCTTTGCCTGGTCCTACAGTGATGTATTGACTGACCTGTGGAACACCTGGCAGCGCGATGACAACTATTCCAGCGGCGTCCTGGTGCCTTTCCTCGCCGCGTACCTGGTGCTGTCACGCCGAAAGCAGCTCGCACAACTGGAACACCGACCGTCATTCCTCGGCCTATGGGTCATCCTCGCCGCTTTTGTTCTGCGGTTCCTCGGTTCGGCCCTCATGCTGGGTTCCGTGGAGCGGTTTTCGACGGTTGTGGCCATTGTCGGCATCGTCCTGTTCCTGTTCGGCGTGCAGGTGACTCGCCGGCTCGGCTGGGTGCTAGCGTTCCTGCTTCTCATGCTTCCCTGGCCCAACCGTGTCTATACCGCGGCATCACTTCCGCTGCAAAGCTTGGCGACCAAGTCGACCGTGTTTGTGCTGGAAACGCTCGGCTACTTTGTCACCCATGAGGGCAACATCATCCACGTCGAGGATACCACCGTGGCAGTGGCGGAGGCGTGCAGTGGGCTGCACATGCTGACGGCGTTCCTGATTGTCGCCGCCCTGGTGGCCTTCCTGTGTCGGCGGGGGGTGGGGCAGAAGATGCTGCTGGTCGCTTCCAGTGTCCCCATCGCCATTCTCTGTAACACCATCCGCCTGACGGCAACGGCGATAGCGTTCACTGCCGGTTACCACGAGCAGGTGAACCAGTTCTTCCACGACTTCGGCGGCGTGGCCATGATGCCGCTGGCCTTGGCCCTGCTCGCCGGGGAGTTGTGGGTCATGAAGCTGCTGTTTGTCCGGGGGGGCGTCGCGACACCTTCTGCGGCCCGCACCAACTGAGGGCGGAACCTGCCTCGACGCCATCGGCGCTGGTCCTGGTCGCAGCAATGAGTCTTGTGACCGTGGTTCACGAGGCACAGCGTATCTGAAGGAGAGACCCATGGAGAGTAAAGTGCCCGTCCCTCTCGAACGGAGCGAGACCGGCGTGTTCCCTGTGGAGACTTCTTATGCACCGGTCGGTCCGTCCCTGGCGCACCAGGGGCCGAACATCCCGCACATCCTCCTGCGGCGGTGGAAACTGATCCTGCTGACGTCGCTGGTGACGTGTGCTGTGTTTCTGCCCGCCATCTGGCTGCTCATGGAACCGGAGTTCACGGCCACGGGGGCCGTCCAGGTGACGCCGGTGGTCCCGCGCGTCGCGTTCAAAGACGTCATGGAGATGCCTTCGTACGGGAGCTACATGAACACACAGGCGGCTTTGATGACGAGCACCTCCATCATCAATCAGGTGCTTGAGGACCCCACTGTCCGGGACCTTCCCCTGGTGACGAACAGCGCGGATGCCGTGGCGGCGGTGAAGAGCGGCCTTGTGGCGCAGGTTCCCCGGGACACGTTCCTCATGCGTGTGTCCATGACGAACGAGGACGCACAGACGGCGACCGCAATTGCCAACGCTGCCATCCGCGCCTACATCCGTTCCGAAGGCAGCATTGCCGACTCCGCCGAAAACAACATCCTCGCCGCGCTGGAGGCGGAGCAGTCTACCGCAGCGGATAAACTGCGGACCCTGCGGGAAACGCTGTACCAGCTGGGCCAGGACTCGGGGATCGAGGCCGGTGAGAACAACCAGCAGGTGATCCTCTCTCAGGTGCAGGTCCTCCAGCAGGAACTCGTGAAAATCGAGATCACTCGGGTGGGCCTGGAGGCGCAGGCTAGCCTGTACCCGGAAGGTCGCGAACCGGATGTGGCTGCGGTTGAATCGAACCGGCTGCAGAAGCAGTACGTCAACGCCGACCCGGTGGTCGCCGCCCTCACCGCCAAGGTCATCGAGCTGGAGCAGAAACAGGAGATGCTGATCGAACGTTGGCTCGGTGAGCGGCGGACCGAGCGGGAACTGTTGCAGAAGGGCTTAGATGCGTTGCGCAGGAAACTGGAGGCGCGCAAGGCCGAGGTGGAACAGGAGTTCCAGCAGATCTTCGCTCAGCAGACGGAGGAGAAGCGCCGCCAGAGCATCGAGAGCATCCGCGAGCAACTGGCCCTTCTGCAGGCGCAGAAAGCGAGCGTACAGGCTGAGCTGGCCAAGTACAGTGACGAGGTCCTGGCGGCCGGCCGAAAGAGTCTGACGGTGCGCAAACTCAACGATGAGATCGCAGTGCAGAACCAGTTGTACAAGACCTTCTCCGACCGGATCGAACAGCTGCGGGTGGAGCGGCAGCGGCCGGCGCGGGTCAGCGTGGCCGCCTGGGCCGAGGTGCCCAAGACGCCCTCCCGGGACAAGCGCATGAAGTACAGCATCGTCCTCGTGATGGGGGCCGTGCTGTGCGGCTGCGCCCTGGCCGTGGGCCGGCACGAGCTGACCCAACCGGTGGAGGCGCCCGCTGACGTCGAGCGGCGCTGCGGCCTTCCTGTGCTGGGCACGCTGCCCCGGTTCGAGGACCTCCGTCGGGGCCACCTTCCCGCACGGAACCTCCTGGATGACTGCCGAACTATCTGGGTCAACCTGAGCCTGGCAAAGCAGGCGGGGCCCTGCCGGGTGCTGGTGGTCACCAGCGCCCAGGCGCGCGACGGCAAGACTTCTTTCGCCATCAACTTCGCCACCAGCATGGCGCTCATGGGGCGGCGCGTCCTCCTCATCGATGGCGACCTGCGGAAGCCGGACGTTGCCCGCTACCTGAACAGTGAGAATGGACTCGGGCTGACAGATGTGCTCGCCGGCACCTGTCCGGTGGAGCAGGCCGTTCAGGGGACGGACCTGGACGTGCTCGATATCTTGCCCAGCGGCCGAAAGGCTCCGGAACGCGACGAACGCCTGGCTGACGGGCGCCTGGGTGAACTGTTGGGGCGCCTGCGGCAGAGGTACGAAGAGATTGTCATAGACACGCCCCCCGTGCTCGCTGTCTCCGATGCCAAGCTGTGGGCTCTCCACGCGGATTCCGTGGTCTTTGTCGCCCGAAGTGGTTGGTCGGGTGGCCGCGACCTCCTGGAGGCGAGTCGGCGGATGCAAGGCGGGGCAGCTCCGGTCTCGGGCGTGGTCATCACCGGCGTACGGATGGGCGACAGCTACGAGAGATACCACCACCGGTATGCGCAGGAAGGGGACAAGAAGTCGAGCGCCGAGAAGGCAGACAAAGGCGTTTTCCTGGTCATCGATGACGTGGAGAATGGGCAGGAAAAAGGAAACGCATAGGGGCAAAGGCTGAGGGTTGCCGTGGAGTCCCTTCGGGTGGAGAAAGTGCCGTTCGTCGTCCTGGTTCCCGATTTGGCCGGGGACGCAAGAGTAGTGGAACTCTTGCACCTGGCGGCGTCTCGGGGGTGGCTCTCCTGGCCGGAAGCGTTCTCCTTTGTCAATGGCAGCAGGCGCCGACAGGCAAAGCGGCCGCCGGTATTTGTGCCGGCAAGTTGGCGGGCAGAAAGCATCGGCGCGGACTGCTCTCCGTTGAGTTTCTATGGCTCTGCTCCAGACCTCAGCGCAGCCGGCCTTCTGGAAGCCGGAGCAGATTCCTGGGTTGGCATCCGCAACGGTCGGTACGCTGTGGAAGTGGACGAGGCTGTCCTGGAAGAGGCCCTGGCGTGGAAGGAAGCTGAAGTCTTAGCGGTGACCCTCGAGCCGAAGCACCGCGCCTACCGGGAGAAGCTTCGCGTCGGGGCCGATGGAGGCGTTCTGGGCTTTCGCCGGTTGTACCGGGACGAGATCGTCCCTGTGGCTGTGCCTCCAGACTGGCCCCACCTCCTTCTCCTGCGCAGGAGGGCGCTGGGGAGACTCGGGTCCGGGAGGTCGGTCCCTGCATCCTTCGGCGACCTGATGCACCAGTGGCGGGAGCATGGTGTTCACGTCGAATCTCTCGCTGTGGGCGGTCTCGTCTGGGATCTGGGATCGCCCGCGGGGTTGTCAGCCTTTTTCCAACGGGTGATGCAGGGAAAAGGCGACACGAAAGTGATTGGTGCACGCGGCGACAGCAGCATCTCTTCGCGGGCCCGCCTGCACGGGACGGTGATCGTGGAAGGCGATGTGCGCGTTGAGGATGGGGCTGTCATTCTCGGGCCGACTTTTCTCGGACAGGGTGCGCGCGTTGGCCGGGGGGCATTGGTGCACCGGTGTATCCTTGCCCCGCACGCCCAGGTGGGGACTGAGGAAGTCGTCCGGGACCAGGTCATCGGCCGGTCGTTCAGGTTTTGTGCCGAAGCGGAACCGGCACGCGATGCCGAAGTCGAGCCCGGAGGCAGCTCCCCATTCCGGCACTGGCCTTGGCTTTCCTACGCCCGGCTGGGCAAACGCCTCATCGATATCGCCGGCTCCGTGCTGGCTCTCACCATCACCGTTCTCATCTTTCCCCTCGTGGCCATTGCCATCAAACTGAATTCGAAGGGACCCGTCTTCTACGTCCATCGCCGCCAGGGACGCCATGGCAGGGAGTTCCCCTGCATCAAGTTCCGGACCATGGTCACGCAGGCCCAGCAGCTGCAGGAGGAGATGCGGGCCATGAGCGACGTGGACGGGCCTCAGTTCAAGGTCGCGGATGACCCCCGGGTGACCCTGGTGGGTTCCTTTCTGCGGGAGACGAACCTGGATGAAGTACCTCAGTTCATCAATGTGCTGCGCGGGCAGATGAGCATCGTGGGACCTCGCCCATCTCCTGATGCGGAGAACCAGATGTGTCCGGCCTGGCGGGAGGCGAGGCTTTCGGTGCGGCCCGGCATCACCGGGCTGTGGCAGGTCTCTCACCCCAGGAAGAGGAGCAATGATTTCCAGGCGTGGATCTACTACGACACGGAGTACGTGAGGGACCTCTCTCTGTGGCTCGACCTGACCATCATGGCCAAGACGGTGAAGATACTTCTGGCCGGGTTCGCTCGGCTGTTTGTGACCGAAAGGCAGGAGGAGCCGACCGACAGCCCTTCCGCTGTCGTCACTGGACCGGCCGGTGCGCCCTGCCCGATCGGAAGTGCGGACCCGTATGAACAGGACGCCCCAGGGAACGGGACGGCAGGAACGGCCTGCTCACCTGTGCCCACGACCGCGGAAAGAGCCCCTGCGGGGCACCTCCCTTGATGCGAGAGGGTTACTGATGACTCTGGAACGCGCTCCAAGTAGACGGTTCAACTGGACCTTGGCTTTGGTCTTGGTCCTGGGTATCGCGGTGCTCGGCATCTCCGCCTTCGCGCTCCGGAGCTGGCGGCGGCAGTACCTGGCGACCAGCGCCCGGGAAAAGGGGCTCGCCGCCTACCAAGCCAGGGATTGGACGGCCGCGGCGCGAGAGCTCGGGCGATACTGCGGGGTGCACCCCGACGACGAGGATGCCCTCTTGAAGTATGCCGATGCGCAGTTGCATATCCAGCCACAAAAGAAGGCCAACGTGGACCAGGCCATCGCCGCCTACCGACACATTCTCCGCCGGAACCCGACGCATGCTGAGGCAGCGGCGCGCGTTGCCGAAGTCTACCTGCAGATCGGGCTCCCCGGCGAAGCGGAGATGATCTGCCGCCGGTGGCTGGAGGCGGAGGATGCCCCGCGGGCGCGGTTCCTGCTCTCCTTGGCCTTGGCCGGGCAGAAGAAGGTCATCAAGGCGGGCGACGAACTCCGGCGGATCGTGGATGCGCACCCGGAGGACATCGACGCCTACCATCAGCTCGCCCGGCTCATGCTCCAGTACCCCGGTCAGGTTCCGGGGCAGCCTCGGGACCTGCTCGAGTCGGCCGTGAAGCGGAACCCGGGCTCCGCGCAGGCCCACGTGGACCTTGGCTCATTCCTGCAGGAGCGGGGAGGGACCGAGGAGGCCGGAGAGCAGGCAAAGCAGGAGTATATGAAGGCGCTTGCCTGCGACCTTTCCGACGTGGAGGTGAGGATCCTTCTCGCTTCCCGGCTCATGAGCGTGGGGGAACTGGACCGCGCCCAGGAGCAGCTTGCCCACGCTGCCGAGTCCGACCCCCATTCCCTCACTTTGTGGCAGACCTGGGCGAGGCTTGTTTTCACCAAGGGTTCGCCCCAGGAGGCCACGGGGGTGGCCGAGCGGGCGCTGGCGGCGCTGGGCTCAGAGGCTTTTCCCTTCCTGGAAGCAGCAGCCGACCTCTTCCTTTACGGGGACAACGAGCCTGAGGCGGAGTCCTGCCTGAAGAGGATCGAGGAGCTTGACCCCTTGTCTCCCGCCGCCCCCGCGCTCCGGGGGAAGTTGGCTGACCGGCGGGGGAACCCGCGCGAAGCCATCAGGCAATGGCAGGAGGCGCTGGCACGAGGCTACAGCTCACCCCAGCTTCGGCTCCTCATGGCCCGGGCCTACGCGCGCACTGCGGACCTCCAGGGGGCGATACGTGAGCTCAGAGGTGTGGTGACCCAGCTCCCGCAACTGGCTGCCGCCCGGTTCCTACTGGCACAGCTCCTCAACCAGGCCGGGGCCTGGCGAGACGCCGCGGCCCACGTTTCCGAAGCAGTACGGCTCGACCCGACGAACCTGGAGGCACGAGTTCTCGATCTCGATCTGCGCGCGCGCCTCGCCGCAACCGGCGGGCAGATTCCAGACGCGCCCGGCCGTCAACTCGAGGCCGAGGCCGACGGCCTGCTCCAGGAGCACCCCGATTCCGTCGCCGTCCTGTCCGTGGTCGGGAACGTGGCAATCCTGCGGGGGAACCCGCAGCGGGCCCTCGCGGTCGCCCACGCCCTGGAGAACAAGGGGAGCAAGCTCCAGGGGGCGGTCCTCGAGGTGCGCGCCCTCCTCGCCCAGAAGGACGAGCCACAGGCCATCGCGCGCCTCCAGGCCGCAGTAGCCGAGTCCCCCGGGGAACCGGACGTCGTGCTCCGCTTGGCCGGCCTGCTCTTTCGGCAGAAACGGGTTGACGAGGCCATCAAGGTGGTGGAAAGCGGAGCCCAGGACCAGAAGAGGAAAGCAGGGCAGGACCTTCGCCAGGCCCTCGCGACGCTCTACTACCGCCTGGGCCGCACCGCGGAGGCAGAGCAGGTCCTCAAGCAGCTGTGCGATGAGGATCCGGAAGACGTGGCGTCGCGAGTCATGCTGCTCAACATAGTGGGTCCGAAGGACGCGGCGCGAGCGCAACAGCTCGTGGAGGAGATGAAACGGATCGAGGGGCCGGACGGCCTCCAGTGGCGGTTCCAGCAGGCGCGGCTCTGGTTGACGTCACCCGACTGGGAGAAGCACATGGCGGAGACGGTGGCCCTGCTGAATGCCAACCTCAGGGTGGACCCGTCGGACGTCCAGAGCCAGTTACTGTTGGGGATTGCTCAGGAGCAGGCGAAAAACCTGCGGCTGGCCATTGAGGCGTACCGGCGGGCCTACGAGCAGGCGCCGACCGTGCCGGCAACGGTCGTGCACCTCATCGGCGCCCTCGGCAAGGCCAACGAACTGGCCGAGGCCGGCCGCGTGCTTGACGACGCCGCGGCGCGAGGGGTGTCTGCTGATCGCATCGCCGGTCTCCGGCTCGCACTCCAGCAGCAGACCGGCCAGCTCGACGAAGCGGCCACAACCGCTGAGGAAATGCTGAAAAGGGACCCCGAGAACCTCCCCCTCAAGACCTATGTGGCGACCATCAAGATGCGTCAAGGCAAGTTGGCTGAGGCCCGGACGATCCTGGAAGCCCTGGATGCCGGGAACCCGCTGGTCATGACGGCCAAGGTGGACCTCTGCTTGCGCGAAGGGAAGGTCCCCGAGGGCCTCGCGCTCTGTGACCAACTGGTGGCAGCGAACAACACGGCCGATGTCTATCTCTTCCGGGGGCGCATCCGGACCCTCGTCGGGCAACTCGACCTGGCCGAGGCCGATTACCAGAAGGTGACGGAACTCGCGCCCAGGGCCGCGAATTGGGTTGCGTACAGCGATTTCCTCGTCTGGCGGGGCAAGGTTGACGATGCCACGGACGCCGCCAAGAAGGCGCTGGAGCTGGAGAATGACACACCTACCGATGACAAGCCGGCCGTCATCGCCCAGGCGGTGAAGGTGTACGCGTTGAGCACCGACGGTTCGGTGCGCAAGGAGGCGTCAGCCCTGCTGAAACAGGGCCTCGCCCAGTACCCGGGAGCCCCGGCCCTGCTGGAGATTCAGGCCCAGAGGCTGTTAGCTGTGGGGACCCCCCTGGCGCTCAGCGACGCGCGCCAGGCGCTCGATCGCCTTACCCAGCAGAAGCCGCGCCAGGTCAGCGCCTGGATCCTCACCGCGCGCTGCTCCTTGCTCCAAGCGCTGCCGGACGCCGCCCTGGACGCTGTCTCCCGAGGGTTGGCCTCTGATCCCACGGACGCCCAGCGCCGGCAACTTCTCCTCCTCAAGGCCG
>Ga0315282_10010145_pt1 | contig 14830 bp, 14 predicted proteins | sample YL17G07_20_MG_FD_203693 | JGI IMG/M metagenome (GOLD analysis project Ga0315282, IMG submission 203693) | Sediment microbial communities from Yellowstone Lake, YNP, Wyoming, USA - YL17G07_20 | ecosystem: Environmental > Aquatic > Freshwater > Lake > Sediment | place: USA: Wyoming | collected...
CACCAGGCTGCTGTGTTACTGAATCGGGAAGGGTTCCCGGATTTTGCTGCCTCTCGTGCGTATTAGACGATGCTCTATATCGCCGAGGCATTCCTGCTTACCTTGGACATGACTTTTTCAAGCCATGCTGCGACCATCGCCGCGTTTGGTAAGGAATTTGCCAAAAGTGGAAAGGTCGACCAAAAATTTCATCGGTACTTGATCGACGCACAGGATTATCGTAATCAGGGAGATTATGGCGTTGGCCCTGGTGTTACTCAGAAGCAAGCGGCTGAATTAATTGAATGGGCCAATAATTTCATATTTACCCTTTAAAATTTTCAAGCAACTCTAGAGTTACCCCTAATTTTTCCACACAGTCGACGTAGGTGTACATCCCGCCCGTGTAATGGCCCTGTTGGACCATCGGCATGTCTTTTTGCGCCAAATCTTTCACCACCTGGTCAGTGTCTTTGATCACGAAGGCAATATGATGAACGCCTTCGCCCTTTTCATCCAGTGCTTCTTTCCAGGTGCTGGGTTCTCCCACCGGCTCGATCAATTCAATTTGCACCTGGCCCATATCAATGAAGGCCAGTTTAGCGCGCCCCCGGGTCGGCTGGCCCCGGTAAACGGCTCTGGTAAGCTCGTATTCGTCGGTGATTCTTACCGGCGGGCGGGGTATGCCAAACACTTCACAATAGGCGTCGAGCGACTTTTCGATATCGTGCACCACCAGTCCTACCTGGCAGACCTGCATCGTTCCTAGAATGCTCATGCTTGCTGCTCCTTTTTGCATTGGATGGATTTATGGATGTCTAATTATATCCTGTCCTCTGTTATAATTTCTCCCATGAAATTCTTACTGGTGCGTAAGAGCATCCTGGTCGTTCTATTGTGCGTCCTGATTGGCCTGCTCAGCTTTGGCTATGGCCTGGCCGCCGGGACTTATAAACTGCCTCCATACAACACTGTTGCCCAGGCCAGGACTTATATCAAGGCCCATCTGCTCCCCAAGACGCCTACCCCGGATAGCGCGGATGCCTCCTACCCGCAAGTAATGGACAAGATAGTCGCCCTGGTAAAACAGCAAAATTTTCAGGCCAAAACCGAACAAATCGATTTTGTGCGCGAGTTCATCTACCAGAACAGTCAGCACGGCCTGGATGCCGAATCTGCACAATATCGTCTGGAGCTGCCGGTGACCCTGAACATGTTGTGGGCCTACTATCAAGATCACAAAAACCCGCCCCTGTTGGAATGCTCTTCCCGCACGGTCGCCATGATGTCTATCCTGGACGCCCTGGGTATCCGCAGCCGCATGATCAACCTTTTTACCAGCGACTACGACACACTGCGCAGCCACACCTTCCTGGAGGCCTACAACCCGGATAACGGGCATTGGGAGATCCAGGACCCGGATTACGACGTGTATTACATCTATAAGACCTCCTCGGCACGCGTATCCACCTCTCAGATCTTGCTGGAGCCGCTTGACCAGTTCCAGCCGCAGTCGAATTTCCCCGACCAGGTCGTTACCGCCAGCCAATCGATCCTGTCGCATTATTTCCAGGCCATCGTTTTTCACGACGAAGACGGCGGGATCAATGTGGGGATGGTGAATACCAGCCGGTTTAGTTTTCAAGGCGGTGGGAAAGACCTGTATTCGTACGTTAAACGATCCTTTGGAACTGTTCACTTTCTGACCGTGCAGGAATTTGAAAACCACCCATAAAGTTTGACAATTCGGTGGAAATTGCGTATAATCTAACTGCAATTTAAAATATGTCAGGTAGTTCTTCGGGAGGCTATGGCTAAATGTTTCCGGGTTATTTATTACTGACCAATTACTCGGCAGCATGCATGTCTGCCGAGTTTTTATGTAAAAAACCTTCTAACAAGAAGGGAGGTGACAAACGTGACTTCAGTTGTTCTTCGCCCGAATGAGTCTCAGGATCAACTGCTCAAGCGCTTCCGCAAAAAGGTTGTCAAGAGCGGTGTATTGAGCACGGTCCGCCGCAAGCGCTGGTTCATTTCCAAGAGCGAACTGCGCCGTGTCGAGAAGAAAAAGGCGATCCGCCGGATTAAGCGTCGCCAGATCGGAAAAATCACCGAGTAGTTCGTCTCTTATGCACTGCCCCGTGAGCGTTTTTGGGAGATTTTATGGCTAAAGAAGAAGATAAGATTCAGGTTGAAGGCACGATCATCGAAGCCTTGCCGGGGACGCAGTTCCGCGTGCGCCTTGAAAACGGCCACGTTGTGCTGGCATACCTGTCTGGCAGGATGCGCAAGTACTATATCCGCATTTTGTTGGGTGATCACGTGCGCGTCGAGATGTCGCCTTACGACCTGGCACGCGGCCGCATCGTTTATCGCCAGAAGAAGTCAGACGAGGGCAGTCCGGAAGAAGAAATTCCTTCCTGAGCTCACGGATTTCTTGATAAAACAAAAAGATTGGCGCTTATATCCAGCGCCAATCTTTTTGTATATCGCTTCAGTAGGGGCAGGTTTTTTAAAACGGAAGCTTATTATCCATGCTTGAAAGCGCCTTCATATAGTTAGCGCGCTCGAAGGCAGCCGGCTCGGCCACAGACTGCTGGCTCATACTGCCGCACATCTGCTTGACCGATTCGTATTCATACTTCTCCATCCAGGTGGTCACCTCTTCCAGAATTTCACTGGCGCGTTCTGGACCTTTGGCGATCAGCTCGGAGGCGAGCATGGTCACGTTAGCGCCCGCCATCACAGACTTGATCAAATCCTGGCCAGTGTGCACGCCGCCGGTCAGCGCCAGGTCGGCTTTGACCTTGCCATACAGGATGGCTACCCAGCGCAGGGGCAGGCGCAGTTCGTCCGAGGTGCTCAGGTGGATGGCCGGCACCACTTCCAGTGTTTCGATATCCAGATCGGGTTGGATAAACCGGTTGAACAGCACCAGGCCGTTGGCGCCCGCTTTGGCCAGGTGAGTGGCCAGGTTGGGCAGGGTGGAGAAGAATGGGCTCAACTTCACCGCCAGGGGGATGTGTAATTGCTTGCGGATGTCGGCCACCAGGTCGACGTGGGCCTGTTCCAACTCCTGGCTGGTTACTTTCGGGTCGGTGGAAATGTAGTAGATGTTCATCTCCAGGGCATCCGCGCCGGCTTCTTCCATGCGTTTGGCATAATCGATCCAACCACCGGTGGAGATGCCGTTCAGGCTGGCGATGATCGGGATATCGACCGACTCTTTAAGTTTGTGGATCAGTTCCAGGTAGCTATCTGGCCCCACATTGTAATGTTCCATCTCGGGGAAGTAGGTCATGGCCTCGGCAAATGACTCGCTGCCGCGGTTCAAGAAATAATCCAGGGCCAGGCTCTCGTGTGTGATCTGTTCCTCGAAGAGCGAGTACATGACCACTGCACTGACCCCGGCATCTTCCAACCTGCGCACCCGATCCACCTTTTTCGATAAAGGGGAAGCAGAGGCGACCAGCGGGTTCTTCAGTGGCAAGCCAAGATAGGAAGTGCTCAAGTCGACCATAATCTCTCCTTATAACTACTTCAGATCTTCCGTTGATCCCGCCGCGTACTGGATGGCGGCCATCTGCTTTAACAGCTCCCAGCGCTGCGCCACGTCCTGCTTGGCGCTCTTCATCAGCATTTCGGCGCGGGTTTCGTCGCTCTGCAGCAGCATACGGTAGCGGGTTTCATTGTAGGCGTATTCTTCCACCGGCACGGTCGGGTCCTTCGAGTCGATGATCAGTGGATTCCTACCTTCCGCGACCAGGGACGGGTTATAGCGGTACAAAGGCCAGATGCCCGACTGGACGGCCAGGCGCTGCTGGTCGAGACCCTTGGTCATGTCGATGCCGTGGTTGATGCAGTGCGAGTAGGCGATAATCAGCGAGGGGCCATCGTAGGCTTCGGCTTCGAGGAAAGCCCGCAGCGTCTGCTGGTCGGAGGCGCCCATGGCGACGTGCGCCACGTAGACGTAGCCGTAGGCCATGGCAATCATGCCCAGGTTTTTCTTGGGCATGTTTTTGCCATTAGCGGCAAAGCGCGCCACGGCTGCCCGCGGGGTCGACTTGGAGGACTGTCCGCCGGTATTGGAGTAAACTTCGGTGTCGAGCACCAGTACGTTGACGTTGCGTCCTGAGGCCAGCACATGGTCCAGGCCGCCATAGCCGATATCGTACGCCCAGCCGTCGCCGCCCATGATCCATACGCTCTTGCGCACCAGGAAATCGACCAGGGTTAGCAGCATGGCTGCCTTGGGATCACTGCTGGTCTGCAGGCGCTGCTTGAGCAGGACTACCCGCTCGCGCTGCGCCTTGATGCCGGCGTCGTTGTTCTGATCGGCTGACTGGATCGCCTTGACCAGCTCGTCGCCTGCCAATCCGGCAAGGCCGGTCAGCAGCTCACGCGCGAACTCGGACTGTTTATCGATGGTCAGGCGCATACCCAGGCCGAACTCGGCATTATCTTCGAAGAGTGAGTTGGACCAGCTTGGGCCGCGTCCATCGGCATTTTTAGACCAGGGGGTGGTGGGCAGGTTGCCGCCGTAGATCGAAGTGCAGCCGGTGGCGTTGGCCACGATCATGCGGTCGCCAAACAACTGCGAAGCCAATTTAATGTAAGGGGTCTCGCCGCAGCCGGAGCAAGCGCCCGAGAACTCAAACAGCGGTTGCAGGAGCTGTGAGTTCTTTACCGTGCTGGGTTGGAACATGGACCGGTCGGCTTCAGGCAGGGTAAGGAAGAAGTTCCAATTCTCGCGCTCGGGGAAGCGCAGCGGCACCTGGTCGACCATATTGAGCGCTTTGCGGCCGACCTGAGACTTGTCTTTGGCCGGGCAGGCTTCCACGCACAAGCTGCAACCGGTGCAGTCTTCTGGAGCCACCTGGAGGGAATATTTCGTGCCGGGGAATTCCTTGAACTTGGCATCCAACGACTTGAAGGTCGCCGGGGCGCCGGCCAGGTACTTAGGAGCGTACACCTTCTGGCGGATGACGGCATGCGGGCAGACGAATGCGCACTTGCCGCACTGGATGCACAAGCTGGGTTCCCAGGCCGGGATTTCCAGGGCTATGTTGCGCTTTTCCCACTGCGAGGTGGCGGTGGGGAAGGTGCCGTCGTTTGGCATGGCGCTTACCGGAACCGAATCGCCGTTGTTGGCGATGATTGGGCTGAGTACGTTCTTGACGAACTCGGGGGCGCCTTCAGGGATGGGGTTGGTGCGGGAGTAGGTGCTGGTCACTTTTTCAGGCACCTTGACCTCGTACAGGTTGGCCAGGGATGAGTCTACCGCGTCGAAGTTCTGCTGCACGACGGCGTCGCCGCGCTTGCCGTAGGTCTTCTTGATGTATTTCTTGATTTCGGCGATGGCTTCTTCGCGCGGCAGCACGCCGGAAATGGCGAAGAAGCAGGTCTGCATGATGGTGTTGATGCGCCCACCCATGCCGGTCTTGCGGGCTACTTCGTAGGCGTCGATCACGTAAAAGCGTAGCTTCTTTTCGATCAGGTCTTTCTGCACCTCAACCGGCAGGTGGTCCCACACCTGGTCGACCGGGTAGATGCTGTTGAGCAGGAAGACACCGCCAGTAGCCGCGTATTTGGTCATGTCGTAGCGTTCGAGGAAGGTGAACTGGTGGCAGCCGACAAAGTTAGCGCTGTTTTCGCCGATCAGGTAGGGAGCGCGGATCGGACGCGGACCGAAGCGCAGGTGCGAGGTGGTAATTGTGCCGGACTTCTTCGAGTCGTACACGAAATAGCCCTGGGCGTAGTTGGGGGTCTCTTCGCCGATAATCTTGATCGAGTTCTTATTAGCGCCCACGGTGCCATCTGCACCCAGGCCAAAGAATACGCAGCGCACAGTGGAGGGGTGGGTGATGGTGAAGGAGGTATCGTAATCCAGGCTGGTATTCAGCAGGTCTTCATCGATACCGACCACGAAATGTTTGCGGGGGTTGGCTGCGGTCATATTATCAAAGACAGCCTTGGCCATGGCCGGGGTAAATTCCTTGGAGGCCAGCCCGTAGCGGCCGCTGTAGATGCGCGGCATGCTCTTGAAAGGCGCCGTTCCATCCGCCACGGCTTCATTGAGGGCGGTGACCACGTCCAGGTAGAGCGGGTCGTTGCCGCCGGGTTCCTTGGTGCGGTCCATCACTGTGATCACTTTGGTAGCGGCGGGCAGGGCCTTGAGCAGGTGCTCGGCCGAGAAAGGCCGGTAAAGATGTACGGTGATTACGCCGATTTTCTCGCCTTTTTCGGCCAGGAAGAGGCCGGTTTCTTCAGTTGTTTCGGCGCCAGAGCCCATAATAATCACCACGTACTCGGCATCCGCCGGCCCGACGTAGTCAAACAGGTGATACTGTCGCCCGGTGACCTGGGCGAACTTATCCATGGCCTTCTGCACAATGGCCGGGCAGGCGTTGTAGAACGGCGTGCAGGTTTCGCGGGCCTGGAAGAAGACATCTGGGTTCTGGGCTGAACCGCGCAGCACCGGGTGATCTGGCGAGAGGGCACGCGCCCGGTGGGCGGCGACCAGCTTATCGTCGATCATGGCGCGCATTTCTTCTTCGCTCAGCAGGATGATCTTGTTGACCTCGGCTGAGGTGCGGAAGCCATCGAAGAAGTGCAGGAAGGGCACGCGTGATTCCAGCGTGGCAGCCGTGGCGATCAGGGCGATGTCCTGGGCTTCCTGCGCCGAGCGAGAAGCGAGCTGGGCAAAGCCGGTCTGGCGGCAAGCCATCACGTCGGAATGGTCGCCGTAAATCGACAGGGCGTGCGTGGCCAGAGTGCGGGCTGAAACGTGGAAGACTGTAGAGGTCAGCTCGCCGGCGATCTTGTACATGTTGGGGATCATCAAGAGTAAGCCCTGCGAAGCGGTGAAGGTGGTAGACAGCGAGCCTGACTGCAGGGCACCATGTACTGCACCGGCGGCGCCGCCTTCAGACTGCATTTCGACCACCTGAGGGACGGTGCCCCACAGATTTGGCAGGTTGGCTGCCATGTAGGCATCCGCAAATTCACCCATACTCGAAGAGGGGGTAATGGGGTAAATCGCGATTACCTCACTCAGCCGGTAAGCGACTTTAGCTACGGCTTCGTTGGCATCAATGGTAATCATTTGACGCGTCATGTAAGTTCACTCCATGGAAAAGATTGTTTTTCTCATAACTCTACATCACCTGAGGTGACGTGTCTGGACATTCAATCTTTAGATTTTAATGTTAAAGATTGGTTCGGGGTAGTAATTAAGGTCACCAAATTGACCTGCGGGCTGTCATAAATTATACCCCATGCAATCTATCAATTGCCTGTTGAAATCTGCTTGATTTTATTTACAATAAGAGCAGGAGGTTCGTTATGAAACCAAAAATCGAAAAGACAATGTTCGGTCTGATCGTCATCGGGGGCCAAAAATACGAATACGACGTAATTATCCATCTAAACGGGGTAGTTGAAAAACGCAAGAAAAAGCTTTCTAAAGCAATTTTTGGTACCTCCCACATTATTTCTATCCAGGAAGCCAAATACGTTTACGAAGAAGGCGCCAGGCAGTTGGTGGTTGGGGGCGGGCAGGACGGCATGGTCAAACTTTCTGCTGAGGCTGCTGAATTCTTCAAGAAAATGGACTGCACAGTAGATATTTCTCCCACCCCGCAGGCGCTGGAAGCCTGGAATAAAGCCGAAGGAAAGGCCATCGGCTTATTCCACGTAACGTGTTAATATAAAACTATAGCAGCCAGTTTCATTATCCAGGGTAGAAACGTCGCCAAAAAGGCTTCCACCTGTACGGCTGTTTTGCCTGTAAACCGTCTGGATGTGGATGAACTTATCATTCGTATCTCCTTACAAAAAATCCGACATAGTTTATCTTTATTAACTACTGGAATGCAAATTTCAATCCAGCTTGTCTGGTTTCCACGGAGATAGTTGGTATAATTCATCGATAAAACTATCGATGTCCTACTGAGTAAACCTTGATCCTCAACTATATTGTTCAGTTGGTGATTGCCTTGTGGGCCTTATCTGAAATTATCCTGTCCGTCTTCAGGCGCGCCCGCCGCGGCATCGACCGCATGCAAGACCGCGGCTCTTTCATCATTCTCTATAGCGCCATTTTTGTGGGCATCGCCCTGGTCATCCTGCTCACCAGCCAGCGTTGGGCGCACATCAATCTCAATTTTAAACCTTACAGGTACCGAATATGATTAAATCCCTCCCCTTGCTGAATATCGAACCGTCTCTTGAAGAAAAGTGGCAGGTCCTGGTAAGCCGGTTACAATCCCTGGGCAGCGCCGTGGTGGCATTTTCCGGCGGGGTGGACAGCTCGCTGCTGGCTGTTGTAGCTCATCTGGTGCTGGCACCGCGTATGTTGGCCGTGACCATCCGCTCCCAGGTGGAAACCGCCGGACTGATGGAAACGGCCTCCGCCCTGGCCCTTCAGTTCGGCTTTCCTCACCAGTTTGTGGATTTCGATAAGCTGAAAAACGAGGCATACACCGAAAACACACCCAATCGCTGCTATGTGTGCAAATCAACCGACCTGAGCATCATCAATGAGATCGCTCAAAAGGCGGGCATTCGGCACGTTTTGCTGGGCGCTAACGCCGACGATCTGGGTGATTACCGCCCAGGGTTACGCGCCGCCGCCGAACTGAGCGTTCTCTCACCGCTGGCCGAGGCGCACATGTCCAAGGGCGAGATTCGTCTGCTGGCGCGTGAACTGGGCCTGGGGAACTGGAACCACCCTTCCTCGCCCTGCCTGGCCTCGCGTATCCCCTACGGCACCCGCGTGACCTACGAAAAGCTGGAACAGGTTGCCCAGGGTGAGGCGTATTTGCACGCCCTGAATTTTGAGATCGTGCGCGTGCGCAATACCGGTCCTACGGCTAAAATTGAAGTCCTGCCTGGTGAGATTGAACGGTTGATTAATTTGCGTGAGCTGGTCGCCGGGTATTTCAAGCAGATCGGCTTCAAATACGTCACAGTAGACCTGGAAGGGTATCGTACCGGCAGCCTGAATGAAGTGCTCGAGCCGACGACTACTCGCCAGGAGTAAAATGAACTTAAACCTACCGACCGGTACGGTCACCTTCCTTTTCACTGACATCGAAGGCAGCACCAGGCTTTGGCAGCAGCACCCCGAAACGATGCCGTCTGCGCTCGCGTGCCATCACGCGATCTTGAACGAAACGATTGCCGCACACAGTGGCTATGTCTTTCAAATCATCGGCGATGCGTTCTGTGCTGCATTCTCGACGGCACGGGATGGACTCGATGCCGCGCTTGCCGCGCAACGTGCGCTCCGCGATGCAACCTGGGGCGAAACGGGCGCGATTCATGTAAGAATGGCATTGCACTCGGGCGCGGCAGAGGTTCGCGCAGGTGAATTCACGTCAGGTGAATATGTTTCGGGCTTGGCGCTTAGCCGCGTGGCGCGGTTGCTCTCCGCTGGGCATGGCGGTCAAACGCTCATCTCCATGGCAACTCGGGAACTGGTGCGCGATGAACTTCATCAAAACATGACCTTGCGCGATATGGGCGAGCAACGGCTAAAAGACCTCATTCGCCCAGAACACATCTATCAATTGTTGGTCCCCGATCTGCCAGATGAGTTTCCACCGCTTAAAACCATGGAGACCTTTCGAAACAACTTGCCCTCGCAGTTGAGTAGTTTCGTCGGGCGCGAGAAAGAAATGGCCGAGGTTAAACGGCTTATTACCAGAAACCGCCTCACTACCCTGACCGGCACCGGTGGTACAGGCAAAACGCGTCTCTCGCTCCAAGTAGCCACTGATTTGCTGGACTCATTCCCCGACGGAGTCTGGTTTATTGAGTTCGCCCCGTTGACCGACGCCGCGCTGGTGCTACAAACTGTGAGGACTACACTGGGTTTGCGCGAAGAAATGGGCCGCTCCAAGCTCGTCATGTTGACTGACTATTTACAGGCGAAGAGGGTATTGCTGATTTTCGATAATTGCGAGCATTTAGTGGAAGCCTTGGCGAATTGCGCCGAGGCTTTGTTGCAGGCTTGTCCGAACCTGCGCATTTTGGCCAGCAGCCGGGAGGCACTGGGTATCTCTGGAGAAAAAGTGTACCGGGTGCCTTCACTCTCCATCCCGGATATTTTTCTCGAGACGTCTGTTGCGAAAGTATCACAGTGCGAAGCAGCGCGCCTGTTCATTGACCGGGCCCAAACAGCACTGCCTACTTTTGCAATAACTAACGATAATGCGCATGTCATTGCCCAGGTCTGTTCCCGGTTGGATGGTATCCCGCTGGCGATTGAGCTAGGGGCGGCGCGCGTGAAGATGCTCACTGTGGAACAAATAGCCGATCGCCTAGATGACCGTTTCCGCCTGCTAACCAACGGCAACCGTACCGCATTGCCGCGCCAGTGAACATTGCGGGCTATGATTGACTGGAGCTTCGATTTGCTCTCTGAGCCGGAACGCGCCTTATTGCGAAGGTTGTCAGTATTTGCAGGCGGCTGGACGTTGGAAGCAGCCGAAACGGTTTGTCAAGGTCATGGCGATGGTTCCGACGTGCTCGACTCGCTTACGCAACTTGTTAACAAATCCTTGGTAGTCGTTTATGGACATGAGGGAAAAGAAACGCGCTATCGATTGCTAGAGACGATCCGGCTTTACGCACGCGAGAAGCTCTCGGAGGTTGGCAAAGAGGAGTATTTCCGCGACCGGCATCTGGAATACTTTTTCGACCTGGCGGAGCGCGCAGAGCAGGAACTGACGGGGCCGCGGATGCCGGAATGGTTGAAGCGCCTCGAAGGAGAACTGGACAATCTGCATGCCACGCTGGAGTGGTCAATGAAACAGGATGCGCAGGTTGGGCTACGGCTGGCGTGTGCCCTTTTATGGTTTTGGGATGGAGGCGGCTATCTTCGCGATGGTCACAATTGGCTGGTGCAGCTCCTGCGCCTGCCAGAAACCCAATCAACTCCCATCGTCCGGGCCAGAGCCTTCGGTATCCAGGGCTACTTATTGGTATGGAGTGGTTCTGCTCAGGAGGCACACCCAATCCTCGTGCAAAGCCTCGCCTTGTGTCGAGATTTAGGAGATAGACAAGGGGTCGCGTTCAGCCTTCTTCTTTTGGGTTTAGCAACCTCCAATAATGGGGATCCTGCCCAAGGACGGCGATTGGTAGCGGAAAGCTTGGCTCTCTATCGAGAACTGGGGGATAAATTTGGCACCGCCTGGGCGCTTACTTACCTGGGCGGATGCGTGGGAACCAAAGCCTCGGCTGTCGCGGTGGCGCGTGCATATCTGGAAGAAGGGCTGGCGATCTGGCGTGAGATGGAGTTCTTGGCTGGCAAAGTCCATATATTGGTGCACTTAGGTCGATTGGCGCTCGACCAAAGGGACTATCGTGCCGCACGCCCCTGGCTTGAAGAAAGTCTGGCATTACAACGTCAGTTAGGAAAAGGTGGAAGCACCGTTCTTATTCTGGCAAACCTGGGGGACCTGGCGTTTCAGATCGGTGACTATACACTGGCACGGACCTATTACGAAGAAAGCTTGTCTGTTAGTGAAGAGACTGGGAACCTTATTTTTGCCTCCTGGGTACCTGTTAGTTTGGGATATGTAGCCCTGCGGCAGAAGGATAAATCATCTGCCAGAAAGATCTTTGAAGAAACCCAGCAGCGTTTTAGGGAAGAGGGGGATGAAATTGGTGTTGTGTATGCTTTGGAAGGTTTAGCAAGCCTGGCTGTGGTGCAAGACCGGCCCGAGCGAGCCGCACGGGTTTTTTCCTGGGCGGATGGCATGCGTGAGACCATTGGTGAACCCCGGTCACCAGTTCAGCAAGCTGACGTAGACCGCGATTTAGCGACGATCCATGCTCAACTCGACGAAAAAGTGTTGGCAGCGGCCTATACTGCAGGCCGGACGCTGACTCTGGAACAAGCGGTAGCGTATGCGCTGGAGGAACCACCTTTCGAAACGCCTAACAGCGCCGCACATTGAGAATATTGGCCAAATCCTTGACAAACTCGCCAAACTGTCGCATAATAGCCGCTACTTAATTGTCTGAAACCAGATAAACACATGAAATTTACCCATACCGCCCGGATCAGCTCTCCCAATTCCATCATTATGGATATGATGGTTATGGCCATGCGCAGGCAAATCCAGGCGGCAGCAGTGGAGGATAGGGCTTAATCAAATCCTATCCACCCATATGAGGATTTACTCGGGCTGCCAGAAGGCAGCTTTTTTTTTCGATACAGACGCCAAGAGAGGAACTTGATATGCCGATTAAAATACCCGACCAGCTTCCTGCCAGAGAAATCCTGCAAAGCGAAAACATCTTTGTCATGGGTGAGGAGCGCGCCATCCACCAGGATATCCGCCCGCTGCAAATTGCTGTGCTCAACCTGATGCCGACCAAGATCGTCACCGAAACCCAGCTCCTGCGCCTGCTGGGTAACACTGCCCTGCAGGTAGAGGTCACCCTGGTGCGCACCAGCTCTTACCAGAGCAAGAACACCCCAGAGGAGCACCTGCTGACCTTTTACAAGACCTTCGACCAGATCAAAGAGCGCAAGTTCGACGCCCTGATTATCACCGGGGCGCCGGTCGAGCACCTGCCCTTCGAACAGGTAGACTACTGGGAAGAACTGAAACAGATCATGAGCTGGGGCCTTGAAAACGTCTTTGCCCTGCTGTTCATATGCTGGGGAGCCCAGGCTGCCCTTTACTACCAGTTTGGTATTCCCAAACACCCGCTGCCGGTTAAACAGTTCGGCGTTTTTCCACACCAGGTGATTGAGAAAAACGCCAAGCTGCTGCGCGGCTTCGACGACATCTTTTACGCCCCGCATTCACGCCACACCGAGATCCGGCGCGCCGACATCGAGAAAATCCCCGAGTTGAAGATCCTGGCCGAATCGAGCGAGGCTGGAGTGTATATCGTCGGTACGCAGGATGGCCGGCAGATTTTCGTCACAGGCCACTCGGAATACGACCCGCTCACCTTGAAAAGAGAGTACGACCGCGATGTGGCTGCTAACCTGCCGATTACCGTCCCGGTTAATTATTACCCCAGCAACGACCCCACCCAGGCGCCGGTGGTGACCTGGCGCGGGCACGCCCATCTTTTATTCGCCAATTGGATCAATTACTATGTTTACCAGGAAACGCCCTACGACCTGGAGCATTTCAAACGTTTTGTTCCCTTTGGCCTGTGAGATTAAATAAGTTTACATAAAGGAAAGGAATCGCTAACATGACCGTCCAAAAGTCCACCCATCAGTTTGGTTTCACCACCCGCCAACTTCATGCTGGCCAAAAGCCGGACCCGGCTACCAATGCGCGGGCCGTCCCGATTTATCAAACCACTTCTTACGTATTTAACAGCACAGAGCACGCCGCCAACCTGTTTGCGCTCAAAGAATCGGGCAACATCTACACACGCATCATGAACCCGACCAATGATGTCTTCGAGCAGCGCATGGCCGACCTGGAAGGCGGGGTAGGCGCCCTGGCAGTCAGCTCGGGCCACGCTGCCCAATTCCAGGCCATCTTCAGCCTGGTTGGCGCCGGCGACCACATTGTGTCTGCCTCCACGCTGTACGGCGGCACCTACAACCAGTTCGCCTATTCTTTTCCCCGCCTGGGCATCGACGTGACCCTGGTGGATCCCAAAGACCCCGACAACTTCCGCCGCTCCGTACGCCCTAACACCAAGATCCTCTACGGCGAGACGCTCGGCAACCCGATGATCAACGTCTTCCCCTTCGAAGAAGTCGCCCGGCTTGGCCAGGAGTTTGGGATCCCGCTGATGATCGACAATACCTTCGCCACCCCTTACCTGGCGCGGCCCTTCGAATACGGCGCCAATGTCGTTGTACACTCAGCCACCAAGTTTATCGGCGGCCACGGAACCTCGATTGGCGGGGTGATTGTGGATGGCGGTAACTTTGCCTGGGCTGGCAACCCGCGCTTCCCTAACTTCAATACCCCGGATGATTCCTACCACGGCCTGGTGTATGCCACCCTTGGCACAGCGGCTTTTATCACCAAGGCGCGCGTGCAGATCCTGCGTGACTTCGGCGGCTGTCTTTCGCCGTTCAACTCCTTCCTCTTTCTCCAGGGCCTGGAGACGCTCAGCCTACGCATGCAGCGGCACGTCCAGAACGCCCAGACCGTGGCCGAGTTCCTCAAGAGCCATGCCCGGACCAGTTGGGTGGCCTATCCTGGCTTGAAAGACAGCCCAGACTATCCCGCAGGCCAGAAGTACCTGCCCAAGGGGCCGGGGGCCATCCTAGGCTTTGGTATCAAAGGCGGCGCGGCGGCTGGCAAAAAATTCATTGACAGCCTGCAGTTATTCAGCCACCTGGCCAACGTGGGCGACGCCAAGAGCCTGGCCATCCACCCTGCCACCACCACTCACAGCCAATTGAATGAAGAGCAACAGGCCAGCGCTGGAGTGACCCCCGATTTCATCCGCCTGAGCATTGGCCTGGAAGACATCGAAGATATCCTGTGGGACCTGGACCAGGCTCTCAAACCCTAAGTGGATTCACTATATGGTTGTGTGAAGCTTCGCTTCACACAACCATATAGTGAATCCTTATGGACTTCTGCACGTGGCCACTTATGAAAAGCATCAAAAAAGGGGAATATATTGCTTTCGATGGCGCTGTTGAAATTTCTGTGTGATAAATCCTGCAAGCAAGCTTTCATAGCCGGTGCCTAGTGAGTTTATCTTCTACGCTGGATGACATGAATAGAGTATCCCCAATACAGGTAAGGGTCTAGTCGCGAAAAATAAACTGCTTGACTTTCTAGAACGAACATGCTATACAAGTGATGATCATTAAGGGTGGAGTCTATCCAAGAAGGAGGGT
>Ga0315282_10010146_pt1 | contig 14829 bp, 14 predicted proteins | sample YL17G07_20_MG_FD_203693 | JGI IMG/M metagenome (GOLD analysis project Ga0315282, IMG submission 203693) | Sediment microbial communities from Yellowstone Lake, YNP, Wyoming, USA - YL17G07_20 | ecosystem: Environmental > Aquatic > Freshwater > Lake > Sediment | place: USA: Wyoming | collected...
CAAGTACGGGGCCCAGAACCCCCAAGCCTTTCTGAGCCGCAGCATCGCCGGAATCTCGGGGCAAATGCTCGTCTGCACCCTTCCCGGATCCGTGCGCGCGGTCGAGGAGTACATGGCCGAGATCCTTCTCACGCTCGAGCATCTCATCTGCATGATTCACGGAATCGACACCCACGGGGGATGAGGGGTCAGAGCGTCCGCACCCGCGGTTGCTCTTCCTCTGCGACTTTTCCATAGTGGCGGTAGTAGTCGGCGTAGTACCGCTTGTACATGCGGTCGGTCGCGTCGATGTCGTTGAACACCACACCGAGGATTCGGGCCTGGATGTCATTGAGCGTGGTCACGGCGAACCTCGCCATGTCGTACCGCGTGGAGCGGGGCTTGAAGACCAGGATGGTGGCGTCGACCAACTGGGACAGGATCGCCGGGTCCGTGACCATGCCGATGGGCGGGCTGTCGAAGATGATCTTATCGAACATGGTCGAGACCTTTTCGAAGAACTCGACGAACTCACGGGAATGGATCAGATCGGCCGGGTTCGGGGGCAGCTTGCCGCAGGGCAGGAGGAACAGGTTCTTGACCTCGGTGGGCTGGATCACCGCCTCCAGGGTCTTCTTCTTGAACAGCACGTCGGACAGGCCCGCATCCCCTTCGTGCCGGAAGGTGCGGTGCAGCCGGGGCATGCGCATGTCCCCGTCCACGATGAGGACCTGGCTCCCGCTCTGGGCCATGGTGACGGCGAGGCACACCGCCACCGTGGTCTTGCCCTCTTTCGGGCTCGGGCTGGTTACCAGGATCCGGCGCGCCGGGTTGTCGCGCGACGTGAACAGGATGTTCGTGCGGATGGCCCGGCACCGCTCCGCAATGGTGGATTTCGGGTAGTGGTGTATCACCAGGTCCCGATCGGCCCGATAGTGGTGGATGAGACCGCGCTTCCGGCGGGCTCCGTTCACGGATCGGACCGGAAAATCCTCGCCGATGGAGATGTTGGGCACGATGCCCAGGAGCTGTATCCCGAGCCGTTCCAGCTGCTCCGGATTCTTGACGGTCCGGTCGAGGAACTCGAGGACGAGCACGAGACCCGTTCCCAGGAGCAGGCCGACGAGGAGGGCGAGGAGCAGGTTCCGCCGGAGGTTCATCACCGTCGGCGATTCCGGACGCGTGGCCGATTCCAGCACCCGGATGTTGTTCGCGTTCAGCATGCGGGCGAGGTCGGTCTCCTTGGCGCGCTTCAGGATCATCTGGTAGAGTTCCTCGATGTTCTCCCTCTCCCGGTTCAGGCGGTTGAGCGTCATCTCCTTCTGATCCATGTTCTGCGCCTGGTCGGAGAGCGAGCGCAGGGCCGCCTCGAGGCCCTCCTCGTTCTTCCGGTAGACCTCGTACTCCACGTCCAGCGAGGAGGCCGCTTGCCGCACCTCGCGCCGGATCGACTCTTCGAGGCGCGCCTTTTGGGCCTGGATCTCCATGAGGCGTGGGTGCTTTTCGAGGTAGCGCTCCTTGAGCTTGCCCTCTTCGGCCTGCAGCGCGACATAGCTCTCCTTGAGCCGCTGGACCAGCGGGACCTCGGTGACCGACTCGATGGGCACGGCAAGCGGGTCTTCGTCCTTGAGCACGGATCGGATCTGATCCCGCCGGGCCTGGATCGCGATCCGTTTTGCGCGGACCTGGGCCATGTTGGACGAGATGGAGCTCATCTCGTTGGTGATGACGTTCCGTCCGTCCTCCGGGGCCAGGGCCAGGATTCCATGCTCCTTCTTGAAGCTCGCGATTCCGTTTTCCGAGCGGTCGAGCTCGCTCTTGAGCCCATCCATCTGCGTGAGAAGCCAGCCCAGGGCGCTCGAGGATGATTCCACCATGCGCTCGAGGTTCTGCCGGATATAGGCCTCGGTGACCCAGTTGCAGAGCTGCTGGGCCATGACCGGGTCAAGGTCGGAGACCGTGACCTCGACCAGCCAGCTGTCCTTGACCGGGCTCACCGAGACCTTGCCTTGGACCTGCCCGACCGCGTCCATGACCGGGACCGGCTTGAACGCAGGCCGCGCTTCAGGCGGAACGCCGAGAAAGGACGGGTCCTCATTGAGCCGATGCTCCAGGACCACCCTTTCAGCCACATCCCTGCTCTGGATGATTTTGTACTGGGTCTCGTAGTAGTCCTGCTCGGTATGGAACCCGCCGGTGCCGAGAGTGACCACATCCTCGACCGCGCGACCCAGGACCTTGGGAGGCCGGGGATCGATTTCGATCGTAGCGGTGGCGAAATATAATTTCGGCTGTCTTGAAACCTGGTAATAGGTCAGGGAGACGACAGCGGCGGCGACCAGCAGGATAATCCAAAATCTTTTCCGTAAGATATGGAGAACCTCATACAGGTCGATGCCGGATGGCTCTGTAGGTTCCGGATTCATTCTTTTTGTTCATTCCCATTCCCCCATTGTCGAAAAATTACAGAAAAGGTTCAAAACACGTCATCCACACATTATAAGTCCTGTATCGGAAGATATCTACTGCAAAAAAAGACGCCACAGGGGCTTCACTTGCCACTCTTCGGTTCCCGCAGGGGATCGGGTAATGACCTGCCGGCCGATCAGGAGCTGCAGCTCATCCCCTTCGGGTCGGTGGATGAGGAGGATCTCGGGCCGCACCCATTTCAGGACCGGCACGCTCCAGCCGCCGGATCGGCAGAGGGCACGGTAGATCGGACCGAGGAGCCCGTGCTCGATGCGCCGGAGCATGCGGACGGAGAGGCCCAGCGCCAGGCCGGACGCTCCTCCGGAGATCGTCACGGTTCTCGCGCCGCGCCGGGCGCTCTTCACACGGCCGGCGATGTCTTTGGGAGCCAGGACCCACGGGTCGTCCTGGAGGTTGTGGTCGCCCCGGGTCCGCACCCCTTCCGGTCCTGAGGCGATCACGCGGTGCACCAGATGCTCTGTCCGACCCGGAGGCCGGAAGACCACCACATCCCCGCGCCGTATCGCTTTCCCGTCATAGGGCACCACCCTGAGCCCGTCCCCGGGCCGGAGCACCGGCTGCATGCACGGCCCCGTGTAATTGACGCCGGGCCTCTGGATTCTTTTCACATTACTTGCCAAGGGCAGCCTCGATGTGTTTCCAGAACCGGCTGCACAGGCCGACCTGCAGCCTGAAGGCAGGCACTGAGCTGGCCAGATCGCACGCGTTTGAGAAAACCTTTTTTTGGATCTCCACCCGATCCTCCAGATCGAGACGGCGGACATATCGCCTCATCACCTGGGAAGCCGATGTCTGGATCCGGGTGACCGCCTCGCCTTGCCCGACAGGGATGCACTCGCCGGTCCGCGATTGCTCGAGAAAGAAGATGCCGCGGACCGGCACCCCTGCACGACGGCGGCTGGTCCCGGACTCTTCACCATTGAAGATGGCGCTCCAGGTGGGAAGGGGATGGGCCGTAAAGCCGTTCCCGCGATCGCGCACCAGAAGAGTCTCGTCGTCGCACAAGGCCTTGTACCGGCCGGGAAGGCGACGGCAGCAGGTGGTCTTGCCGGTGTTGCCTGGAGCGGCGAGCAGAACCCCTTGACCCTTGAAATCCATGAGAGCGGCGTGAAGGGGCAGGCCGCCCGCGGCGATACAGGCCTCGTGAAGCGGCAGCATGGCAAGGGTCATGTTGGCGTTTGCGGCCAGTCCGTTCCTGTTCATCACCTCGATGACGCGATCCTCGGAGCCGTCCTGTTGCCAGATCCGGATCGTCTTCAGATCCTGGAGCTTCCATCCAGAGCACCCTTGATGGGCACGGCCTGCCCAGGGGGAGGTGCCGCCTCCAGGCTTTCGGGACACCTCCCCCCTGGACGGCCTTTGATTTCCTTTAGCCATGAAGATCATTGTCGGACGGCCGTCGTTTGGGGCTTTCTTGAGTTGCAGGATCGAGGCGAATTTTTTCAACCAGCCGGAAAGCTCGCTGTCGGATGTCACCCGGAAGGGTTTCTCCTCGAGAAGATCGACCGAGTATCCCATCAAGCCGGAGTGCCTCCGTTATTGCACTGGCGAGCCGCGATGTTGCCGTCTTGGCATTTCTGATCCGCCGTGGTTCCAGGCTGGCACTTGCTGCCCGTGGCCGTGCTTCCGGGCTGGCACGCGGCGCCCAGTGCGTTCGCCATGGAGAAGCTCACGAGCACGGGCTTCTCGTAGACCAGTCTGGTTTTTTTATTTCGCGGGCCCATCGAGCGGATTATAGCCGATTTTCGAAAGATTGCACCGTCGATTCTCAGCACCCGGGACGTTTCCGGGTGCTCGGGAACAGCCCGAGACGGTCCGCCTCCTCACAATACCAGAACGGCGCGTAGAGATCCTTGGTCCGGTAATAGCTCTGCGCAATGCAGCAGCCCAGGCAGGCCTCCTTCATGAGGCACTTGCCGCAGACCCCTTGAAGACGCCCCGGAAGGCCGCTCCGGAGATCTTCGAGCACAACGGAGCGCTCCCACACGTCGCGCAAACGGTCCCTGGACGCATGGCCGAACACGAGATCAGGCACGGTGCGGCCGATGCCGCAGAGCGAGTAGGATCCGTCCGAGAGCACCCCCAGGATGTTCAGGATACGGCACGAATCGCAACCGTCGCCCGAGGGCCCGAACATCCGGCCCAGGGGCCTGAACGCAGCCGGATGATAGCACGAGATGCGGAGCGGCGTGCCGGCCGCGATCTCCTTCTCGACCCAATCGCCGAGCTCCACCAGCTCCCGGATCGACAAGGTCTCGCCTCGGCCGGCCATGGCCTCTCCCCTGGCCACAGGCTCCACCGCGTTGAGCTTCACAGACCCTGCGCCCGACCTCTCGGCGAGACGCACCACCTGCTCTACCTGGTCTTTCGTCCGTTTCGTCACGGTCATGATGATCTGGGGCTTCAGTCCGGCTGCGGCCAGGCTCTCGAGCCCCTTCAATGCCAGGTCGAACGACCCCTGCACCCCGCGCAGCCAGTCGTGGGGTCCGGGCTCGGCCGCATCGAGACTGACGGACACGAACGGGTTCTTGCATCGGCCGATGCTTTCCGCAAGCTCGGGGGTCACGAGGGTGCCGTTCGTCTCGATCGTGAGACCGATCCCGAGCTCTTGGATCCGCTCCAGGACCGCATCGATTCTCGAGTGGAGCAGAGGCTCGCCGCCCGTGAGCTTCACGCCCGAAAGGCCGAGATCCTTGGCCTGATCGAGGATGGCATTGAGCAGATCGAGGTCCAGCTCAGGCCCCGGAGCGCCCGGAGGTTGATGGACCGGGTCGATCCAGCAGTGCCTGCATGCGAGGTTGCACCCTCCGGTCAGGTAGACATACAGGTGTTGAAGCGGAGGAATAGTAAGAATCGGGCCTGGCTGGGGGGAGGTACCCCTCCAAGCTTTCGGGGCACCTCCCCCCGCCGCGGCCCTAAAACTATCGTTCCGGCTCATCGGGAAGCCTTCCCCCGTCCTCGAGGAACCGCTTCAGGCATCCTTCGGGGCTGGGATGGTTCTCGTCGTGCATCATGGTATAGGCCGTGGCCGGACAGCCGCCGGTGCAGTATGGAATGTAGACGCAGCCCCGGCAGAATTCGAAGTCCCCGAGCCTCGTCGCGGTCCGCACCCTGAGCCGCGCGAGCGCCGGATGATCCTGCCAGATTCCTTTAATGTCGTCCCGGTTGATGCGGCCGAGCTCCATGTGGCTCAGTTGGATGCAGGGGATGATCGCGCCGTCCGGCCGCACGGCCAGGCCGGACATCACGCCGCCGCAGCCGGACAAGAATCCCCTTCCGGGCTCGGCCTCGCGTCCTTCCCGGAGAGCGCGCGTCATGCCCATCCAGAGCACGGCCTCGGCCAGGGGCCCGGCAGCCGCGCTGATCCGGCCCGGATATCGTTTCTGGAGCCTGAGAAGCGTGGCCATGGCATCAGTCCGTTGAGCCGTATCCAGGCGGACCTCATCCGCATGGGCCCTGCACAGCCCCATGAATGAAGCGGAGTTGGTCGAGAAGCCCGGAAGGCCGAGTTCCTCGAGGAGCATCCTGGCCGTGGCCTCCAGATCGTCGACGTTGTGCTTGTGCACGGTGACACGCACCGATACGGGCACGCCGTGGCGTTGCAGCAGGCGGATCCCCTGGATAGCGCGCTCGAACGACCCCTCGCCGCGGAACCGGTCGTGCGTCTCGGGCCGCGACCCGTCGATCGAGACCTGCACCTGGTTGCAGCGCCGTGTGGTTTCAATGTGATGGACGATCGCATCGTCGATGAGCGTGCCGTTGGTGAGAATGCCGAACCGCATCCTGTTTTTCACGATGCCGTCGAGAATCGGCGCGAGGTCCTGCCGCAGGAACGGCTCGCCCCCTTCGAGGGTGACGTCCATGACCGCGTTGCGGCCGAGCTCGTCGAAAAAGTCAAGCCAGTCCTCGAGCCGGAGATCCTGATCCACATCGGACGCGCTCGAGAAATGGGAACAGTAGCGGCAGCGCAGATTGCATCGCGGGGTGATGGAAATCTCCATCGAGCGCGGCGTGTTCATGAGCCGCATGGCTCACCGGTCCATGGCGATCTTGTAGCCTGCGAGCCCGTTCGAGACGAGCGACTCGATGAGCTCGGCCACGTGCTCCCTTGCATTCTCCGGGGCGTCGCTCCATTCGCTTGCGAGCGCAAGGGCGATATCGTCGGCCGTGTGCCTGCCGTCGAGCAGCTTCCAGATGAACACGCCGACCGGGTTCAGGCCGAACGCGTTCCCGGTGTCCGGGTCGAAGAGCACGGCCCAGTCGTCGAACTCCTCGCGGAGCACCACGAGCGGATTGGCCATGGGCTTGTCGTCGAGCCTGGGCACGGCACGCGTCAGTTGGTGCAACCGCTCCCGGGCTCGCAGCAGGAGGCACCCACGCCAGAGCAGGAGACGTTCGAGGTATCCCACCCGGCCGGGCAGGCCGACTGCGGCGTGACGGCAATGCAGATGCCGCCGCGTCGCTCGCACTGGTTCTGGGGCGCCTGGTACGGGATGCAGCACCAGGCGTTGTTTTTGCACCCGGCGCGGGTGTCGTTGGTGATGGCGCCCGTGCCGCACAAGGCGCACCCGTTCGAGAGGGGGGTGCAGGTACCGCTCAACGAGTTCTGGCAGTCCGAGTCGCCGTCGGCGTCCGAGTCGGAGTCGGTGTCCGAGTCGGAGTCGGTGTCCGAGTCGCCGTCCGTGTCCGAGTCGGAATCGGCGTCCGTATCGACATCGCTGCCGTCCTGTCCGCCGTCGGCCGATCCGTCGCCGCCGGCGTCGCCGGCATCCGGAAGATACCCGGCGCCGGTGCCCTGCATCTTGTAGCAGCCCTCCGAGGCGAGCCACGAAACCAGGCCGACCGCGATGATCAAGGTCGTTCTCGAAACATTCATCATGGGCTCCTCCTTTTCATTCTCATGCAGTCATCTTTCTCTTGTTCGGAGTGCAATATATCCCCTTTGGCCGGGTCCGTCGAGGCCCGTCGTCCGTTCTGACAATCGGCAGCCGAAGACAGTCCTTGACATGGGGCGAGGATCATCCAATAAAAGCCACAGGGGAAAGCTCATTTCACCGCAAGGAGGGTCAACGATGAGAGCCATGATGCTGTGCCTCGCGACCTTGCTCGTCGCCGCAGCGCTCGGGTGCGGCAAGCAAGAGGAGGAGCCGAAGCCGGCCGAGGATCAGGCCGCCCTTGCCAGGAAGGCGGCCGAGAGGGCCAAGATCGAAAGGATAAGGATCGAGCAGGCGAACCAGGCGAATCAGGCGAAGGAGAAGAAACGGCAGGATCTCGTGGCCGAGGAGCTCGGCCTCTACGACAGCCACATGTTCTCGTTCGACCCGGCCAAGCTCGACGACAACGACAAGATTTTCCTCCGGCATATGATCCAGGCCGCACGGCTGGTCGAGGAGCTGAACATGCTCGAGATCAACCCCTCGGACCTGGACTACCGCATCGCCGTGGAGAAGGATGGGACCGAGAACGACCGGAAGCTCTTCCACCGCTACCAGCAGCCGTGGTGCCTGAGCTCGGAAGACCCCTCCTGCAACGCCCTCATGTCCCTGCCCCCCAAGGCGATCGGCTTCTATTTCTGGCCCGATCGGATGACGGACGAGGAGTTCGAGGCGATCAAGAAGGCCGAGAACGCCAAGGACCTTCTGAGCCCGTTCACCCTCGTACGTCGGGCCGGCGACAAGAAATGGGAGGCCATCCCGTTCTCCAAGGACCCGGTGCTCGGGCCCCGGATGAGGGCGCTTTCCGCATCGCTCCGCGCAGCGGCCAAGTACGCCGACACTCCGTCCCTCGCCAAGTTCCTCGAGTCGCGGGCCGCGGCCTTCGTGTCCGAGTCGCCGTTCCCTTACGACGAGAGCGACTACGACTGGATCGCGCTTGACAGCAAGTGGGAAGTGACCTGCGGCCCTTACGAGGTCTACAAGGAGCCGAGGCAGGTGAAGGCCGCCTTCGAGATGTTCGTCGGGCTCGTGAACCCGGAAATCACAACCATACTCTCCAAGTTCCGGAAAGAGCTCCAGACCATGGAGAACGCCTTTGCGAAGTTCGCGGGGATCGCGGGTTATCAGAGCCGCAAGCTCGACCCGCGTATCGCCGTGCGCGGCGTGGACGTGATCGTGGCCTCGGGAGACGGACGGGGACAGCAAGGGGCCACGGCCGCGTTCCACCTCCCGAACCGGGGCAAGTCCGTGGACGAGGGGCTTTACAAGAAGGTCATGCTCGTGAACCACGCGCAGGCCTTCGAGGCCATCTACAAGGCGCGGGCCGCTCAGATCCTGGATCCCGGAGAGCAGGCCAAGGTCTCGGGCATGGCCGATATCGTGGGCACCACCTTCCACGAGTTCGCGCACGGCTTCGGCGCCCACGACGAGATGCCCATCACCACCAAGAGCGGCGAGAAGACCACCGTGCACGGCGCGCTCAAGGATCTCACCAGCCTGTTCGAGGAGGCCAAGGCCGACGCGGTGGGGCTCTGGCTGGTCGAGCAGCAGCTGAAGAAGAAATCCATCAACCAGGCCCAGGCCGAGGAGCGGTACACCTCCCACGTCATCCACGCCGTGGGCCTTCTCCAATACCCCCTCGACGGGGTCTATCCGCGCATGGTGGCCATGCAGCTCGGATCGTACATCGACGCCGGCGCTCTGGTGTACGACGCCGTGGCCGGACGGCTCGCCATTGTCTACGACAAGATGCCGGCAGCGGTGGCCGACTATGCCAGGAAGGTGGCGACCATCCAGCTGACCGGCGACTACGAGGGCGGGAGCGCGCTCCTGGGCCAGTACGTGAAAAAGACGGACAAGGGCTACGAGGTGATCGGGTCCGTGGCACAGCTGTATGCGGATTCAAAGCGGAAGTTCAAGGAAGCCGGGATCAAGGGGCTGTGCCTCGATTACGAGGTCAAGGGGCTCGATGCGTCGGCTCCTGTGCAGCCGCCGGCCGCCGCCCCGGGCGCGCCTGCCACGGGTACCGCTCCGGCCGCCGCAGCGGCCGCTCCTCAATCTCCAGCAGCGCCAGGAGCAGCCCAGCCTGCGGCTCCGACCAACCCGCCGAAGAAACAGGAATAGCTCGGATCAGGAAAGGCCGCCTCTCTCAATCAGGCATGCAGCAGACGTTCCACTGCGGGCAGCCGGTGTGGGATTCCTGGTGCTCGCCCAGATTGCAGCCGGGCATCATGGTGCGGCACTGGCCGCCCAGGTACTGGCAGGAGTCGGTGATGGGCTTGCAGCAGACATAGCCGCCCGTGGTGCAGCGGTAGAAGCTGTCCTGGCCCTCGCCTCCCGGGCAGCCTCCATTCCGGCAGGTGCCGCCGTTGTCCGTACACAGCGGCTTGGTCGCGCAGCAAACCCCTGTGGCGCACAGATACTCATTGAGCTGGTTCTCGGTGCTGCCGCTGCAGCTTCCCTTGCAGGTGCCGTGGTCCGGCGCGCACGGCTGCTTGGGAAGGCAGCAGAGCTCGCTCGTGCCGCAGTAATAATCGTAAGACCCGTTCTCGGTACTCTGGCAGCCCGTGTTCCACCCGCTGGAGCTCCGGCAGACACCGGCATCAGGCTCGCACCAGGCAACCTTGCAGCAGACTTCGGTCCCGCCGGTGCAGTCGTAGCTCGGGTATTCCTGGCTGTCCGGGCAGACCGACTGCTCGATGCAGGCCATGTCGGTCGGGCATGAGAACGGCCCGCCGTCCGTCTGGCAGCATGCATTGTCGGCGCTGCATGTGAGGTCGGAGTGGATGAGCCCGCCGGACTGATGGCACATGTCCTCTGTCAGGCAGTCGTAAGGATCCAAGCAGGTGTATACGGCCGCGTCCGTGCTTGCGTCCAACCCGGAGTCCAACCCGGAATCCAACCCGGAGTCCGCGTCTCCGTCCGTATCGGTGTCGGAGTCCACATCGGTGTCCGAATCCGTGTCTCCGTCCGCATCGGTGTCGGAATCCGCATCCGCGTCCGAATCCGTGTCTCCGTCCGCATCGGCATCTCCGTCCGCGTCCGTGTCCACGTCCGTGTCCACATCACCGTCCGAGTCTGCGTCCGCATCGCCGTCCGCATCGCCGATGGCGCCGTCCAGGACCGGGAACTTGTCCTCGCTGGAGTAGCACCGGTCGTTCCCGGGGTCGCAGACATAGCCCGAGGGGCAGTCGTCGTTGCCGTTTCGGGGATCGCACGAGAAGACCCCTTCCGGAACGGTCACGCCGCACCCGAGGACCCAGACCGTGGCGAGCAAAACGAGGCAGAGACAACAAAGCCGAATCGCACGAGGAAAAGATTTCATCGAAACGTCCATCTCAACACCATGTTAGTGCAAAAGGGGGCATAAATCCATCAAAGACGGGAAGGGTGGGCCGGTATTACTGGCACTTGGGCTGCGGGCACTTGCTCTCGCAGTCCGCTATCTTGGCGAGGCAATCCGAGCAGGTCGTGTCCTGGATCATGTACTTGGTTGCGCAATCCCCGACGCAGGCGCTGTTGTTGTCGCACGTGCACTTGTCCACGCAATCCATATATTTCTCGCACATGCCGCCGGTCCAGTCGCCGTCCTTGTATGAGTCTCCCAGGCAATCGGCGAAGTTGCTGTCGCATGAGTCCAGAACGCAGTTCACGAACTCGTCCTCTCCTGTGCACTTCACGTCCGAGCTGGAATCACCGGACTGGCTGCTGCCTTGGGGTTCGCAATCCTGCGGGGTGCCCCACACGGGAATCGACTTCTTTTTCCCGCTGTCGCTGCAGCTTGCGGTCATGAGCGATAGCCCGGCAAGCGCTGCAATGAAAAGCACCATCAGCACCTTCTTCTCGGTCAGCGTGATTTCCATTTTTTTCTCCTTCTTGAAAAGCGGTTGTTTTTCCGATCACGGAGGAATAATACAATATAATTATACCGACCGTTTGTCGGCCGTCAACCAGGATGATGAACCCATCAACCCAGAATCTTTTTGGAAACAGAAAGAAATCCAAGGCGACGGACTCGGTATAGTTGATAGGTGTCACATTTTGACTTAATCTGATGGTAAGGGGATGGGCTCCGGGAATGGGCGCTTGAGATGCAGGAATTTGTCGGCAAGACGCTTCAAGGCAAGTACCACCTCCATCGGCTTCTGGGCGAGGGGGGGATGGGCATGGTCTTCGAGGCCGAGAACATCCTCATCAAGCGCATCGTGGCCGTGAAGATCATGAACCCGGCCCTGACCTCGAGACCAGAGACGGTCCAGCGGTTCCACCGCGAGGCCCAGTCCGCGGCCCTCATCGGCCACAAGAACGTCGTGGACATCCTCGACCTCGGGTTCACGGACGAGGGAACGCCGTTCATCGTGATGGAGTATCTCCACGGCGAGAATCTCGCGGACATCATCACCCGAAAGGGGATCCTCGACCCGAGGGAAAGCCTGGAGATCCTCTTCCAGATTCTTTCCGCGCTCGTGGCCGCCCATGCCAAGGGTGTGGTGCACAGGGATCTGAAGCCCGAGAACATCTTCGTCAACTACGATCCGAGCGGGACGATCGAGGCCAAGATCCTGGACTTCGGCATCTCCAAGTTCGCATCCTCGCCGGACGACACAGGGCCCGGGCTCACCAAGGTGGGCACGGTCATGGGAACCCCGTACTACATGTCGCCGGAGCAGGCGCGCGCGGAAAAGGACATCGACGCCCGGACCGACATCTATGCGGTCGGCGTCATCCTGTACCAGCTTCTTTCGGGCCGTTTGCCGTTCGAGGATGAGAACTACAACATTCTCATGGCGCGTCTCCTCACCGAGACCCCGCCAAAACCGCGACGGTATCGACCCGAGATCACCGTGGATCTTGAAAAGGTGATCCTCAAGGCCATGGCCCCTGACCGCAACCTGAGGTACGGCCGGACCACGGACCTCCTCGAGGATCTGATGCCGTTCTTCAAGGGAGAAAAGGAGTGCTTCTCATCGGTCAAGATATCCATCATTCCCCCTCCGGAGAAGAACGGCGAGGTGAGCGATGCGCATCTCGCGGTCACGATCGCGGCCGCAGACGCGGCGCCGGCCGGGGACGCGGTGCCGGCCAGGGCGCCTTCCTCCCTGCCGGGCGTCACGGTCACGCCTACGGTCTGGACCGAGGCTCCGCGCAGGAAGAGGATCATATCCTGGGTCGGGACCGGTGTGGGGCTCGCGGCTCTGCTGGTGATCGCGATCCTGATGTTCTCGAGAGGCCCGTCCGGCGAGCCGAAGAAGGAAGCGGTGAGCGCAGCCCCTGTTCCGGCCGAGGCCACGCTCCTCGTCAAAGGGGCCCCTGCCGGAGCCACGATCAAGCTGAACGGCGTTCCACGGGCAGGCACAAGCTTCTCACTGCCGCTCAACTCCGGGCCGCATTACATCGAGGTGGACGCGCCCGGATTCCAGGTCTTTAAAAGCACCATCCCTGCGATCGACAAGAGTCTTTTCGAGGTGGCGGTGTCCCTGGTGCCCCTTGCGCCGCCGCCCACTCCACCGTTCGTGGCGGTCCCGGAGTCCCCCAAGCCCGCGGCCCGGAAAGCACCGGCCGAGGTGCCCCCCAAAACCACGGCCGAGCCGCCCCGGAAATCGACGGCCGAGCCGGCGATGAAGAAGCCTGCCAGGGAGGCCAAGAAGCCGAGCGGCGTGAAACGGGAGAACCCGTTTGATTAATCCCGGTCGAGTTGATAGAATTCCCGATTGATGAGACCGATTTCATTTGCCGTTGCCGTGCTTCTCCTGATGCTCGTCGCGCGCCCCGGGTGGTCGCAGGAATCCGGGGAATCCCACGGGGTCCGGCCGTGCCCGGCACCCACCGGCAGCCTGGATCAGAAAAAGAAGATCGCAGGGGAATGGTACAAGCAGGCGGTGGAGGAGGCGGACCGCAAGACGTGGCTCAGGGCCATGCGTTCCTTCATCTGCTCTTTCCAGCATGTGCCTCACGCCAATTCCGCCTACAACATCGCGCTCGCGGCCGAGCAGCTCGGCGAGAGCGAGATTGCGATCGCGTTCTACACCCAGTACCTCAAGTATTCGCCGTACTCCGAGGACAGCAAGGCGGTGGAGACCCGGATTACGGAGCTCGGAAAGAAAGTCGGCGAGACGAAAACGGGCGAAGAATCGGCCAAAGCGGCACTCGAGGCATTGAGCAATGCCAGGAAGGCCGACACGAGCGGCGACTATTCTGGCGCCGTGCAGGAATACAAGCGGTATGTGCGTCTCGCTCCGCTCGCGAGCGACAGCACCGAGGTGATGGCCCGCATCCTGGCGTTCGAGGAGGCCACCCAGCGAGGCGAGACGGCAAAGCCGGCGCCGGTCGTGGCCGCTCTGCCTCCGCCGGAGAAGCCTCAGGCCGCGCAGCCCAAGCCCGAGCCGAAGGAAAAGAAGCCGCCGGCCCCGGAGGCCCAGAAGGAATCGGATCTCACCATGCCGATCCTCGGGTGGTCCCTGGTGGGCGTCGGAGGGGGGCTCCTGGTCACCGGCGCGGTCCTGGCCGTGATGTACTCGTCGCGGGCCCAGAGCGTGGAGAACGCCAAGGACGGCACGTCGTGGAGCGAGGTGAAGGGGGATTACGCCTCGGCGCCGGGCTACGGGATCGGATGCATCGTGAGCTTCGTCCTGGGCGCCGGCGCCATCGTCGGCGGAGGCTACATCCTGCTCTTCGAGGTCGGCGACGACGAGTCCACGACCAAGGCGAGCCTCGCGCCCCAGCCGTCCGGCCTGGCCTTCGACCTGTCTTTCTAATAGTTCAACTACCCGTTTTCCGGTGCCAATCATCCGATGGATAGTTACAGAAGAGACATAGGATTCAGCGGAGAAAAGGTGATCTGGAGGGATGAGAAGGAGGAAATTGGGGGAAAAGTTGGGCAGAGCGGGCATTAGAGGAGACTATTCTGGTCGGAATCATGGGAAAACGACGAACAATTCAAGGTGATGATCAGACCGCTGCCATCAGCCTCCTTCGGACTATAAAATCTTCTTGAAAAATCGAAGGGCGAGACGAGTCAGAGTCTCTTGACGCGGACATTCACCAGTGGAGGAGGAATGCTGCCGAACGGGAACTCGACGGTCAGGACGCCCGAAAGGAATTGCGCCGAGGCCTCCTTGTAGGCCTTCCAGAACGGCTTGAGCACGTCGTTGATGAACGAGTCGCGACTTTCCTTGCTGCTCGCGTGGCAGTGCGGCATCGGGGTGGATTTCTTCTCGGACTCGGGTTTTGAGAGCGGATTGGTGCGCATGAGAGCAGCCCTGCCCATTGCGGGTCTGCCTTCAACCTCGCGGAGCTTCTGTGTAGCGACCATTTAATTTGCCCCTGTTCGGGTCTGGAAATTGGTTGACACATCCCCTGTCCATAGAAGCAATCCGTACCTGGATAGTACCTCCATCACGGCGCGGCGTCGAGCGGAAGCGATCTC
>Ga0315282_10010147_pt1 | contig 14827 bp, 15 predicted proteins | sample YL17G07_20_MG_FD_203693 | JGI IMG/M metagenome (GOLD analysis project Ga0315282, IMG submission 203693) | Sediment microbial communities from Yellowstone Lake, YNP, Wyoming, USA - YL17G07_20 | ecosystem: Environmental > Aquatic > Freshwater > Lake > Sediment | place: USA: Wyoming | collected...
GATCAACGTGTCCGACCAAGACGCCTCCTCTCGGAAAGCTTCGGGCTGTCTGCCAACTGCTCAGCGATGACCCAAGACTAACATAGAACCGGACGCTTGTCAAGACTTTTCGGCCGGACTTCTAGTCGACCGCCCGGGTGACTGTCGCCATGACATCCCCGGAACGAACGCGGAGGCCCCTGTGACGAGGCCTCCGCTCGGAGTGGGCTGGCTGAGACTACGGTGCGGTGATGATGGCGATGATGGCCGCGAGCCTTGTGGCATTGAGTCCACGGGCGACCCAGACTGCCTTGAGGCACTGGCACACCATGTTGCCGCTCGTGCCTGAGAACTCGCCGCGCTGGAGCTTGTAGCACTGGTGGCCGAAGGCGAGATAGAACGGAGTGGTCTGGATGGGGATGATAGTGCCGCCAGTGGCCTTGCCGTCCAGCACCTGGCGAACCTGGGACTCGATGCCGACTACGCCTGACACGTAGCTGGCCATCTTCTCCGTGGCCCGCTCAAGTCGCCGCTGCATCGCAGGGCACAGCGCCTCTTGCTGCATACGTGCGACCCACTTGGCGATTCGGAGTGCTGCGCTTCTACGCTGCATACAGCCCCCCTATCACGGTCCCGGAGCCGGGATACCGAAAACGGTCGAGTGGATGTTGACAAGCTCGAGCTCGGTCAACCCCCGGGCCTTCCACTTGGCGACCAGAGCAGCGACCTCGGCCGGTAGACTGCCCGCTTCGTAGTTGAGGACGAGATGATACAGCTCGTTTGCGAATGCGTGGTAGCCGGCGCGGTCTATCATGCTGTGGCCGCCGGCAGAGATGATGTAGCTGACCCGGGACTGGTATGACGACTGCTCGGCGAACCGAGCGCCAATCTTCCGGTAGACCTCGTTCATCTTGTTCTGCATGACCGGGGCCACGTAGTCCGGGTGGAAAGTTCCGCGACATCGGTATTTCCCTTCCCGTCCGGCGAACACCCCCCCCGGATTCGTGTGGTCAAGGAATCCTGATTCCGGCGAGCCGGGCCGGGGTCCACGCGCCGACCGTTTGCCTCGACATTGCCGCCTGGCTGGGGTCGTCCTGTTCCGGGCTGCGCTGTCGGGCGAGGCGGCCACGCCAACGCTGCGAAGAGGTCCCCTGGAGAGAAAACGGGAACGTGCACGTTATCTTCGACGCCACGTGCAACGCGGCCGGCGGCATTGGCGCTCACGACCAGGCCACGTGGAGCGGCCTCGGCATGGCGCTCGCGCAGGCCATCATCCAGGCCCACGGCGGCAGAGCCTGGTCCGAAGACGACGCCTCAGGCTACCAACTCCACTTCACCCTGCCCTCGGCCAACTGACCGCCGGGCTGATTACCGTAACTCCCCGCCCGCAAACCGCCAATCGACACTCGCAAGTCCCTGTTGCGCCGGCTTGACACTCGCGGCTTCACGGCATAGATTGTCTTGGCAAGAACAACCATGATTGACCTAAAGGAGAAGTACGTTACTGACAGCCAGGGCAACCGAGTTGCGGTGCTTCTGGACGTGGCCGCGTACCAGCGCCTGCTTGACGCGCTGGAGGAACTCGAGTCAATCCGGGCCTACGATGCCGCCGTGGCGGCCCGCGAGACAGCGGTCCCCTTCGAGCAGGCGGTGGACGAGCTCAAGCGCGACCGCGGATGACCTACGCGGTCTCAATCCTGCGCCGGGCCCAACAGGAACTCGGCCAGTTCCAGTCGCCCACATTCGAGCGGGTCTGCGACGCGATCCGGGCTCTGGCTGCCGAACCCCGTCCTGCGGGCTGCCGGAAGCTGGACGGCAGAGAAGGCTGGCGTATCCGAATCGGCGATTACCGCATCATCTACGAGATTGACGACACCGCCCGCACCATCCTGATACTCCACATCGGCCACCGCCGAGACATCTACTCCTGACGCAGTCTGGCGCCCGGCTGTGCGCGGCCAGCCGCAAGCCGCAGGCTCCGGCCACTCGGAACTCGCCACTTGGAAGTCGCTCTTGGGATTTGGTGTTTAGGACTTGGAGTTTCCGGCGCTGCGTACCGGTTTGACACCGGTCCGATTCCGGGCTATAACCTCGGCGTGATTGACCGGGCCGCAGCCAACATCCTGCCCGCGCCTGAGATCCGGCAACCCGCATGGCATACGGCAGTGCGGGCGTGAGGTGACATGTACGACTTAAACGGAATCGCCAACTTCATCTGGGGCATCGCCGACGATGTGCTCCGCGACCTCTACGTTCGCGGGAAGTACCGCGACGTTATTCTCCCGATGACGGTCCTGCGGCGGTTCGATGCGGTTCTCGAACCGACCAAGCAGGCCGTGCTCGATATGAACGCCACGCTCGACAAGGCACGCATCACGAATAAGGACCAGGCGTTGCGGGGCGCGGCCGGCCAGGCCTTCTACAACACGTCGAAGTTCACGCTCCGCGACCTGCGCGCCCGCGCCAGTCAGCACCAGCTTCGTACCGATTTCGAGGCCTACCTCGACGGCTACTCGCCCAACGTACAGGATATCCTCGACTGCTTCGAGTTCCGCAACCAGATTCCGCGCCTGTCCAGGGCCGATGCGCTTGGCTCGCTGATTGAGAAGTTCCTCGACCCCAACATAAACCTCAGCCCGGACCCGGTCCTGAACGCGGACGGCTCGGTTAGGCTGCCCGGCCTCGACAACCACGCCATGGGCACGGTCTTCGAGGAACTTGTCCGCCGCTTCAACGAAGAGAACAACGAGGAAGCAGGCGAACACTGGACTCCGCGCGATGCGGTCAAGCTGATGGCGCGGCTCATCTTCATGCCGATTGCGGACAAGGTGGAGTCCGGCACCTACCTCTTGTACGACGGCGCGTGCGGCACCGGTAGCATGCTCACCGTGGCCGAGGAAACGCTCAAGCAGCTTGCCAAGGAACGTGGCAAGGAAGTCTCCACCCACCTGTTCGGCCAGGAAATCAACTCCGAGACCTACGCCATCGCCAAGGCTGACCTGCTGCTCAAAGGCGAGGGGTCTGCCGCCGACAACATCATCGGCGGGCCGGAGCATTCGACGCTCTCGAACGATGCCTTCCGGTCGCGCGAGTTCGACTTCATGCTCTCTAACCCGCCCTACGGCAAGAGCTGGAAGACCGACCTTGAACGGCTGGGCGGCAAGGACGGCATTCGCGACCCGCGCTTCCTCATCACGCATGCCGGCGACGCCGAATACTCGCTAATCACGCGCTCCAGCGACGGCCAGATGCTGTTCCTCGCCAACATGCTCTCCAAGATGAAGCACGGCACCAAGCTTGGCAGCCGCATCGCCGAGGTGCACAACGGCAGCTCGCTTTTCACCGGCGACGCGGGTCAGGGCGAGAGCAACATCCGGCGCTGGATTATCGAGAATGACTGGCTCGAAGCCATCGTCGCCTTGCCGCTCAACATGTTCTACAACACCGGCATCGCGACCTACATCTGGGTGCTGTCGAATCGCAAGCCTGAGCACCGCAAGGGCAAGGTGCAACTCATTGACGCGACGCTGTGGTTCAAGCCGTTGCGCAAGAACCTCGGCAAGAAGAACTGCGAGCTGGCAGAAGAAGACATCAAGCGCATCTGCGATACCTTCCTCGCCTTCAAAGAGACCGAACAGTCGAAGATTCTCCCGAACGCGGCCTTCGGGTATTGGAAAGTAACAGTCGAGCGGCCGCTGCGCCTGAAAAGTATTGACCCGAACCGCGCCTACGCGCCAAAGGAAATCAAGGCGCTCAAGGAAAGCAGTGAGCGCGACGAGAACGCGCCACCGGTAATCAGGAAGATACACCTGCCTGTGCGTGGCCTGCCTGTGCGGGCCCGCACGCAGACAGGCCGCACGCAGACAGGCAAGCCGGGCAAGGTGCAGCCCGACCCACTACATGGGCTCGTTGAGGCAACCATCGGCGGCAAGAAGTGCGTGGTCGAGTACGAACCGGACCCCGACCTGCGAGACACCGAGCAAGTGCCTTTGCTGGAAGAGGGCGGAGTCGAGGCATTCATCCGCCGCGAAGTCCTGCCCTATGCGCCCGACGCCTGGATTGACGAGTCAAGCACCAAGACCGGCTACGAGATCAGCTTCACACGCTACTTCTACCAGCCCCAGCCGTTGCGCACGCTCGAGGAAATCCGCGCCGACATCAAGGCATTGGAGAAGGAGACGGAAGGGCTGCTGAAGGAGGTGCTGGAATGACCCTGCGCAGGTTTGCGGCCGGACTGGAGACGATTCCTGCCGCCACCGCATGGTACTTGGCCGACTTGGACAAGGCGCAGGGCCGGCAGGAGCTCTTCACGCGTCAGTCTCCGCAGCGGCTCAAGGTCCTGCGCGAACACGCGCTGATTGAAAGTGCCGTATCATCGAACCGCATCGAGGGTGTCACTATTAACCCGGCCCGGATACGACCGGTCGTCGTCGGCCGCTCGCTGCTGCGGGACCGCGATGAAGAGGAAGTCCGCGGCTACCGAGATGCCCTCAAAGAGGTACATGAACGCAGCGGTCGGATGGAGGTCACGGAAGCGGTCGTCAAACGCCTTCATCGGCTGGCCCGTGGTAAGATATGGGACGCCGGCAAGTACCGAACCAAGCCCTGCGACATCATCCAGCGCTACCCGGATGGGCGGCAGCGCGTCCGGTTCCGGGCGGTCGCCCCGGACAAGATTGCGTCCGGCCTGAAGGAAACGACCGGCCTGTGGCAAGACCTGCGTCGCGAACGCACGGTTCATCCGGTTATCGCGCTGGCCGGTTTCAACCTCGACTTCCTGTGCATTCATCCGTTCCGGGACGGCAACGGCCGGGTCTCGCGGCTGCTGCTACTGCTGCAGTGCTATCACCTCGGCTACGAGGTCGGCCGGTACATCAGCCTGGAGCGACTGATTGAGCAGAACAAGGACCGCTACTACGAGACTCTGGAGCTGAGTTCCGAGGGCTGGCACCTGGGCAAACACAACCCCTGGCACTACGTCAACTTCGTGCTCTACACCCTGAAGACCGCCTATCGGGAATTCGAAGAACGGCTGGGCCAGGTCCATGCACCCCGGGGCGCGAAGCGTGAGCTCGTCCTGCGGGTCGTTCGTGCTCGTGCCGGCGAGTTCCGCCTGGCGGACATCGAGCAGGCGTGTCCCGGAGTCGGACGCGAGTGGATTCGGCTGCTTCTGGCCGAGATGAAGAAGACCGGCGAAGTGACCTGTCACGGCCGCGGCCCGGCGGCCCGCTGGCGCTGTGTCCGGAGTAAGCGTACTACCCTCAAGTGAGCGTATTAGTAAGCGTAGTAACGCGACCGCAGCGCACGCGGTTGACGAGGACTGTCGAAGAAATCCGCGCCGACAGCAAGGGACAGGAGAAAGAAACGGAAGGGTTGCTCTCCGAGATTATCGGGGGATGCCAGATGATGAGCGACCGCGACCAGGCTTGCGGCCTGTTGCGGCAGGCACTGGGCATAGCCGATGCCGACTTTCGGCCCGGCCAGTGGGAGGCAATCAACGCGCTGGTGCATCAACGGAAGAAGCTCTTGGTCGTGCAGCGGACGGGCTGGGGCAAGAGTTCGGTGTACTTCATCGCCACTCGGATTCTGCGCGACTGCGGGTCCGGGCCGACATTGATCGTCTCACCCCTGCTGGCGCTGATGCGGAATCAAATCGAAGCCGCGAATCGTCTTGGCATCCGCGCGTTGACCGTCAACTCGACCAACCGGGCAGACTGGCCGGTTCTCACGGGAGCTATCCTTGGTAACGAGGCCGATGCAGTGCTCATCTCTCCGGAGCGGCTGGCCAACGATGAGTTTGTTCAGAGTGTATTGCTGCCGGTGGCCGGCCGAATTGGCCTGCTGGTGGTGGACGAAGCCCACTGCATTTCCGACTGGGGTCATGATTTCCGCCCCGACTACCGCCGCCTGGTGAACGTGCTCAAGCACATGCCACCGAACATGCCCGTGCTGGGCACTACGGCGACAGCGAACAACCGTGTGCTCGACGATGTGTGTAGTCAGTTGGGCGGCATCCAGGTACAGCGCGGACCCCTGATGCGGGAGAGTCTCGTCCTGCAAACCCTGCGCCTACCGGACCAGTCAGCGCGCCTGGCATGGCTCGCCGAGCATCTCCCGGAACTGCCCGGGACCGGTATCGTCTACACGCTCACCAGACGTGACGCCGACCAGGTCGCGGATTGGCTCGGCCGGAACGGCATCGAGGCCAAGGCCTACTACAGTGATGTGGAGTCGCCGGAGTTTCCCGACTCCGACGCGCGTCGCCGGCATCTCGAAGACATGCTGCGAGACAACCGGATCAAGGCCCTGGTGGCAACAACGGCGCTCGGGATGGGTTACGACAAGCCGGACTTGGGATTTGTCGTTCACTACCAGGCCCCGGGTTCGATAATCACCTACTACCAACAGGTAGGCCGGGCGGGCCGGGCGATTGACCGCGCATTCGGGGTGCTGCTGGCAGGTCGAGAAGACGACGAGATTCACCAATTCTTCCGGCGCAGCGCTTTCCCGGATGAAGGCCACGTGAATGCAATCCTGGAATTGCTGGCTGCAAGCGACGGGCTCACCGAACGGCAGATTGAGAAGTCAGTGAACCTGCGCATGGGCCAGATCGAGAAGGTCTTGAAGTTCCTGTCGGTTGACAGCCCGTCACCGGTCATCATGGATGCCGGCCTCTGGAAGCGAACTCCGGTGGACTACCGGATGGATAGCGAACACATCCGGCGATTGACCCGGCAACGAGCCGTGGAATGGCAAGAGGTGCAGGACTACATTGACAGCCGTGAGTGCCTGATGGTATTCCTCGCTCGCATACTGGATGATGAGAACCCGCGTCCGTGCGGCAAGTGTGCGCGGTGCATCGGCCATCCGGTGGTCGCCGAGGCCTACTCGCATGCCCGCGCGGTTGAAGCCGCCCGATTCCTCAGGCAGTCCGAACTGCCCCTGATGTGCAGGAAACAGGTGGCGACCGATGCGTTCCGTCAGTATGGGTTCAGCGGCAATCTTCCCGAGAACCTGCGCGCGGAGACCGGCCGGGTTCTATCCCGCTGGGGTGATGCCGGCTGGGGGCAGCTCGTGGCCGACGACAAACATGCCGGAAGTTTCCGAGAGGAACTGGTATGTGCCTTGGCCGAGATGATCCGCGATCGCTGGCAACCTGACCCGATGCCGACCTGGGTGACGTGCGTGCCTTCGCTCAGCCGTCCGCATCTGGTGCCGGACCTTGCCCAGCGTCTGGCGGTTCTTCTGGGGCTGCCGTTCGTGGCCGCGGTAACCAAGGTGAAGGCCAACGAGCCGCAGAAACTTCAGCAGAATCGCTTCCGTCAGTGCACCAATCTCGACGGGGTGTTTAAGATCACCGATGATGTACGGCCCGGCCCCGTTCTGTTGGTGGACGACATGGTGGATTCGACCTGGACCATGACGGTCGTGGCGGCACTCTTGAGACAAGCAGGCGCGGGTCCGGTCTTGCCCGTGGCGTTGGCGGCCACGAGCACGCGGAACTGAAATGAACATCAGCAATCAGACCCAGGCGGTGTTGCTGTTGACCACGTATTTCGGCAAGCCGATGAGGAATGAGCCGAAGCCGCTGTCACCGACGGAATGGGGACGTTTGGCCCTTTGGCTCAAAGACCACGAAATTCTTCCCGAAACGCTCCTGCGGCAAGACCCTGCCGACGTGCTGGCCGGTTGGGTTGACCGTACGATAACACCGGGGCGCATCAGGGGCCTGCTGGACCGGGCGGGGGCGCTGGGCCTGGCTGCGGAGAAGTGGGAACGTGCCGGACTGTGGGTGTTGACCCGAGCCGACCCGGCCTATCCTGCACGCCTGAAGAAGCGGCTCAAGGCCGATTCGCCGCCGGTGCTCTTCGGGTGCGGCAAGCGGGGGTTGTTGAGTCTGGGCGGTATCGCCATCGTCGGCTCGAGGCATCCGAGCGAGCAAGACCTCTCCTTCACTTCGCGCCTCGGGGGCGAAGTGGCGAAGCAAGGCCTGTCCGTCGTTTCGGGCGGGGCACGAGGCGTCGACGAGGCCGCCATGCTGGGCGCGCTGGAGCGTGAAGGAACTGCCGTGGGCGTCCTGTCGGACAGCTTGCTCCGCGTAGCGACATCCGCCAAGTACCGCAAGGCGCTGATGGCAAAGGATCTTGTGCTGGTATCCCCATTTAACCCAGACGCAGGATTCGACGTGGGCAATGCGATGGCCCGCAACAAGTACATCTATTGCCTGGCCGACGCCGCCGTCGTGATTGCTGCAAGCAGGGAACAAGGAGGTACGTGGAATGGCGCGGTCGAGAACCTGAAGAAAGGCTGGGTACCGCTCTGGGTCAAGTCGCATCAAGACTCCGCTTCGGGAAACCCCGAACTGGTGAAGCGGGGCGCTCAATGGCTGCCAGATGAGCTTTCCACGCTGGAAGTTCGGGACTTAGTGGAACCGGTGGACCAGTCGGACAGTGGATTGCCCTACGTACTGGCTCTGGACTCATCTGTATCGGATGGTTCGGTGGAATACCGGTTGGAATCAGGCGGCCCCGAACTGCCGGTGGCAGGCAAGGAAGCACTGGACAGCCAGCGTGGCTATGATCTCTTCCTGCGTCGGCTGAAGCAACTCACCGCCGAGGCACCTGCCACGCCGGAGCAATTCAAGTCCAGCGATGTCAGTAGCGCGCAACTACGCGACTGGCTGAAGCGGGCGGTAAGCGAAGGACACGTCCGGAAGCTGAATAGGCCTGTCCGCTATCAGAGGGAACCGCAGCGGGACCTGTTCGATGACACCGATTCGGTGGGCGGAGGCCACGGCGTGACCAAACCATGACCGAAGGCCTCAAACCCTATCCCGCCTACAAGCCCTCCGGCGTGCCGTGGCTGGGCGACGTGCCAAGGCATTGGGAGGTGAGGCGGCTTAAGCAGGTATGTCGCTTGGCCTACGGTGATTCCCTCCCAGCGGAGGCGCGGCAAGAAGGAACCGTGCCGGTCTTCGGCTCGAATGGGCGCGTGGGTCTCCACTCGACCTCGAACACGAAAGCGCCTTGCATCGTTATCGGCCGCAAGGGGTCCTTCGGCAAAGTGAACTTCTCGGCAGACCCCGTGTTCGCAATCGACACGACGTTCTTCGTCGACAGTCGTTTCACGACCACCGATGTGCGCTGGCTGTTCTACCTTCTCGGTTGGCTTCGGCTCGACCAGGTGTCGAAGGACTCTGCCGTGCCGGGCCTTGATCGGCAGGACGCCTACCAGAGAGTAGCGGCGTTCCCACCCCTTCCAGAGCAATCCGCCATCGTGCGGTTCCTCGACTACTTTGACCGGAGGATTCGGAAGTACATCCGGGCGAAGCAGAAGCTGATTGGACTACTGAACGAGCAGAAGCAGACCATTATCAACCACGCCGTCACCCGCGGCCTCGACTCGAACGTCAAGCTCAAGCCCTCCGGCGTCCCTTGGCTCGGCGACGTGCCCGAGCATTGGAAAGCCTCCAAGCTGTCCAGATTGGTTCGCAGCAGCAACGCCGGAGAGGTCATCGATAAAGGCTGGTGGGGCCGTGGCGAGGAGACGCTATTTACCTGCGCGCGTGACCCGCTTCGGAGCGACTATAAGCAGTTCCCTCTACACAAACGGACCACGGGGAGTGACCTCTTGGTTACACGCAATGGCACGCCCTATGTCCACCGGCCGCCTAGGGGCGCGATCTATAGCAATGTCGTTCAACGCATCAACTTGGTGGGCGGATGCAATCGGGAGTTCGTTGCGCTGGCATTGGAGCAGGCGACCCGCGCCATGAGAGGTTACGGCGTCTCTATCGAGAGCCTGAACTACGATATGTGGAAGGTACTGGTTGTGCTCAACCCGCCCGCAGATGAGCAGACCGCGATTGTGAATCACTCCAAGGCCGTCTCCGTGCTTCACGTTCGCGCCATCGAGGCGGTTGGGCGCGAGATGAACGCTCTCCGCGAATATCGCACGCGGCTGGTGGCGGACGTGGTGACGGGAAAGGTGGACGTGCGCGAGGTTGCGGCCGGGTTGCCGGAGGAGGTCCGGGAGACAGAGTCGGCTGACATGATTGAGGCGGACGTTGATGACATCGAGGATTCAGTCGGCGAGGCCGAAGCGGACGGCGGGGAGGCCGGTTCGTGACGTGCGGGGCGCATGGATGATTGAGTTCAGGTGTGGCGACATCATCGGCGAGGACGCCGAGGCGCCTGTTGCAGGGCGTGCGAGTTGTCGTGTTCGAGCCGGAAGTGGACGATGTGGACAGTGTGGACGAGATGAACACTGTGGACATTGTGGACAGGTAGCGCACCGGGGCGGGAGGCGGCGCCGATGAGTGAGCCCCTGATCCCCAAGCACGGCGGCTACCGGAAGCTGAAGAGTTTCCAGGTGGCACAACTCGCTTATGATGTCACCATGCGGTTCTGCGACCGCTACATTGACCGCCGCAGCCGCACACACGACCAGATGGTCCAGGCGGCGCGTTCCGGTGTGCAGAACATCGCCGAGGGGAGCCAGGCCAGCGGCACCTCGAAGAAGATGGAACTGAAGTTGACCAACGTGGCGCGGGCCAGTCTGGAGGAACTCCGTCTGGACTACGAGGATTTCCTACGCCAGCGGGACATGTCGCTTTGGAGCCGGCAGGACCCGCGCCGGGCCAGTTTGATCGCCCGGCGGTCGGCCACGGCCGACGCGGTGGCAGAATGGGCGCGGGAGGTGCATGAGAGTAGCCGACCGGGACGAGGCGGTCAGAATGGAAAGTCCACGTCGTCCACCACGTCCACGATGTCCACCCGTCCCACCTACCCCGAGATAGTGGCCAACGGCGCGCTGGCGCTCATTGCCGTAGCTTCGGCCCTGTTGGATCGCCAGGTTGCGGCGCAGGCCCATGCCTTCGAACAGGAAGGCGGCTTCACGGAGCGTCTGCACCGCGTGAGAACCGAAACGAGAAGGGCCGGCGCATGACCACCGACACTAGCGAAAAGGGCCTCGAAAGCCTGATTGTCGCCGACATGACGGGGCGGGTAGCGGGCGCGCCGCATGTGGCCGTCGCCGCGGGCGACGTTCCGCAGTTCGTCGGGCCGGCTGGATGGGTCCAAGGTGAACCGGAGACCTTTGACCGCGAGTATGCGGTTGACTTGGCGCAGTTGTCGGCTTTCGTCCACACGACGCAGCCCGACGTGGTCGAGGCGCTTGACCTTGGGAACGACAGTCCGACCCGTCGGAAGTTTCTTGTCCGGTTGCAGGGCGAGATTGCCAGGCGCGGGGTCATAGACGTTCTGCGCCACGGGCTGAAGCACGGCCAGTATCAGCTTGACCTGTTCTTCGGCACGCCGTCGCCGGGGAACGAGATGGCGGCAGAGCTCTTCGCGGCCAATCGGTTCAGCGTGACGCGCCAGCTACATTACAGCCAGGACGAGACGCAGCGCGCGCTTGACCTGTGTCTGTTCATCAACGGCCTGCCGGTCATCACCTTTGAGCTGAAGAACAGTCTGACCAAGCAGACGGCCGCAGACGCGGAGGAGCAGTACAAGCGCGACCGGAACCCGAACGAGCTGCTGTTCCAGTTCGGCCGCTGCATCACTCACTTTGCCTTGGACGACAACGAGGCGCGTTTCTGCACACATCTGAAAGGCAAGGCGTCGTGGTTCCTGCCGTTCAACCAGGGGTTCAACGACGGCGCGGGCAATCCGCCGAATCCGGACGGGCTGAAGACCGACTATCTGTGGAAGCGCTCCTGACACCGCGCGGACTTACCGACATCATTGAGAACTACGCGCAGGTGATTGAGCGGAAGGACGAGAGGACCGGCCGGAAGAAGGCGGCACAGGCATTCCCTCGGTATCACCAGCTCGACGTGGTGCGGAAGCTGCTGGCTGCCGCCGGCGTGGACGGCGTCGGCAAGCGCTACCTCATTCAGCATTCGGCCGGCAGCGGCAAGTCGAACTCTATCGCGTGGCTTGCGCACCAGCTCATCGGTCTGCGCAAGGACGATGCCCCGCTGTTTGACTCGATTGTCGTTGTCACCGACCGGCGGCTGCTTGACCAGCAGATTCGCGACACCATCAAGCAGTTCGCGCAGGTCAGCGCGACCGTGGGCCACGCCGAGCGTTCGGGCGACCTGCGGAAGTTCATCGAGGGCGGGAAGAAGATAATCATCTCGACGGTGCAGAAGTTCCCGTTCATCCTCGATGAAATCGAGACCGAGCATCGCGGGCGGAAGTTCGCCATCATCATTGACGAGGCGCACTCCAGCCAGGGCGGCAAGACATCGGCCGCCATGAGCGCGGCGCTCGCTGACCCCGAGGACACGGTGAACGATGCGCTGGAGAAGCGGATGCAGGCGCGCAAGATGCTCACCAACGCCAGCTACTTCGCGTTCACCGCGACCCCAAAGAACAAGACGCTGGAGATATTCGGCTACGCCGCACCGCAACCCGACGGCAAGGTCAAACACCTGCCGTTCCACAGCTACACCATGAAGCAGGCGATTGAAGAAGGCTTCATTCTGGACGTGCTCAAGTACTACACGCCGGTCGACAGTTACTACAAGCTCATCAAGACCGTCGAGGCCGACCCGGAGTTTGACACCAGAAGGGCAAGGAAGAAGCTGCGGCGCTACGTCGAGAGCCATGACCATGCTATCCGGCTCAAGGCCGAGATTATGGTAGACCATTTCCGCGACCAGGTTATTGGTTTGGGGAAGATCGGCGGTCAGGCGCGGGCGATGGTAGTGACTAGCGGCATTGAGCGCGCCATCCAGTATTTCCATGCCATCAGCGAGTATCTGCGAGAGACCAAGAGTCCCTATCGGGCCATTGTCGCTTTCTCGGGCGAGCATGAATACGGCGGCGTGAACGTGACCGAGGCATCGCTGAACGGCTTCCCGACCTCCCTGATTTCGGACAGGATTCAGGAGGACCCTTACCGGTTCCTCGTCTGCGCTGACAAGTTCCAGACCGGGTATGACGAGCCGCTGATGCATACGATGTACGTGGACAAGATTCTGTCCGGCATCAAGGCGGTGCAGACGCTCTCGCGGCTCAACCGCGCGCACCCACAGAAACACGACGTCTTTGTGCTTGACTTCATGAACGATGCCGACGTCATCCAGTTTGCGTTCGCCGACTACTACCGCACGACGATTCTCAGCGAGGAAACCGACCCGAACAAACTCCACGACCTGAAGACCTCGCTGGACGGCTACCAGGTTTACACCCAGGAACAGGTGGCGCAGTTCGCAGAGGTCTATCTTGGCGGGGCCAGCCGGGAGCGGCTCGACCCGATTCTCGATGCATGCGTGGCGGTCTACATCGCCCAACTCGACGAGAACGGACAGGTGGATTTCAAGGGTAAGGCCAAGGCGTTCGTGCGTACCTATGATTTCCTCGCCTCGATTCTGCCCTACACGAATGCGGCGTGGGAGAGGCTGTCGATATTCTTGAACTTCCTGATTCCCAAGCTCCCTGCACCAATTGAGGAGGACCTGTCGCGAGGGATTCTGGAGGTGATCGACATGGACAGCTACCGGGTGGAGAAGCAGGCTGCAAGAGCGATCGGTCTGCCCGACGCCGACAGTGAGATTGCGCCGGTGCCGACCAGCGGCGGGGGGTGGAAGCCCGAACCGGAGATTGACCGCCTGTCCAACATCCTCAAGGGGTTCAACGACCGCTTCGGCGACATCCCATGGACTGACGCTGACCGCGTGCGCAAGCTGGTCACCGAGCAGATACCTGTGATGGTTTCGGCAGACACCGCTTACCGGAACGCCCGCGAGAACTCAGACGAACAGAACGCGCGCATCGAGCACGACAAGGCGCTGGAGCGGGTCATGACGGCCATACTCAAGGACGACACCGAGCTCTACGCCCGGTTCTCCGATAACGATTCGTTCCGGCGCTGGCTGACCGACGCGGTGTTCGCGCTAACCTACACTAGCCGCCGAGAGAATCCGGAGCTGTAGCCGGATTGGGCGCAAGGGAATCTGCGAGTGACGATTGACGAGTTGCGATTGGCAGAGCGGCGGTCGGGCCGGGCGCGGATTAGAGGAAGTCGCTCAGTTCTTCCTTGCTGATGCCGGCCTGGCGGAGTATCTCGCGGAAGGTCCCTTTGGGTAGGTTGCCCTTATGGAACGGAACAACCGCACGTCTTCTCGTTTCCGGGTGCAGGTAGATTCGGTGGCTGCCCTTTGACCGGTCGAGCAGGAAGCCTTTGCGAACGAGAATCCGGGCAAGTTCCTCGGGCGTGAGAGCCGGGAGCTTAGGCACCGTCGTGGATGGTCAAGGTGTATTCGAGAGTGCTTTCTTCGGTCGGGATGTCCTCGCCGTGCGCGCGCAGGCTTTCCAGGTACAGTTCGACCGCCTCCCTGGCCATGGCAATCGCCTCTTCGAGCGTCGCGCCATGCGTGACGCACCCGGGAAGGGATGGAACCGTGACGGTGTAGCCGCCCTCGGGTTCCTTGGTGAGTAGAATCCGGTAGTTGAGCACCTTCATTGGTAAATTATCCGTCGAGGGGGCAGGCGTGTCAACGATTCTGCGCAGACGAGCGAGCGGATTCAAGTGTCGTGAGCCGCACTGAGCGGCTAAGCCGCAAGCCACAGGCAGCAAGCATCAAGCCTGAGACAGCGGACGGCTGACAGCTCACGCGAGTTGCGATTGGCCGGCGGAAGCGGAACGGTACAGCCACGGCGCGTGCAGACAGGAGCGCGGGCCCCCCGATGGCCTCCGGGGGGGGGGCCACCATACGCGCTAACTTAGTGTCAGCATTTGGAGTTGAGTCTTTCTGCGTCGAGGTGGCTCGGCCAGTTGCTGCGCGATCTCTTGCCAGTGGCAGATGCACTTCCCCAGCCCGAGTCGCAGGTTCACG
>Ga0315282_10010148_pt1 | contig 14827 bp, 12 predicted proteins | sample YL17G07_20_MG_FD_203693 | JGI IMG/M metagenome (GOLD analysis project Ga0315282, IMG submission 203693) | Sediment microbial communities from Yellowstone Lake, YNP, Wyoming, USA - YL17G07_20 | ecosystem: Environmental > Aquatic > Freshwater > Lake > Sediment | place: USA: Wyoming | collected...
GCGGTGAGTGGCGCGTCGCTTCGCGCGAGCTCGCCCGCGCGCGGGATCTCTGCCGGCAGCGCCTCCCGGGGAGCGCGGCGGAGGTCAGCGACAGAGAAGTGGTCCGGCGCGATGGGGCTGCCCGCGAAGCAGAGGATGGCCGCGGGCGCGGTGGCGCCGGCGAAGATGAGGTCGCCGAGCAGGGACACCCGCAGGGGGCGGAAGCGCTGAAGGAGGAAGCGGCGCACGGGCTCGCAGCGCACCTGGTAGAGGATCGTGTCAGGCACCAGCATGCCGATGACGCCGTCGTCGCGCGCCGCCTCTGCTGCGAGGTGCAGGAAGAGGAGGGAGCTATCGCGCTGACCCGCGAAGGGCGCCGGGGGCAAGAGCGCCAGGTCACCTGACGACGGCTCGACGTCCACCCCCCACGGCGGGTTGCCGATGACGGCGTCGAACGCGCGCGAGGTCGAGCGGTGGGAGAGCGCTCCGGTCACTTCGACGTGGCCGGCGGGGATGGTCGCCGGACGGCCTGGGCGAGAGGCGCAGAGCCAGACCGCGAGGCGGCAGGCATCGGCCGCGAGGGCATTCAGCTCGATGCCGAAGATGCACCGAACGGCGGCGCGCCTGACGTCGTTCCCGCTCCTCTCCTCCTCCATCGCTTCGGCGATGGCCTCGAGCGCCGCGATCGCGAACGCGCCCGCGCCGATGGCAGGGTCGAGGATGCGAAGGGAGAGGAGATCGTCCGCCCGCAGACCGCGGCCTTCCAGGAGGCCGCGCACGACCGTTCTGGCGATCTCGTCGGCGATCCAGGCGGGGGTGTAGTAGCTTCCGCTTGCGCGGCGATCGTGGAGCAGCGCCTCGCAGAATCTGCCGAGCGCCTCGGCGCGGGCGCGAGGGGGTGCGTCGGCGGCGCAGCCCTCAAGCGCGGCGCGGACGGTAGGGCGGAGGTGGCCGTCGGCGATCTCGGGCCAGCTAACCCCGTCGAGGGCGAGGGATGGACGGGCAGCGAGGAAGGCGCTGCGGAGGTCGGCGACGGCTCGACGCAGGCTGGACCGGTCCTGGTCGGCGTGCAGCCGGCCGGCGAGGCGCGCAAGCGCGGGCGGGAGCAGCTCGAGGTGGAGGGCGTGGAGGAGGAAGTTGAGCCGCAGGGCGAGCGCGGCGGCGGGAGATGCCGTCGAGGTCGAGGGCGTCACCGCTGCTCGTACTGGCGGCGATAGTAGTCCTGGTACAGCCGGCCCGACTTTATTGGCTCCCACCACCAACGGTTGTCGGCATACCAGCGCGTGGTCGCGCGGAGGGCCTGCATCGCGTCGTACCTGGGCTGCCACCCGAGGGCGCGGAGCTTGCAGGAGTTGATGGCGTACCGACGATCGTGCCCCGGGCGGTCCTTCACGTGCTTGATGAGCGATTCGTGCTTGCCAAGAGTCGCGAGGAGGAAACGGGCCATCTCGATGTTGGGCATCTCGTTGCCGGCGCCCACGTTGTAGACCTCGCCCGACGCGCCCTGCTCGAGCGCGAGAAGAATGCCGCGGCAGTGGTCCTCGACGTAGGTGTAGTCGCGCACCTGCAGCCCATCGCCGTACAGAGGGAGCGGCGTGTCCTCCAGGGTGTTGGTGACGAACAGCGGCAGCACTTTCTCGGGGTACTGGTAAGGGCCGATGTTGTTCGCGCCGCGGGTGATGACGATGTCGGTCTGATAGGTGGTCCAGTAGGAGAGGGCGAGGAGGTCGGCTCCGGCCTTGCTGGCGGCATAGGGGCTGCTCGGCTTCAGGGGCCAGGTTTCGTCTGCGGCGCCCTCGGGGATGCTGCCGTAGACCTCATCGGTGCTGACCTGGAGGAGGCGCTTCGCCTTGCCCGCGCGCACCGCCTCGAGCAGTGTGAACGTGCCGGTGATGTCGGTGCGGAGGAATGCCATCGGGTCCATGATAGAGCGATCAACGTGAGTCTCGGCGGCGAAGTTCACGATCGAGTCACACCCCTGGATGGCGTCGGCGACGGCCGCCTCGTCGCAGATGTCGCCCTTGATGAAACGGTAGCGAGGATCGCCCTCGACGTCCTTGAGGTTGGCGGGATTGCCCGCGTAGGTCAGCTTGTCGAGGTTGACGATCTCCCACTCCGGCCGCTCGGCGAGGACCAGATGGATGAAGTTGCTCCCGATGAAGCCAGCGCCGCCAGTAACCAGCAGCCTCATACTCACCCCCTGATCGTCTCCGGCCGAACGCTTTCGAGGAGGCGTTCGGCGGGCGTGTCGAAACCATTTGGTTCCATGTCGAGGAACTCCTGCACGATCCTCCATCCCAGGTAGATTCCGGCGCGGGAGTGCCAGGCCTGCACCTGTAGATGACCTGGGCGGCCAGCCTCTCGCTGCGCATCACGGCCCGGCCGGTACTTCCTCTGTCACGCTGGCTGCCTGGCGCAGGCGCTGCGCCAGGTCCTCGGGAACACGGCCGCTGAAGGCGATTCCGTCTTGCTCGAACTCCGCGGAGAAGACGCGTCCGCGCGAGTGGGCCTCCGACAACAGGTCCTGCGCGCTGTAGGGGACGCGCAGCTCGACCGCCACCAGCATGTGCTCGAGTCGCTCACCGACCAGACGGAGCAGGTCGTCGAGACCCTCGCCGGTCACGGCCGAAATGGCCACCGCCTCCTTCTCCCGCTGGATGCGCTGGTCGAGCTGGCCGCGGTCGGCCACCCGGTCGGCCTTGTTGAAGGCCAGTATCTGGGGCTTCGCGGCCGCGCCCAGCTCCGCGAGCACCCTCTGCGCCGCCTCGATCTGATCGTCCATCTGCGGATGGCTGGCATCCACTACATGCACCAGCAGGTCGGCTTCGACCACCTCCTCCAGAGTGGCGTGGAAGGCGGCGATGAGCTGATGCGGGAGATTGCGGATGAAGCCCACAGTGTCGGCCACGAGGACATCGCGGCCGCCCGGAAGGCCGACCCGACGGACCGTCGGGTCGAGAGTGGCGAAGAGCCGATCCTCGACGAACACATCGGCGCCTGCAAGTGTGTTGAGGAGGGTTGACTTGCCAGCGTTGGTGTAGCCGACGAGCGCGGCCACGGGGATGCCGGCCTCCTGGCGATGCTGGCGCTCGACCGCGCGGCGGGTCTCGAGGCGCTTCACCGCGCGCTTCACTGTCTGAAGGCGCCTGCGGATGTGCCGGCGGTCCACGCTCAGCTTGGTCTCGCCGGGGCCCCTGGTGCCGATTCCGCCGCCGAGCCGGGAGAGCGCGGTGCCCTTGCCGGTCAAGCGCGGGAGCAGGTAGTTGAGCTGGGCCAGCTCGACCTGAAGTTTGCCTTCGCCGCTGCGGGCGCGCAGGGCGAAGATATCGAGGATGATGGCGCTGCGGCCGAGCACGCCGGCGCCGGTCGCGTCCTCCAGGTTGTGCTCCTGGCCCGGTGATATCTCGCCGTCAACCAGGACCAGATCGGCGCGCAGCTCCGACGCCAGGCCCCGGATCTCCTGCGCTTTCCCCTTGCCGATGTAGTAGACCGGGTCCGGCCTATCGCGCTTCTGCGTGACCTCACCGACGACTTCGCCGCCGGCGGTCTGGGCCAGGCGCGCCAACTCGTCAAGGGAATGGCGCCAGTCGTCACCCTCTCGCTCGATGGCGAGGAGTATCGTGCGTTCCTTCTGTGGTGTCACTAACATGGCTATTTCACACGTTGCCGGCGCCTGCGCAGGACGGCCTCGAGAATGCTCCAGAGGGCGGGTCGCAGTCAGCGGCGCTGCGGACGACCCATCCCCCAGCCGTCATGTGTTGACGCGCACTTTCTCCTTGATCCGTTTCACCGCCTCAGCGATCCGAGCTTCCGCGTTCCCGCCCTGCACGGTCAACGAGAACCGCACGTAGCCTTCGCCGCAACTGCCGTAGGCGCTGCCGGGAGTGGCGAGCACGCCCGCGTCGCGCAGGAGGGTTTCCGCCATCTGCGCGGAGGTGTAGCCTTTGGGCACCGGCGCCCAGACATAGCAGGTGGCTTTCGGCTTGGGCACGCGCCATCCAATGCCGGCGAGACCCTTGATGAGCATGTCGCGGCGCCTCTGGTAGATGCCGCGCATCTTCTCGACACAGTCCTGCGGCCCGGTGAGCGCGGCCACCGCGGCGCGTTGGATGGCAAGAAACGCGCCGGAGTCAACGTTCGACTTCAGCTTCTCGAGCGCGTTGAGCGCCTCGGGGTTGCCGACCGCGAAGCCGATGCGCCAGCCGGTCATGTTGTAGGTCTTGGAGAGAGAGTGAATCTCGATAACGCGCTCCCTGGCGCGGTCCACCTGAAGCATGCTCTGGGGCCGGCAGCCATCGTAGTACAGCTCCGAGTAGGCCATGTCGAGGCAGATGAGGATGTCGTTCGCCGCCGCGAACTCGATGGCGCGGCGGAAGAACTCGGCCTCGGCGACGGCGCCGGTGGGCATGTTCGGATAGCATAGGTACATCAGCTTCGCCCGGCGCACGATGTCGGCCGGGATCGCGCTCAGGTCAGGCAAGTACCCCGACGCCTCGGAGAGCGGCATGAAGTGCAGGTCGGCGCCTGCGAACATGGACGCGACCTTATACACAGGGTACCCGGGGTCGGGGATGAGGGCAACGTCGCCGGGGTTCAGGATCGCCCAGGCGAGGTGCGCAATGCCCTCCTTGGCGCCGATCAGGCGCAGCGCCTCCGTGTCGGGGTTGAGGGACACCCCGAACCGGCTCTGATACCAGGAGGCCACCGCCTGCCGGAACTCAGGCAACCCCTTGCCGGTCTCGTCGTACTGGTGCGTGACGGGATCCCGAGCGGCGTCGCAGAGGGCGGCCACGATGTGGTCGGGCGTGGGCTGGTCCGGGTCGCCGATCCCGAAGTCTACCAGGTCGCGGCCCTCTGCCCGCGCCTCCGCCTTGAGCCGCGCCAGCTCGGCAAAGGGGTACGGTGGGGTCATCAGCAACCGGTCAGCGATGTGCATAGCGATGCTCCTGGGATACTGTGGGATGATTACAGCGCCTCGTCGAGGCGGGTCTCGCCAGTGCATACTTCGGCGGCCGGGCCGTCAATGAAGACGTGATCGTCATCGGCGATCCAGTTGACCTTGAGATCGCCGCCGGGCAGGTGAAGCGTCGCCTTCCGCGGCGAGAGGCCGTTGAGGACCGCGGCGACGAGCGCGGCGGACGCGCCCGTGCCGCAGGCGAGGGTCTCCCCCGCGCCGCGCTCCCAGACTCGCATCTTGATCTCTCCTTCGCCGACGATCTGGACGAACTCGACGTTGGTGCGCCGGGGGAAGAGGTCGTGGTGCTCGATGGCGGGCCCGATCTCCTCGACCTTCGCGCGATCCACGTCTTCGACAAAGAGGACGCAGTGAGGGTTGCCCATCGAGAGGGCTGTGATGGAGTAGCGCTGCCCGCCAACGCGCAGACGTTCTTTGACGACTTGCGGCTGGTGGGTCCCCTTCATCGGTATCTCCGATCGCGCGAAGCGCGGGGCGCCCATGTCGACGCGCACGCTCTGGACCTGGTTGTCGCGCACGCGCAGGTGCGGTCTGATGATGCCCGCGAGCGTTTCCACCTCCAGGTCTCGCTCATGGGTGCAGCCGCGCTCGTAGACGAACTTGGCGAAGAGACGAATGCCATTGCCGCACATCTCGGCCTCGCTGCCGTCGGAGTTGAAGATGCGCATCTTGAAGTCGGCGAGGCGCGACGGCAGGACGAGGATGAGGCCGTCCGAGCCGACCCCGAAGTGGCGATCGGACATGGCCTTCGCCAGCGCCGGCAGCGTCGCCTCCGGCGGCGACTTCTGCATGGCGTCTATCACCAGATAGTCGTTCCCCAGCCCGTGCATTTTCGTAAACCGCACCATCCGTTTGCCTCCGCAGGTGTGCGCCCATGACGCGCCAGGTGCGCCCTGAAACGCAAAATGCCGGTCGGACCCTGGGTCCGCTCCGGCATCTTCTCTCGCTTTCCCTGCTGTGCTTCAGTCTCAGATTCGGGAGAGGCCTGGGCTGGGCGCGTGGCGAGACAAGGCAGGCCGGAGCGGCCCACCGCGCTTCATGCGCTTCGTCTTCATGACGCGCCCTCTCATCGCTCCTGCCAACGCCTCCCGATGATATCGGCAACTGCCTGCGGGTCGCCCGCGGCGACCACGTCCACCCACTCGATTCGCGGGTCCGCCCGGAACCAGGTGAGCTGTCGCTTTGCGAATCGCCGCGTGTCGCGCTTGAGCCGCGAGACTGCCGCGTCGAGCGAGCACTCACCACGCAAGTACGGGATGAGCTGCGCGTACCCCAGGCCCTTCATGGACGCGAGACGCTCCCCGTACCCGCGGCCCAGAAGGCCTCTGACCTCGTCAGCCAGGCCGCGGGCGACCATCTCGTCCACCCGCGCTTCGATACGGCGGTACAACTCGGGCCTGGGCGCAGTCAGCCCAGACTGACGCGTATTGTAGCGTGCTCGCCGGTGACGGTCAAGCTCCTGCAGGGATGATATCCTCTGCCCGGTCTGCTGGTAGACCTCGAGCGCGCGGATGATGCGTTTGGCGTCGTTCGGGTGGATGCGCCGCGCGGCCTCGGGGTCGAGTTCCGCGAGGCGCGCATGCAGCGCGGCCGGGCCTCCGGCAGCGGCCTCGTCGGTCAGGCGGCGACGGAGGTCGGCGTCGGGCGGGGCCATGGAGAGCGCGAGGCCGTCGACCACCACCCTGAGGTACAGACCGCTGCCGCCCACGAGGATGGGCTGACGCCCGCGGGCGCGGATGTCGGCGATGGCGGCGCGAGCGCGCTCCTGGTACTCCGCGACCGAAAACGGAGCATCGGGATCGATGACCCCGATGAGGTGGTGCGGGACGCGGGCGAGCTGTTCCGGGGTCGGCTTACCGGTTCCGATGTCCATGCCGCGGTAGACCTGCATGGAGTCGGCGGAGACGATCTCGCCGCCGATGCGCTCGGCGAGCAGGATGCCGACCTCGGTCTTGCCGGTGGCAGTAGGGCCGACGATCGCGCTGAGGAGGTCCGGCATCGTCTACCGGTTGAACTTGCGGTCAATCTCGAAGTTCGAGATGGTCATCACGATGGGCCAGCCGTGAGGGCAGGTGTACGGCCGGGCAGTGCCGGAGAGCGCGGTGAGCAGCTCTGCGGTCTCCTCGTACGTCAGCGCATCGCCGGCCTTGATCGCGGAACGGCAGGAGAGGGTGATCAGGAGCCGCTCTCGCCGCCGGTCGAGAGACTGGGCGCCGGACTCCGACGCCAAGTCCTCGGCCAGGTCCTTGACGAGATCGGATGGGTTCTCCTTGGCGAGCACGGCGGGGACCGAGCGCACGAGAAACGCGTCAGCGCCGAAGGGCTCCAGCTCGAAGCCGAGCGAGGCGAGATCATTCACCTGCTGGGTGACCACCGCGGCCTCTCGCGGGCCCAACTGCGCGACGACCGGCTCGAGGAGGGCCTGTGCGATGCTGCGGTGAGACAACCTCGCCTCGGTGAAGCGCTCGTAGAGCACTCGCTCCTGCGCGCGGTGCTGATCGACGAGCAGGAGGCCCTGGGCGGATTCGGCGAGGATGTAGGTGCTGCGCAGCTGCGCGAGGGGCCGCAGCTCGAAGCGGCCGTCTGCCGCGGCGCGGAAGGCGGGCGAGAGGACGCCGGGCGCGGCCAGCGCGCCAGCCCAGCCGGCGGGGAACGCGCCCTGCTGGGGACCGGGTTGGGGCAGCGCTGAGGACCGCGGCGGCGAGTCCACCTGAACCAGGCCGATGCGCGGGGAGGCGCCGACTGCGCTCAGCGATTCTTGAATCGCACGGGACACGAGATGGTGCACTTCCCATTCCCGACTGAGCCGCACTTCCGCCTTGGTCGGGTGGACGTTCACGTCCACGGAGGATGGGTCAACCTCGATCAGCAGCGCGGCTGCGGGGTAGCGGCCCTCGGGCAGCACGCGGCGGTAGGCCTCTTCGATCGCGTGGGTGAGCGCGCGATTCCGCACCCACCGGTGGTTGATGAATAGGAACTGCCTGTTCCGGCTGCCCCGATGCACCGACGGCGCGGAGGCAAGACCGCGGACCGACATCCCGGGGAGGGCGAGCTCGATCGGCAGCATGGCCTCCGCCAGCTCCCGGCCCCAGGCGGCAGCGACGGCGGCGCGCAGGTCGGGGGAGCCGGGATGCTGCATGACCTCCCTGCCGTCGCGAGTCAGCCGCAGCGACACCCCGGGGTGGGAGAAGAGGAAGCGGGTGAAGACATCGGTGATGTGCCCGGCCTCCACCTCGTCTCGCTTCAGGAACTTCAGGCGCGCGGGAGTGTTGTGGAAGAGGTTGCGGACGAGAAGCTCGGTGCCAGGGGGGGCGCCGGCGTCCTCGAGTTCGACCACCTCGCCGGCGATGGCCAGCAACCGCGTCCCGGAGTCGGCGTGCGCCGGGCGAGTTGTCATGGTGAGGTGGGAGACGGAGGCAATGCTGGGCAGCGCCTCGCCGCGGAAGCCGAGGGTGCTGATGGCGAAGAGGTCGTCGGCGGAGCGGATCTTGCTGGTCGCGTGCCGCTGGAGCGAGAGCACGGCGTCCTCGCGGCCCATGCCGCAGCCGTCATCTATGACGCGTATCAGCCCGCGACCCGCCTCACGGACCTCGACGTCAATGCGGCGAGCGCCGGCGTCCAGCGCGTTCTCGATCAGCTCTTTGACGACCGACGCGGGCCGCTCGATCACCTCTCCCGCGGCGATCTTGCTGGCGACGGATTCATCGAGGATGACGATGGCCACAGGTGAGGTGTTCGCCGACGCGAATGCCTGTCCTGCCCCTGGGGGGTCAGGTCAGGCGATGGTGCGCGCCGGCGCGGGTTCCACCTGGTCGCCGCCGAGGTGGCCGTCGGCCTCGAGCCTGAGGAACGCGCGAACCAGCTCGGGGTCCCATTGCCGGCCCGCGCCAAGCTCGAGTTCGCGCAGCGCGGCACTGCGGCCAGGGGACTCGCGATAGTGGCGATGGGAGATCATGGCGTCGTAGGCGTCGGCGATAGCGATGATGCGGGCGACCAGCGGGATATCGTCTCGGGCGAGCCCGGTGGGATAGCCCTTCCCGTCGAAGCGCTCGTGGTGGTAGAGAATGCCCGGGAGAGCGCTGGAGAGGCCGAGGCTCCTGCGCGCGAGCGATTCGCCGACTCATCAGCGCCCGCTCCTCTGCGGTGAGGGCGCCGTCCTTCACCAGCACGCGGTCGGGTATGCCGATCTTGCCGACGTCGTGAAGGAGGGCTGCGGTCCGGACGGCCTCGACGTCGTAGTCGGACAGCCCGATCGCCCGCGCCAGCGCGACCGCGAACGCAGTCACCTTCTTGCTGTGCCCACCCGTGATCCGGTCGCGGGCGTCCACAGAGGCGACCAGGGCCTCAAGCGCGCCCCAGTCCGAGTCCTGCAAGAACCGGTAGAGTTGATATGGATCGGCGATCTCCTGAGAGCCCGGCACGGGGTTGAACGGGCACACCTTGTCACGGCCGGAATACTTCGCCATGTACATGGCCACATCCGCGGCCATGATGAGGCCATTCTTCTGCACGCTGTGCTGCGGCGGGGAGGGCGCGGCAATTGCGAGATCAGGTGGTTGATCCAACCGGAGAGCTCGTCGGCCTCGTCACGTCGGGTCGGGACGATCGGCCCTGTCATTCGCGCCCGGGTCTCGCCTTCCGCAGCGCGCTGGGCGGCCGTGAGGGCTGCGAGCACGGTCTCGGTGAGCTGCCCCATGAAATCCACCGCGAAGAGCACCGCGAGCAAGCATCCCACCGCGTCGGCGAGTTACAGCGGAAAGGGGGGCCAGTGGGCCAGAGCGCACGCCCACCCGCCGATGGCGAGGACGGCGAGGGCGGCGGAGAGCGCCCAGCTCTTGCGGCGCAGCCGGATGGGCTTCTTGGTTGACTTCGCCAAGGCGATGCTTCTCCAAACGGGCCCGGGGGCGGGGGATGATGTGGGTGTTATCCCATGATCGGCGGTCATCCGGCCAGGGGGAGTGGCTCAGGGGGGTCCAGGAGCGGCCAGGGAGGCAGCCCAGCCCTCAGCGCGGCGCGTCGCGCAGGGCGAGCATGACGTTCGCGGCCGGACGGCCGGCCCGGACCTCGTGGGCCATCGCCTCCAGCACCTGAGCGCTGTGGGTGAAGAACCTGCGGTATGCCTGGCACAGGTAGGAGAGGGGCTTGCCATCTCGCGAAACGCGCAGGCGATGCTTGGGGCAGTCGCCGCCGCAGAAGCGACGAACGGCGCAGCTGTGGCACTGCTCGGGGAGATCGGCCTTCGCCAGCCCGAAGCTACGCTGCTCGGGCCCCTCGACGAGAGCGGCGAGCGTCCCCCGTGCGACCTGCCCTCGAAGGAACTCGGGGTAGACGAAGTGGTCGCAGGCGTAGAGGTCGCCGTTGTGTTCGACCGCGAGGGCGCAGCCGCAGGTCGGGGCGAAGACGCACAGGGTCGGCATGCCGCCGGACCAGACGCTGAGGGCCGACTCGAAGAGCTGCACGAACACGCGGCCGACGTCAGTGCGCGCCCAGTGGTCGAAAATGTCGCAGAGGAAGGCGCCGAAGGCCTCGGGCCGGGCCGACCACGAGGTCACCTTGCGGCTCTGGGGCGACTCGCGCTCGACCACGGGGATGAATTGCAGATGCTGGAAGCCGAGTTCGGTGAGGTGGCGGTACACCTTCAGCGGCTGATCGGCGTTGGCGCGGTTGACGGCGACGAGCGCGTTGCATTCGACGCCACGGTTTTGGAGAGTCCGCAGGCCCGCCACCACGCGCTCGTGTGTCGGGTGGCCGGTGCGGTCGATGCGGTGCCAGTCGTGCAGCTCCGGCGGACCGTCCACGCTGACACCGACGAGGAAGCCGTGCTCGGCGAAGAAGTCCGCCCAGTCGCCGGTGACGAGGGTGGCATTGGTCTGGAGCGCGTTCACCACTCGCTGTCCGGGGCGGGCATACCGAACCTGCAGCTCCAGTGCGTGGTGGAAGAACTCCAGTCCGGCGAGCAGCGGCTCGCCGCCTTGCCAGCCAAAGACGACCTCGGGCGCGGGACTCGTCTGCAGGTAGGCTGCGGTGACGCGCTCGAGGGTCTCGTCGTCCATGCGCATCCGGCTGCCGGGGTAGTAGCTGGCCTTCTCGAGGTAGTAGCAGTACTTGCAGGCGAGGTTGCAGGCCGCGCCGACGGGCTTGATCATCAGGTGGAACGGTCGTGACGTGAGAGGGGACATGGGATGACGCGGCGCGGGCGTGCGCTACCCGCCGCGGAACTCCCGAGGGTGTCGTCTCTTCAGCTCGGGCACGGCCCATGCGCGCCCGGTCTGCTCGAGACGCTGGCAGTAGGCGCGCAGGTGCCCGCGTGCGTGATAGGGCCCGCCCTCCTTCATCACGGTCCAGAGCGGGTCCACGTCGTAGGGCATGGACTGCATCATCGCCTCGTGCCATTCGCTCAAGCGGCCTCTCGCATCCCGGCACACGTCGGGATTCGCGGCGGCCAGGTCGCGCTGCTCGTGCGGGTCATCGTCCATATTGAAGAGCATCTCATCGGGGAAGAGGTGGTAGCCGTCGTGGTAGGTTCGGGTGTACATCCACGAACCGAAGCGGACGCCGCGCTGGCAGACGTGGGCGCACTGGCTGAGCACGAGGAAGTCGCGGCCGCAGGTCTCGCCGCGCGCGATCGCCGGGGCATAGCTCTCGCCGTCCCACGCTGGCGCGCGATCCCTCCCGAGAAGCTCGGCGAGAGTCGGAGCGAGGTCCAGGTTGTAGTGCAGCCCGGAATCCACGTGACCCGAGACCGCGCCCGGCCAGCGAACGACCATGGGTACGCGAGTGGTGATGGCATCAGCGGTGGCGTGCTCGCCATAGATCCCCAGCTCGCCCATGTTCTCGCCATGGTCTGAGGTGATGATGACCGCGAGATCGTCGAGCGCCCCCCGATGGGCCAGGGCATCGAAGAGCCGGCCGATGTGCTCGTCCATGTAGCGAATGCCGCAATCGTAGCCGTCAATCATCCGGCGCAGATGGCGCATGTCCTTCAGTTCACCCGGGTGGCGCGGGTAGCGAGGGTTCTCGTCGCTCTCGTACATGTTGACCTCCCGCGCGCCGTGGGGGCCGACCATCGCGCGGTGCTGCTCCAGCACCTCCGCGGTCAGCCACGAGGGGAGCGGCTGATCGGCGAATGGGTTCCCGAAGGAGTCGGGCGCGCGGTACGGGGTGTGCGGGTCCCAGTAGTTGACATGCAGGAACCAGTTGTCGCGCTCGGCGTTCCGCTCGATCCAGTCGAGAACCGTTGGCGTGATCTCTTCTGCCGACTCGCCGCCGCCCCGGCCGGTGTTGTGCATCTCGCTGAAGCCGGCGTAGAACCACCACGCGCCGTGGCGCTCGGCAAATGGACTGATGGAGACGGTCTTGAGGCCCGCTGAGCGCAAGAGGGCGGGAAGGCTGTGGTAGCGGAGGCGGTCGGCGAACTCCCGCGTCTCGCCCTCGAGCCGCATGTCCGCCGCCGTGCCGCCGTGCCCGACGACGCCGGTGTGGATGCCGAACCTGCCGGTCATGAGCGCGGCGCGGGAGGGCAGGCACGGCGCGTCAGAGCAGTGGTAGTTGTCGAAGCGAATCCCCTGGGCCGCGATGCGGTCTATGTTCGGCGAGGTATCGCGATGGTAGCCATAGCAGCCGAGGTGATCGGGGCGCAGCGTGTCAAGGTCGAGGAAAAGGATGCGCATGGGAGTCGCCTATCATATGAGATTGCAGTCCGGCTCAGCCGTCCGACCACTTCCACTCGTACCGCGGCCGCTCACCTTTGAGGCCGCGCCGGTACTCGGCCTTCTGCTTCTCGTAGACCTCGCGAATCGCCTCGGGGGTGTTGGCGACCCCGCCTTGAGGATATGCGTTCAGCGCCGGCGGCGCGCCGTTCAGCAACACTCCATAGGCATCCGGGCGGCGGAGCTTCAGGTGGCGCTCGCGATGGTCCCGAATGCCGCTGTAGAGGTACTCCCAGAAGCTCTCGGGCGCCAGGGATGCATTCGCGACGTCCACATCCGCGGTGACGGTGACGCCCTGGCCGTCGCCGGCATCGGCCAGGATGGTCGAATTGGGGGCGGCGATGCGGGAGTTGGCGTAGGTGGAGGTGATGTAGAAGACCTGGTAGTCCATGGCGCGAGCGCGGACTCGATAGTCGGCCGGGCTGGCGGCGGAGGAGTGGCAGATGATACGGGCACCATTCAGCGCGCAGGCGGCGGTGGACTCGGGCCACATGTCGTCGTAGCAGATGATCATCCCGACAGCGCCGATGTCGGTCTCGAACGCCGGGAAGCTGTCGCCCGCGGTCACCAGCCAGGTTTCGTACACGGGCAGATGGACCTTGTGATAGCGGCCGATCACCTCGCCATCCCGACCGAAGAGGACTGACGAGTTGAAGATGCGATCACCCTCGGGCTCGTAGAAGCTGGCGGCGATGTGCATCCGGTGGCGCTTGGCGACTCTCGAAAGCGCCTCGTGGCAGTAGGCCGCGGTTTGCTCGGTAAGCCTGCGGAAGATGGATGGGTCGTCGAGATAGGTCATTGAGATGCTGAGCGCGGCGATGTCCTCTCCGGCGACGGCGAGGTCAGCGCCGGCCTCTCCCGCCTTCGTCAGGAGGGCTGCGTTCTCGTCGGCGGCCTGCTTGGCGGTGGTGAGGGCGACATCGAACGAGAAAGAGTCGCCATAGGGATTGGCCTCCATCGGCCGCTCCTTCCAGCCGTGCTGGGTGGTGGCGAGGCGAGCGGGTTGTGGCATGTTCGTCTCCTCTTACGGGTCGGGAGTCAAGCTCCCGCTGCATAGATCCGCTATCTGGGCGCCATGACTCCGAAGTCCATGGTGCGAGACCGGGCGTCGCGCAGGTCGTCGAAGTGGTAGCTGAGCCCGCGGCGGAACGGGATCGGCTCGTCGGTGGTCTTGCGGGCGCGGGCGACGCACCTGTCGGGAAGATACATCCTCACTTCGGCATCGGAGAGGCTCATGAACCCGCACATGTCCTTGATGCACAGGGTGGAGGGTTGCCACCATATCCCGAGCGCGAAGCGGCCGAAGTTGGCATAGGAGTGCTGGTCGTCGTCAACCGCGGCGCTCTCGATCAGCAGCGTGCCGCCGACCTTGAGCAACTGCTGCACTATCAGCAGACCGACCAACATGTCGCTCAGGTGGTAGAGCACGCCGCTGAGGACGATGATGTCGAACGAACCGGGCGGGAGCGCGGCGGGGAGCTGGTAGAGCGATGCGGTCAGCGTCTTCACGCTGCTGACGCCGAAGAGGTCGCGCAGGTACTGGCACTGTGCGATGTGCTCGGGTATCTCGTCAACCGCGAGCACCTCCTCCGCTCCCCGGTGGCCCATGATCAACGACATGCCGCCTGTGAGGCAGCCGATGTCGGCCACATGGAGGCCCTTGAGGTCGCGAGGCCACCAACGCCATTCGTCCCAGATGCCGATAATGTCGAGGAACTTGTCCTTCACCACACCGTCTTTGGCGAACGGCCCGAAGTTGATGGTGTGGCCCCACCCGTACTGCGCCTGGGTCGCGAGCTCGTCCACACGGAGGCGGACGGCCTCGACCTGCTCCTGGGTGTAGGACCTGGGGAGCGAGAACGGCCAGGCGGCTTGCCTCGGCGGCTTATTCTGCTTCCACAACATCGGTGGCCTCCTGAGGCCGCGCGATGGCCCCGGCTGCGCGGCCCGCGGGAGCAGGCGCTCGCACGCCCTTGTGCGCAATGACAGCCAGCAGGATCAGCATCCCACCCATCATGTAGAACGGCACGCGCAGGTCGTCGAACGCGGCGGCCGCCCATCCGCCCAGGATGGGGCCGGTGGCCCAGCCGAGCGCCGAGAACGTCGTGGTGATGCCATAGGCCCGCCCCAGCTGGCTGCGGGGGACCAGGGAGGCCACCATCGC
>Ga0315282_10010149_pt1 | contig 14827 bp, 7 predicted proteins | sample YL17G07_20_MG_FD_203693 | JGI IMG/M metagenome (GOLD analysis project Ga0315282, IMG submission 203693) | Sediment microbial communities from Yellowstone Lake, YNP, Wyoming, USA - YL17G07_20 | ecosystem: Environmental > Aquatic > Freshwater > Lake > Sediment | place: USA: Wyoming | collected...
ACCCCATGCCGCGCCTGTCGCAGGCCGCCCACGAGCTGGGGGTGCAGACGGCTGGTTTCTGCTCCGTCTCCATCGCCGGACTGAACATGCTGCACAGGCTCCTGTGCGGCCAGCCGCTGCCCTACCCATTCCGGGCCGCCCGCGAGAAGTGGGACTTCACGATGGCCGGCATGAACCACTTTGCCTGGCTAGTCGAGCTGACGGATCGCCGCACCGGCCAGGATCTCTACGGGCTGGTGCGCCAAGAGCTCGCCGCCGGGACGTCCACCGGCGAGCACCTGGCCGACGACCTGTGCCGCCGCACGGGCTACCTGCTGGTGCCCGGTGACGACCACACGCAGGACTTCCTGCCGCCCTCGCCCTACCATAAGGACACGCACGCGTTTCACGGCAATCCCGAAGAACGCCAGCGGCGGCTGGACGCCCTGAAGGCAGCGGCCGAGGGGCGCGGCGACCTGACGGTCATCACCGGCCGGAGCTGCTGGGAATGGCCCATCGATCTCATCGCGGCCATGGCGTACGGGCGCGAGGGCGCGACGCACGCCCTGGACCTGGTCAACCAGGGCCAGTTGCCCGGCGTCGACGGCGGGGCCTTCGTCGAAACCCCCGCCCGCCTGACGCGGCAAGGCCCCCAGCCGGTAACGGTCCAGTTGCCCGATTCGACGCTGCCCTATGCCCGGTCGGCAGCGGCCGTGCATAACGCTGTTACGCAGGCGGCGCTGAAGCGCAGCCGCAAGCTGCTCCGCACGGCGATCGAGCTGGACCCTACGATCAGCGAGCCCGCGCTCGGCTGGGCGGCGATGGAAGAATCGCTCCGCGCCCACGCGGACGTCCTACCGGTCTACGGCCAGTGACGCGGCCCTTCGGCCGTGCACCTTGGGCCACAAAACCGGAAATGCCGGAATTTCCAGCCACCGGAGGCCGACCATTCATGACCCAGGCCGTGCAGCGGAGCGATCGCTGTCCGGGGCGGCGGCTCGTCCCACGCCTGCGCCGTTGGGGAAGTTCCTGGCGAGGGTGACGAGGCGGAGAGAAGAGCATCACCCGTCTCTTAAGGTGTCCCGGGCAGGGCAAGAGGCAGGCAGACAAACGGCAGAAAAGACGGTGATGGTTGTGACGTTGTCTCCCTGGATGCCATTGCGATCGACAGGAAAGGAGCTTATCCGCATGCCCGTCATCCGAACCAGCGAACGTCCCCTGGAAAAGATGAATCGCCCCGAGTGGTGCGGCGTGACCAGTGCGGGCGTCTTTCGGGTTCCTGTCGCCAATGGCCGGTTTGACTGCCACTACCATGATTGCCACGAATACTGGCTGATCTTCAAGGGAAAAGCCAGAGTCATGAGCGAGGGACGGGAATACTACGTCAAACCCGGCGACATCGTCTGCACCAGGTCCGGTGATGAACATGACGTGCTGGAAGTGTACGAGGACCTGGAGGCGTTCTGGTTCGAGGATGCAACCCCATTCGGAGGCCGGACAGGCCACTTGCACCTCGACGCTGAGAAGGCCAAGGGCCACCCCGTGGCCTCCAGACCCTTGCCGAAGGATTTCCCCCGATGAACACGCCTCTTCGCCGCATTCAGGCAGGTGCCGGAGGTTCTGATGGCTCTGGGTGCGTAAACGTCCTGCCCCGACCGGCAGCACCGGGCAAGGCCGCTGCCGTCGCTGCCGGACGAAACGAAACCGTCAGAAATGGGGTGGCTGTCCCCCCGCTGTCTTGAGAACTGGACGAGGCAAGCGGAGCATTCGGAGGCGTATGAGGGACGATGAGTGGGCTGCCCACGGGCTGCGGGCCCGAGGGGGAAAGGTTTTTTTAAAGGAGGTCTCACATGAAACCAGCAGAATTCCAGGACGTCGCTGACGTTTGCCATATGCTCGCCGATCCGACGCGGGCGTCGATTGTGGCGATCCTGGCCAAGGGCTCGAAGTCGGTCGGGGCGCTGTGCGATGCGCTGAAGATTCCGAAGCCCACCGTCAGCCACCACCTCGCGCTGCTCCGGATGTGGGGCCTTGTGGACAGGAAGCGGAAAGGCAGGGAGATGCATTACAGCCTGAACAGCGAGAAGCTGGGAGTGGTGAGGGAGTTCTTGGCGAAGCTGGAATAACGGCGGCTGTACAGCGGGGCGGCTCGTCCCACGCCTGCGCCGGCGGGAAAGTGAGTGGCGGGGGGCGGCTTTGCCGCAGAGCAGTTGAGCAGGGGAAAGGGGAGCAGGTGAAGTGCAAGAGCGAATGGTGCAATCGGGTCACGTTCTCAACTGCGGTCACCTGTTCACCTGGTCTCCTGTTCGCCGGTGTGGACGAAGATGGGCGACAGGCCGGCCACGTGGACGGCGGCTTCCCAGCGGGGGAGGAAACTGGTTGCCAAGCGGCAGCGTTCCGGGTAGGCTATGTGTCGGCCGACGGATGCAAGGCGACAATGGCCAGTTGCACAAGCACTTGTCAAAGGGCGGCAGCAAGATGGCATCGTTGAAAACGCTGGCGACGGTCGTCAGCAGGAAGCCGTCCGGGGAATGTCGGTTTATTCGCAGGCCGCCGCGGGCCGGGTTATTTAGGAGAGCATCATGCATCTCACAAGCGTCTGTTCGTTCCGGATGTGGGCGGCACTGTCTCTGTTTGCGGCGCTGTCGGCCGGCGAGTCCATAGCACAAAGGCAGCCGGCCTCCGCGCCGGCCACGGCTTCAGCCCCGCGCCTGGTCATCGAGCCCGGCACGCGCAAGACGCTCCCGCCGGGCCGGTTCGACATGATCTACTCGCTGGACGTGCCCATCCCGCACACGCCGTGGGGCCGGCCGTACGCCCGCGGGCCCATCCAGGTCTGGATTCTCAGCCCCATCGCGCCCAACGGCGACACGGTAGGTCTGCTGAAGCGCTTCGACTTCAACTACGACATCGTCTCCTGCGACGCCTCCTGGGAGATGAACACCTGGGGCATGGGCGACGTCTACGACAAGCGCAGCAAGAAGCAGCAGAACGGCCGGGCGCTGGAGCTCAATTACGCGACCGAGGACCTCACCAGCGACAAGCGGTACGACGTGATGATCCTGCCCACGGTCATCGGCTGGAACACCTACCCCGAGGAGATGCGCAAGGCCATCTTGCGGCGGGTGGAAGAAGGTGCCGGACTGGTGCTGATCACGCCGCAGGACTGCAAGGAAAAGCCCGATAAGCCCGAGAGCAAGACGCTCGTCCCCATCCCGCCTGACGAGATCGCCCTGCCCAAGTTCAGCCCCATCAGCGGAGCGAGTCCGATCATCTATCACTGGTACGGCGACTGGGACCGTCAGCCCGGCCAGCGGCCGCCGGCCGCGTGGAAGGTCAAGCCGGGGCAGGAGAACCACCCCATCGTCCGAGGCGTCTGCTGGGAGGCGATGCCCTTCGCCACGGCCGTTTCCACCCAGGACTTCAAGACCGTGGCCGAGGGCGCGACTGTCATCACCGAGGCCAATGGCACGCCGACCATCGCCGTCCGCCAGGTGGGCAGGGGGCGGGTAGTGGCCATCAACTGGTGCTGCGGCCGGCACGGCGCGGCCCTGACGCCGGAGGAGGACGAATCCAGGTCGCCCAGTTGGGACTACTGGGAGCAGTTCTACAACCTGCTGGGCCGGGCGACCCTCTGGGCCGCCGGCAAGGAGCCGGAGGTGGATGTCTCCTTCGGCAAGTTTGCCGACGGCAAACTTGAGGTCGAGATCGATAATCGCCGTGGGGAACCGGGGTCAGTCGGCCTGCTGGTGGTCATCAAGGATGAACGGGGAAGAGTGTTCCGCGAGCAGATGGGCACGGACAAGCCGATAGCCCTGCCGAAGGGAGCCTCCAAGCAGCAGGTCGGGGTAGGCATGCTTCCGGGCGGCATCAATCATGTCGAACTGATCGTTCGCCTTGATGGGAGGCCCGGCATCGCACCCCATCTCGGCTGGGGCGCGACGCAGATCATCGTGCCCAAGGCAGCGGAGATCACCGCCGTGAGCGTCAGCCCCGACGCCGTCAAGAACGGCCAGGAGATCAAGGGCGAGATCACGCTGAAGGGCCGGGGCGACGGCAAGGTCCAGATCGAGCTGCGCGACCCCTACGGCCGGGCGCTGGCCCGCCAGGAAGAGGCCGCCAAACTCGCCGGTGCAGAGGTTAAGGTGCCCTACCGTTTCAAGGTCGACAACGTCATCAGTCTGGTGGTGTTCGTGCGGGCACAGGCCATGCTGGGCGGCAAGGTGGTCAGCGAGAAGGACTCCACCGAGGTAGCCGTCACGCCGGACGAGCCCAAGTTCGCCGATTACGAGGTGATCCCGTGGGGCTTCTCGGCCCGGCGGGACCTGTGGGCGGTCAAGGCCGAGCAGTACCGCAAGTTCAACGCCACCGGCAACAGCGAGGCGTCCCCGCAGGCCGCCCGCGCCGGCTTTATCACCAAGGGCCACGCCGAGCCGGAACGGTACACCCTGGGCTGCTACTGGTACTCCGACGAGCGTCAGCGGCTGCTGAAGGTCTGGGACGACTTCAAGAAGTCCGGCGACAAATCCACCCTGACGCGGATGGTTTGTCTGTCCGACCCGCAGACGCTCAAGAACGTCGAGGACGTCGTCCGCAAGAAGGTCCGTGCACAGCGCAAGTACAACCCCGGCACCTACTACATCGGGGACGAGTCCAGCGTGACCAGCTACAGCATGGAGATGGAGCTGGACTTCTGCCCCAAGGCTCTGGACGACTTCCGCAACTGGTGCAAGGACCGCTACGGCACCATCGACAAGCTCAACGCCAAGTGGCAGACCGAGTACAAGGACTTCGCGGACATCGTGCCGTTCGTCATCCAGGAAGTGGAAAAGGATCCCAAGAAGGCCGTCGGCTGGGCCGAGCACCGCACGTTCATGGAAGCGCGGTATGAGCGCGTGCTGGAGCTGATCCGCAAGGTCGGCAGGGAGGAGGACCCCAACGCCGAGTTCGAGCTGACCGGCACGCAATCGGCCACCAGCTTCAACGGCATCGACTGGGCCCGACACACACGCCACGTCAAGCGCTTCGTGCCGTACAACACCAACTTCGCGTATGACCAGCTCCGCTGCTTCAACGAGGGCGTGCGGATGGCGGCCCTGACCGGCTACGGCAGCCGCGGCACCGGCGTCAAACTGAGCCTCTGGAGCCAGGCGCTGCACGGGTTGCTCTCGGCCAACATCTTCTGGGAATGGTCGCTGGTCAACGCCGACATGACCCTCTCCCAGAACGCCGTCGATATCGGCGAGGTCTTCGGCGAACTGCGGGGCAAGGGCATCGGCCGACTGATCGGCACCACCAAGTGGGTCACCAGCCCCGTGGCCATCTACTACTCCCAGCCCAGCATCCACGCCGCTCGCATCGAGAGGCGCGAGGGTGTCTGCCACAACTGCCGCAACGCCTGGTGCCAGGTGGTCCGAGACCTGGGGCTCCAGTTCGACATGCTCAGCTACCTGCAGGTCGGGGAGAACCAGTGGCTGGAAAGCCCGCCCAAGGTGCTGGTCCTCCCGGCTGCTCTTGCCGTCTCGCCCAAGGAGGCCGCCAACATCATCCGGTATGTGGAGAAGGGCGGCACGGTGGTGGCCGACATCGATCCGGGCATCTGCGACGACCGCTGCGACTTCCGCGAGAACAGGCTGCTGGAGAAACTCTTCGGCGACGGCAAGAAGGCCGGCACGCGCAGCGTCGGCAAGGGCAAGGCGATCCTGCTGGGCGAGGAGTTCGCCGTCTATCCCAAGAAGCGCGGGGACAAGTTCGGCGTCGAGATCCGCCGGCAGGTCTCCAAGCTGTGCGCCGATGCCGGGGCCGGGCCCACCGTGCCGGTCACCGTGGAGGGCCAGCCGCTGGCGCGGGCCGAGACCGTGGTCATGGAGAACGGCTCCTGGCGGCTGCTGGGCATCCTCAAGGAGAACCTCACGGGCATCCGCCGCACCACGCCCGACGGGGTGGAGTACTTCGAGCCCCTGGGCGAGGGCCAGACCATCCCACCCGAGAAGATCAAGGCCACGTTGCCGGCTGCGTACCACGTCTACAACATCCGCACCGGCAAGTATCACGGCGAGACGGCCGTGATCGAGGACGACCTGGCCGTGGCCGAGGCCAAGCTGTACGCCCTGCTGCCCTACCAGGTCAAGGCCGTCAAGCTTACCACGGCCGACAAGTGGGCGCCGGGCGCGGTCATCCGTATCGCCGCGGGATTGGAGATCGCCCGTGGCGAGCAGGCGAAATCCGTTCCCATCGGCCAGCACGTCTTCAACGTCCGGGTCTTCACTGCCGCGCCCGACGCCACCGCCGGCCGGGAACTGCGCTACTATGCCCGCAACCTCCTGGCCGACAAAGGCCAAGCGAGCTTTGTGCTGCCGGTGGAACTAAATGCCACCGCGCCCTTGAGCGCAGTGGTTACCGACGTGGCCAGCGGCGTCAGCGCCACACTGGACTTGAAATAGAGAGAATTCCGCCTTAACCCGGATGTCCTGTGCCGGGCCGCCGATCTTCGTCCGGCCCCTGACAGCATCATTGCCTACGTCAGGGGCCCCCAAACGCAATCCAGTGCGTTTGGGGACCCCCGTCGGGGCCGACCTCCTGTCCTTAGTCGGCAGTCTGCGGACGCCGTGAGCTGCATAAGGCATAACAATCTCCTTTCGGATAGGGGTGTGAGGAATAGGCAAACCATGAAACTCACGACCTCTTGTCCTGAAAGGAGATCCCCACTCAACAACCATCTGTTGGTGCGACAGAACGTAGGTCAACAAGGAGACAAGGAAATGACCCGAAAGGTTGGCTGGATGGTTTTCTGTTGTCTGCTCTTGTCCCTCGTGGGTTCGAAGGGTGCTTTCGGCGCCGAGGAGGTGGTCGCGGCTGCGGGCATTTTGGCCGAGCAGCCGGGGATCTGCCTGGACCTCGGCTGCGGCGACGGGAAACGTGCCGCAGGGATTGCCTCGGAGACGGGGATGTTCGTTTTCGCCCTGGCGAAGGATGAGAAGGACTGTGAGGCGGCCCGGGAGACGCTGGAGAAGGCCGGGCTCTACGGCACGCGTGCGACGGTGATGACGGGCTCACTCGATAAACTGCCGTTTCCGAAGGGATACGGAAACCTGGTCGTGGTGGGCGACTTCACGCAGGGTGTGAACCTGGAGGAAGTGGGGCGTGTTCTGAACCCGAACGGTGTAGCGGCGGTCGGGGGCGCGAAGGTGGGTAAGGCCGGTCTTGAGACCGCCTTGAAGCGTGCGGGGATTGCCGACTACAAACTGGCGGGGGATTACGCCGTCATCCGGGGGAAGATGCCCGAGGGCTCCGACGACTGGACCCACTACAAACACGGTCCGGGCAACAACCCCGTCTCATCCGAGACGACCCGGCCTCCCTTCCGCACGCAGTGGGTCACAGGAGCGGTCAACCTCGGTCACCCGTTCAACTACTCGGTGGCCGTGGTTCAAGGTCGCCTCATCTTCAGTGATGGCATGGGGCCGGAATACAAGCGTCTAGGACTCTATGCCATGGATGCCTTCAACGGTACGCCGCTCTGGGACCGGAAGATCAAGCCTCCGGTCCCCCTGGCCGTCGGAATGGTCACGGTCGGCAACACGGTGTATGTCATCGACGGCGGCGACAAGGTGCTTGCGCTCGACGCGGCCACGGGCCGCGAGTTGAAGACGTACAGGCTCCCCGAGGACGGCCCCGCATCAGGACGTCTCCTGAAGGTCTCCGTGGTGGATGACGTTCTCTGCCTTCTGGCGGCGGGCTCGGTCAAGGCGGAGAAACTCGAAGGGATCCAAGGCCCCGCCGGGGATCTCTTCTGCGCGTTGAGCGTGAGCAAGGGCAACGTCCTCTGGCGTCATCCATGTGAAAAGCCGGTGTCCCCATATTGGGTGGCCCTGGGAGACGCCGCGGTCTATTTCCACTCGGCCGGTTGGGGCACGGCAGCCCTTGACATGAGCACGGGGAAAGAGATCTGGAAGGAGACCGAGTCGCTCGGTTTCGTCAAGAGTTGCTGGTACCCTTTTCAGATGCCGGCTTTCATCTACCACAACGGCAGGGTATGTCTCTTCCATTCCAAGACCGTCGTCCTGGATGCGAAAACCGGGAAGGTCGAGTGGACCGGGGCTTCTCTCCGATCCCTCTTCATCGGTGACAGACTCTGCACCTACGAGAGGTACGGGCAGGAGATCGCGGTCCGGGATGTGGCCTCGGGTGCCGTTTCGGAGCGCTTGAAGATTGGCATGGGTTTTCCAGGCTGCGGATACGGCACCGGCGACGCTTCGTGCATTTTCTCCTCGGGTCAGGGCTTCATGATCTACGACCTCGAGACGAAACAGCAGAACGCATACAACGTCTTCCGGACCAACTGTGGCGGGGGCCCGGTTCCGGCCAATGGTCTGCTCTTCGCGCTGCCCCATGCCTGCGGCTGTGGCTATCCGATCCACGGCGCCACGGCGCTGGCGCCGGCCGGCACGTGGCAGGTTCCCGACGGCCGAAGCGATTTGGAGAAGCGTTTCCGGAAGGGTCCGGCCTACAGCGCTCCGCTCGTTGCGGAAAGTCCCGCAGACGAATGGCCCTGCTACCGTCACGACTCGCGCCACAGTGCGGTGACCCAGGGTGACGTGAGACTGCCCCTGGCGGTCAAGTGGCAGCAGAAGTTGTCGGGACAACTCACGCCTCCCTCCGTCGGCGGCGGGATGGTCTATGTCGCATCCGACACCGGGCACGTTTGGGCGCTGGATGGGACGAACGGCAAGGAGCGCTGGAACTTCCTCTGCGGCGCCGGTGTGCCGGTGACGCCCGCCTACTGGCAGGGTCGCCTGCTGGTCGGCTCCCAGGACGGCTGGGTCTATTGCCTGGAGGCGAAAAGCGGGAAGGTCGCTTGGTGTTTCCAGGCGGCACCCCAGGAGCGCTACATCCAACTGCAAGGCAGGATGATTTCGACCTGGCCGGTCCAGAGCGGGGTGGTCTTGGAGAACGGGATCGCCTACTTTGCCGCCGGGATGTTCTCGTACGACGCTGGGTATCTCTACGCCATGGACATAGCGAGCGGACGGCTGCTGTGGGTCAGTCAGATCGGCCATCTGAACGAGTTGAGGACCGGAGCCAACATCCAGGGGGCGATGGCTTTGAACGGGGGACTCCTCTTCATCCCCGGAGGCGGCGACAAGCCCTGTGTCTTCAAGAAGGGCGACGGGAGCGTGGCGTGGTGGCACGGCCGCATTACGGGGCGGCTCACTCACGACTACGTGGGATATGCCTCGGGCGTGCAGTACGGCTGGTTTTTTACCAAGAGCGGCGGCTCTGACGTGGTCGTCGAGGATGACCGGGTGCTCTTTGGCGGTCCCAGATTGATCGGCGATGGAGGCTGGCCTTTTGTCATATGCGAGGCGGACAGCGGCTGGCCCTACGGCACACAGGAGGCCGTGAAGGCCGGCAAGGCCGTGCTCGGACCACAGAGGGATGTCGGGGTCTATTACCTTCCGTCCGTGTATGCCTCGGGGCATTCCACTCCCATCGTCACCAGGGACCGGATTTTTGTCTATGGCAGGGCCTACAATCGAGAGAAACTGGAGGGCCTGCACCTGGTTGGTGGAAAGAACGTCGCCAAAGCGGAGGCCGAGGCCAAGATCTGGTCGGCAGAGCCCCGAAATGACATGAGCGCCGCCGCGCTGGCAGGCTCTGTGCTGATTGCGGCCGATGGTTCCCAGGTCGCTGCCCTAAACAGCGAGGACGGGAAGAGACTCAACCAGGTCAATCTGCCCGGCAAGATCCTCCGGAACGGTCTGGCCGTGGGCGCCGGCAGGGTCTACGCCGTCACCACGGAGGGCAGTGTCCTTTGTCTCACCCCTTGATCGCGAGGGAAGCGCAGACAGGGTGGGAATTCCCGTAAGGTCTCCGGGCGGAAGCACCGCCGAGCGATCCTATGGAAGACTCCTGGACGAGGAGACGGCCATGAGACCGACAACGTGTGCTGTGCTGATGCTCTTGTGCTGTCTGTTCTGGAATCATGGACTCGCCGGGGCTGGAACAGATCCAAACGACGCGATGCAAAAACTCGTCGCCGTCTATAGGACCGCGCCGCAGGGGTATCCGGAAGGAAAGGATGAGCGCGGCATCCCCTATGCCCAACCGGACACGTCGGTCTGGTTCCGGTGGCACTTCTACAACGACGAGGCGGTCCGGCGGTTCGAGGACGCGAAGATGCTTGCACACGTCGACCCGTTCAATCCGCTGGAGGGCCAGGGGGTTTCCGTCGGGCGCGGGACTGTCCCGACGTTCTCGTTCGTCGCCGAGCACGTGACGGAAGGGAAGCAGGCCCTGCGGGTGGACTTTCCGGCGGAAGCGGTCCGGGAGCGCCGGGAGATCCGGGTGAAGGGCGTCGCCGGGCTGCCCGCCATCCAGCTCCCGACCGTCTGCCTGGGAGCCAACTACCGCTGGTTGAAGTTCGACGCGTTCAATTCGTCCGCCGAGGATGTCCACGTCCTGGCCTGCGGGGTGCCCTTCGTGCTCGCCCCGGGCGCCAACGTCGTTACCGTCAAGACCGCCGACGCCTCCGGATACCTCGGGGACCTCGCCAACCCGGGCAATTTCATCGCCGTAACCGTCGCCGTCACGGCTCCGGCCAGGGACGTCTCTCTCTTCCTGGACAACGTGCGCGTGGAGCAGGAGGTGCCCGACGTCATCAGCCGGAAGGGCCGCTACCTGCACTTTTCGGCCAAGGGGGACGGCACATGGGTGACTTGGCCCGGGGCCTCGCCCCTGCTGGAGGATACCCTCTACGGTCCCACTCAGCCCTTCGGCTGGACCGAACCCCCCAAGACGCGCCGCCATTCAGGTCTCAGCTTCCGCAGCCACGAGTGTGCCGTCATCTGGAACCGTTCCCTCAATCCCGACGTCCCCTTCCGCATCGACGTCGCCGACGGACGCTGGGGGATCTACGTGGTGGCCAACCCCGTCCAGGGGTTCGACTGGTCCCGGGGGGGCACGATCAAGGTCAACGGGGAACCCCACGTGTTGATCCCGCCACGCTCCAAGGAGGAGCTGAGACTGATGGCGTTCGGGGGTGAGGCATGGGACTTCCGGCCCGGGTCGTGCGTATGGGAGGCGCTGGTCCGCCCGGCCTATTTCCCGCCCACGAACGTGGTCTGGGCGGACGCCACCGAGGGGCGGCTGCTCCTGGAGCTGCCCCGGGCCGTCGCCTATCGCATGCTCATGGTCTTCCCCGAAAAGGACAAGGAGGAGGCCCTGCGGGAGATCGGGCGGGTCAACCTGCTCATGGCGGAGAGCTGGGACACGGCACATCCGTGGGTGAAGGGCCCGGACGCGGAGCGTGCCCGCTACATCGGTTTTCACGACGAGGCGGCGCATCCCGAGACCCTCCGGGGGCGCCTGGAGGCCCTGGAGCTGACGGACGAGGACTTCCGTCGCGGTTTCAAACTCTTCCATCGCGGTCTCACGGACGCCGTGTATCCCGACACCGTGCCGACGCCCGAGGAGGCGGCGGTGAAGGAACTGCACGGTATTGCGGCTCCGGGGGAGCGTACGTGGGTCACGCTGGGCCTGTTGCCGCTGGCCGAGTGCAGGAACCTCCAGGTCCGGTGGCAGGGTCTCGCTGCGGCGAACGGCACGCGCATCCCGGCCGCCCCCGGCGACGTGCGCGTCGCACGCTACCAGCAGAAGTGCATGGAATACGGACATCACAATCATGCATATAATTACCAAGAACACTACCTCGTCCTCCGCCCGAAGCTGGACCTCTATCTGGGTGCGGCCCGACGCACCTACGTGGAGATCGCCGTCCCCCCCGGGACCGCCGCAGGCCGATACACGGGCCGTCTGAGCATCCTGTCGGCCGAAGGACAGACGCTCGCCTCCGTCCCCGTGACCCTCGACGTGCTGCCCATCGGTCTCAAGGAACCCGACGTCTTCCGGTGTGTAGGCGGCGCCAGTCCAGTCCTCAAGGACTTTGGCATCAATGTCTGCTCCGGCGACTACGACGAGGCCGTGAAACAGGGTTTCAAGGCGTTCGTCCACAAGCCATACTTCGCGCGGACCCTCTACAAGGGAAAGGACCTCGGAAGCCAGTGGGGGGATTTTTCCAGGAACAAGGCGGCGCTGCAGGAGATGTGCCGGGAAGGCCGCGCCGGCAAGGGACCACGGGCCTTTTTCTACGGCGACCAGTTTGGATCGAGCCTGCTTGCCGAGGCGCGCGCAAAGCCTTTCTTTGACGGCCTGCTCAGGGAGATTCCGGAACTGGAGGTGCTGAATGTCAACGTTCCGGCGTTCCGTAATCCGGCGTTCCAGTGGGGCGGGGGCGCCCCTGGCGCGCCGGAGGCGCTCAAAGCGGCGAGGGACGCGGGCAAGGGTTTCTGGTTCTTCGACTGGGTCCGGTACTCGAAGGAACAGGCGGCGCGCTTCTCCAGCGGCCTGTGGATGTGGCGGATCGGCGCCACGGGACTGTGGATGACTTTCGCGGCCGGGGGGGATTTCCATTACGGCACCGCCAAGGAGACGTACCCGTGGTGGCCCTACTACACCCTGCTGGGCGTGGTGGGCGGCAACTACTGCGGGGCCGTGATCGAGTCGATGGAGCCGGGTGTCATGAACCCGTCGCGGGACCTGGTTCTGGTCGCCGAAGGCGCCAACGATTACCGGTACGTGCACACGCTGGAATCCGCAATCTCCGAGACGGAAGCCGCCGGGAAAGAAAACACTGCGCTTGCGTCGGCGAAGAAATTCCTCGAACAACTCAACGCCGAATTGTCCCTCGACCTGTCCGTCTACTACGAGACCCGCTTCGGCGCTTACGCAGAGAACTGGTATCCCAGGAAGGACAACCCCTGGACCGGTCAGAAGTTCAGCGACACCCGCCGCCAGTGCGCCGAACACATCGTCGCCTTGCAGAGGGTCCTGGGACCATAGGTCCCCTCTCTTACGACGCGGACAATTCGTCCATCAACCGGAGGAAATGATGAAGGTGACGTTCCCGGTGAGGAGGAAGGCGGCGGTGCTGGTCGTGATTTTGGCGGTCGGCGTCGTGAGCACTGCCGCCGGCGACCCGCAGGAAACGACCGTTCAGGCCCCGGGCACGACACTGCTCAATTGCGGCCAGCTTACCTGGGCCGGTTTCTATGACTCCCCCGAGCCAGGCACGGTGTGGCGGCAGTCGACGACGACAAGCGGGGGTGCTACAGGCGGCGGCTGCGAACGCTCAACGTGAAGGCGCCTGCCTCTCTCCTGCGCAAGGGCGTCAACGTGCTGGCCGTCGAGATCCATCACGCGCCGGCGATCCTGTCCCTCCCGAAAAGCTCATCCGCACGTGAGCGAGTAACCGAGAGCCATGCCTTGACACCGGGATGATGCCGACGCAGGGTGCTTCCGCCATCGACCGTTGGTGCAAACGCCTTAACCTGTTTACAGGAGGCGGGGTTGATCGGTATGGACTTAGATTCGCTGGCGCCATTGGGCGAATGTCGTGACAGACGGGAATTCCAGCCGCTGCTCAAGCACTTATCGGACGGCGCTGCTGACGGGGCTGAGGCGCGGCGAACTGGAAGCCCTGCAATGGGGTGACGTGCGTGTTGGCGACGGCGAACGGCCGCATGTCCGACTGCGGGCAAAGGCGACAAAGGCGAAACGGGCCGACACCTTGTCCCTGCATTCGGACCTTGCCGCTGAAGTCCTGGCGGCGAAACCCGCCGACGCGGACCCGAGCGGCCGGGTGTTCCCGCGCGTCCCCTACATTGACACATTCCATAAGGATCGGGAAGCGTCAGAGATTCCCTATGAGGACACCCGAGGCCGACGGGTTGACTTCCATAGCTTGCGCGTGACATTCGGGACCATGCTACAGAGGAACGGTGTCCCTCTCCGAACGGCAATGACTTTGATGCGACACACTGACGCCCGACTGACACTTGGCGTTCATACCGACCCCGTACTACTTGACACGACCGGGGCCGTGGAAGCCCTGCCCGAGTTGAAACCGACAGCGCCGGAAGCGGCACAAGAGGCGCGGGCTGTAAAGACCGGCACCGATGATGCGCCTTTGACGACGGACGCGGAACACCCAAGAACCGGAGTATTGACCAAAAAGCGGCCAGACCTGTGCATTTCTGTGCAGAATCATGCAGCGAACGAGCATCCCGACGACGCGGCGAACGTGAGTCGTCCGCCCCTGCGGATTGTCGCAACAGGTGGCGCCGATAAGGGGTTGAGTCAAAAAGAAGGGGCGTCGGCGGATTCACCGACACCCCTACATATGGCTACCCGGCCAGGATTCGAACCTATCTGGGCAATTACATAAAGACCCACATGACAACAACTTAGGGAAATCCGACTCCGAGGGTTGTACAAAAAGTCGGATTTCTCCGGCGGAAAAGGCCCCTACTGCCCCGGAAATCGACCCTGCCCTTTCTCGCGTCATCGAAGCTTGGCCGACGCTTCCTGAACCCGTCAAGGCCGGAATCATAGCAATGGTGCAGAGCATTGGCAAGGGCAAATAGGGCACGGGGAAAACGCGGGTTCTCGACAACGCCGTTCCTCGACTGGCCGAGGAAGCGCACTCAAGGCCCGTAGAGGCCCGCCAGAGGCACGCGGACAGGCGGCATGGACCTGGGAGACATCCGAATCATCCGCGAAGCAAGAACCCCCACGTAGAGTGCGTTCCTGACGCTCGTGCGCAATCCTGGCGGGAGTCGTGGAAGTGCATAGGGAAGTTCAACAAGGGAGACCAAGACATGAGCGACAAGCCGTTAAATCCGTCAGGTGACGGACGGGACGAAAAGGGACACTTTCTCAAGGGCAACCCTGGCGGCCCCGGAAACCCCAACGCCAAGGCTGTGGCCGCTTGGCGGCAGACGCTTCTGGA
>Ga0315282_10010150_pt1 | contig 14824 bp, 9 predicted proteins | sample YL17G07_20_MG_FD_203693 | JGI IMG/M metagenome (GOLD analysis project Ga0315282, IMG submission 203693) | Sediment microbial communities from Yellowstone Lake, YNP, Wyoming, USA - YL17G07_20 | ecosystem: Environmental > Aquatic > Freshwater > Lake > Sediment | place: USA: Wyoming | collected...
TGGGAGTTTGGATCATTCTTCTCGGTCACCTCATTGGGAATACACCCCTGGCTCTGGGCGGTCTGATCGGAAGCCGATGGGGGGTTCCGACGATGGTAAGTGTCCGGCCGTCCTTTGGGATTCGCGGCTCTTGTTTTGCAGCCGCGTTGAATGTGATCCAGCTCGTAGGATGGACGGCGGTGATGCTGATCGTTTGCGGCGGAGCGGCAGACGCCATTTCGACCTTCTACGGATTCTCCAATCCGCCTCTCTGGATTGTTCTCTCCGGTATCGTCACGACGCTCTGGGCCCTTGTCGGACACCGTATCTGGAAGTGGTTACAGCGAATCTCGGTCATCGCTCTGCTGATCCTTTGCACGGTCATGACCTATCTCCTCTTTCGACAGTACGGCTGGAGCATGCTCTCTCAAATCCCCCGGGATCAGAATTTTCCGTTGATGGTGGGCATGGACCTCGTGATTGCCATGCCGATTTCGTGGCTACCGTTGGTGTCAGATTACTCGCGTTTCGCGAAAGACTCCAAGTCAAGTTTCTGGGGCACATGGATAGGTTACTTCATCGTGTCCTCTTGGATGTATCTCGTGGGTCTCGCAGCGGCCTTGGCCACAAAATCTCCCGACCCCTCGGGTGTAGTGATGAATCTCATGGTGAAATTTGGATGGGCCATTCCTGCTCTCATCATCGTTCTTTTTTCGACCTTTACCACGACCTTTCTGGATATCTACTCCACAGCGATCTCTGGATTGGTAATAGCTCCCAAACTGGGAGAACGAAAGGGGATCATTCTCGGAGGAGTCCTGGGGACAGCCACTGCGCTGTTCTTCCCGACGCTCATGAACTATGAACATTTTCTCCTCTTCATCGGAGCCATGTTCTGTCCTCTCTTTGGCGTGGTGCTTGCGGATTATTTTCTGATGAGAAAAGGATCGCTCACTGTGGAGGATCTGTATCGAAGGGAAGGGCGATACTGGTTCACTCAGGGAGTGAACCTTCGAGCCATCCTGGCTTGGACGATTGGATTTGTGGTCTACATGGGTTTCTCTCCCATGCTGATGGAACAAGTCCTCGGCATGAAAGTCGCCTTTCCATGGCAGATCGGCTCTTCGCTACCCAGTTTTCTTCTCGCCGGGGTCGTTTACTGGGTGCTCGGGCAAAAGCATAGGAAGTGGAGCCCCACGGGCTAAAGCTCTTCTTTCCTTCACCCATTCGGCCGGGCGAAGCCCCGCCTTTGAAGGCGGGGTAGACGAGCGTGGCTCAGGGTGAACCTCGAGCAAGCCCCGGCCTTTTTAGGCCGGGCAGTCGAGTGGTTCACATGCTTCAGAGGGCGGAACCCTCCGAAGCAAACCTTGCTCCGTCTCTTCGAAGCTTCGAAGGGTACCCTCTCCGCATTCATCGTCCGACGCCATAGGCTATGGCCGACAGCATCCATGATCCGAGAGACCGCAACTTTCTGCGTAGGAGGGTAAGATTTTCCGGCCACGTCTTTCTCTCCGCCCTTAATTTTGCCTTGCTGACCGGCATGTGCACAATATAAAAGGACACCCCCTTACCGGGAAGCCCCAGCCCTGTGGGCGGGGAGCTTCACCTGTATATTTTACTTTACTATTAAATGGTACTGTGGTAAATAGGGTGTGCACTGGTTCTTTCCTGCATTTAAGGTTGAAGAAGGAATGGGAAGTGAAGGAAAGAAGAAAAACGCATTATCATTGCCGAAGACTACCGAATTCTTCGAGAGGGGTTGCGCGCCCTTCTTTCTTCCTTCCTATCCTGAGATCGACATTGTTGGAGAGGCAGAGGACGGTCAATCCGCCATTCGGTGTGTGGAAAAGTTGAAGACCGATTCCTAAAATTGAAAGCTTGACAAGTCTTGTAAGTTCTAATAGCATAATAAGTCGCGTCGTAGGGTAAGTCACAGAGTGGTCTTTAGGCTATTTTTGAAAAAGGGAGGTGATAGGCCGAGTTGACGGACCGGCACCGGAAATTAAGACACTTAAACATTTCGCCAAAAGGAGGTACTTTGATGAAACATTTCTTTATCTTTTCAATCGCGTTTGCTTTGGTATTGGCCTTTGGAGCTCCGTACGCCATGGGGCAGACAGATCCCATCGGTGTTATAAAGATCAAAGCTGGGGACCCCATTCACATTGCGGCCTGGATGGTGATCGCAGGGCCGGATGCCTCGTTAGGTACGGATACGAAGCGTGGCGTCGAAATCGCCATTGACGACAAAGGCGGTAAACTCCTCGGTCATCCCATCAAACTCTCTGCCCAGGACACAGGCTGTAATGCTGAGGGGGGCCAGGCGGCTGCTACCAAACTGGCTGCAGACCCTACCATCGTTGCGGCGGTCGGCTCAAACTGCTCCAGTGAGGCACGTCCTGGGGCTCCGATTCTCTGGAAAGCCGGTATTGCGACGGTTTCTCCCTCCAACACAGCACCCTATCTCACTGACCCAAACCGTGGCCCGGAGTTTGACGGTTACCTCCGCACATGCCATAACGACAAGGTTCAGGGAGCAGTGGCAGCCCAATTTGCCTGGACAAAACTGGGAGTCAAAAAGGCTGCAACCATCCATGACGGAAGCGTTTATGCGGAACAACTTCAGGCGGTCTTTGCTGAAACATTTAAGAAGCTGGGCGGAACCATTACTGCTCAGGAAGCTGTTTCCCCAACGGATACAGATATGCGCCCGGTGTTAACGAAGATCGCAACGGGAGCCCCCCAGTTCATCTATTATCCCATTTTTATTGCGGCAGGAGGGCACATTACACGTCAGGTGAAGGAAGTCAAGGGCTTGGAGAAGGCCTACCTGATGGGTGCTGACGGTATCTTCTCCCCAGATTTCTATAAAGCAGCAGGTGAGACAGCTATAGGGATGTATCACTCAAGCCCCGACTTCTCAGCCTTTGCCGGAGGTTACAAAGATTTCCTGGCGAAGCATCAGAAGAAATACGGTGAGAAACCCATTGCTCCTTTCCATGCCATGGGGTACGATGGGGCCATGATGATCTTTGCTGCCATAGAGAAAGTGGCCAAAAAGGCTCCGGATGGGTCGCTCACGATTGGCCGGAAGGCTCTGCGGGATGCCCTTTATGCGACCAAGGGCATGAAGGGATTAACGGGGACGATCACGTGTGACAAGTACGGTGACTGTGCCGATCCGCATATCGCAGTTTACATAACCACGGCTGATAATATCAAGAAGTTGGAGATGCCGAGCGTACCGTACTGGAAACCTTGATTGATTCACTCCAGAACAACCCCGGTTCCATGATTCCACCGGGGCGGCGAGCAGGTTTTGATGGACTCTGCACGGAATACGTGCAGGGTCCATCCACAATTTTAAGGCTCTATTAAACCCATTTTTTCCCGCTCTTGGCCATTCACCATTCGCTCTGAGAAGGTGGGAAATCGTTTGTTGGGGCGTTCTCACGGGACAGGAACCTATATGCTGAAACAATTGAGGGAAAGAATTACTCCCACGGATATTGTCATGTGGTCGATTGGAGCGGTGATGCTCGCCATGATTATATGGGGATCTGCAAAAACGATAAGCGCAGGTCGATATTCCCGTTACCACTGGTTTGATTTCGTCGTCTTCGGTTTAGCCCAGGGAAGCATCTACGCTCTTATTGCCATGGGTTACACGCTGGTCTATGGAGTCTTGCGGATGATCAATTTCGCCCATAGCGAAGTCTTTATGAGTGGTCCTTACACTGCGTACTATGTTGCAGCTGCTTTTTACTCGTCCGGTTTTTTGGATCGTCATCCCATCCTTTGTTTAATTGTCATCTTCGTTGTCGCCATGGCGACTTCAACGTTGATCGCCTTTCTTCTGGAACGGGTTGCTTATCGTCCCCTGAGGAACGCACCGCGTTTGATTCCTCTCATCACAGCGATTGGAGCTTCCTTCTTTCTTCAATACATCTTTCGAGGGTTTTATGGTTCCGGTTTCCAGGCTTATCCCGTGGTGAAGATGTTGGAAGGCCAAATCGTTTTCGGTGAATTTCGAATCTTGCGGATCCATGCGGTAGTGATTGTGGCCGCGGCATTACTATTGGTTGCTCTCTATTCCTTCATCCAGCGTACGCGTGTTGGGAAGGCGATCCGAGCGGTCTCCGAAGATAAGGAGGCTTCCCTGCTGATGGGAATCGACGTCGACAAGATGATTTCCACCACATTTGTGATCGGTGGGATGGCTGCTGGAGCAGCAGGAGTTCTTTATGCTCTCATGTTCAAGCAAGTGCACTTCTTCATGGGGTTTATCCCGGGGATCAAAGCGTTTACCGCAGCCGTATTGGGCGGTATCGGGAACATTCCAGGAGCCATGCTGGGGGGCATGTTTCTCGGCCTTTTCGAGTCGGTCGGACCCAGTCTATTTCTGGACGGGTTAGGGATCAAGGCCCCCTATCAATTGAAAGATGCCATTGCCTTCACTATGCTAGTGCTTGTGCTCATCTTCAGACCGACAGGAATTCTTGGAGAACGTCTGGCGGTTAAAAAGGCCTAGGACATGGAACCAGGGATAAGAAAAGGGAACCCAAAGAGATGAAGAAAGCTTACGCTGTTTTGGAGCAAGGGATAAAGATCGGACTGATTGGCGGAGTTTCTGCAGTCGTTTTGGCCCTCATCGGAATGGTGGAGTCCTTTAGCCAGAGAGACATTATCAGCAATGTCATTTCAATGGGTCACACGCTCTTGCTTTTGGTGCCCGTGTTTATGGGCTATCTTGCGGCGAAACGGACCGTTGGAACTCGGCCGCTGCGGATCCTTGCCAACAGCCTCGTCTGCGGGTTGGTGGTGGGAGCTTTTCTGGCTTGTCTGGTTCTTTTGGGACATGTCGTCAATCTACGTAAAGTCTTCGTGAACGCCATGCCCAGCCTCTATCAATTGCTCACTTTCCATCAAGAGTTAGGAACCGGGATTCTCATCCTTTTAGGTGCTGGAGTCCTGAGCGGCGTCTTTGCAGGGATGCTCTATCTGGTGCCTGGACTCGCCCGGCGCATTTTGATCATCTCGTTGAGCAGCATTGTGGGTGTGGGTGTCCTTCAGGACATGTTGCGTCCAACCATTGGACTATGGGGGCCTGTCGCAGTCATCAACGAATGGCTTTTCACTTCCAATGGACTCACTCTTTATGGTGCCGTTGGGTTGTTCATCTTGATTGCCGTGCTCTCCTATTTTTGGGCTCTAAGGGGAAATGACGTCCGAGCGAGCCTCGGGCGCATGCCAGCAACACGCCAGCGGGTGCTCAAAGTCGGGGTGTTTGTCATTCTCATTGTCGTCTTGCTTGCACTGCCCCAGGTCCTCGGACTTTTCCTGAGTGAGGTCATAACCATCGTTGGGCTTTATGTCCTGTTAGGTTTGGGGCTGAATATCGTTCTGGGATATGCCGGCCTCTTCGACCTGGGTTACGTGGCGTTTTTCGCCATTGGTGCCTACACGATGGCCATCCTGACGTCACCAGAACTCGGGTTCTTCAGCTTATCCTTCTGGGAGGCTTTGCCCTTTTCAGTCATCATGGGGGTTATCTCTGGGGTGTTGCTCGGGATTCCTGTCCTTAAAATGCGTGGTGATTATCTGGCCATCGTCACCTTGGGTTTCGGCGAGATCATCCGTATTCTTGTGCTCTCGGATTTTCTGCGACCATGGCTCGGTGGAGCCCAAGGCGTTGCCAAAATCCCAAAAGCCTCCATCGGTGGCTTCGAATTCTCTGGTCCTCAGCAGATTTACTATTTGATCCTTGCAGGCTGCTTGCTGGTAGGTGTGATTTCTTATAAGTTAAGGGATTCCCGTTTGGGGCGGGCCTGGATGGCTGTGCGCGAGGACGAGGATGTGGCTCAGGCCATGGGGATCAATCTCGTCACCACCAAGCTGTTGGCCTTTGCGAGCGGGGCTGGGTTTTCGGCGTTAAGCGGCGCCATCTTTGCCAGCAAGCTCGGCTCCGTCTATCCCCACAGTTTCAATGTGATGATTTCCATCAACGTTGTCTGTGTCATTATTGTGGGTGGGATGGGAAGTATTCCGGGCGTGATTGTTGGAGCCATTGCCCTCGTGGGTTTGCCTGAGTTGTTGAGGGAGTTTGCTGAGTACCGGCTGCTGGTCTACGGCGCTGCTCTGGTAGCCATGATGCTTCTCAAGCCGGAGGGCCTCTGGCCAGAAAAAGTACGCCGTCGCGAGTTGGAGGAGTTCCGTACAGGAGAAGAATCTATTGGGACTGAAAAAGTATCACAAGAACCTCCTTCTCGATCCGGTTCGTAGGAGGATTTGATGGCGATTCTCAAGGCAGAAAAAACAACAAAGCGTTTTGGCGGGCTCGTCGCAGTAGCTGAATTGGATGTGGAGATCAAAGAAAAAAGCATTCACAGCATCATTGGGCCCAACGGGGCTGGAAAGACGACCTTTTTCAACTGCATCACCGGCTTCTATCGGCCTGAGGCGGGAGAGATTCTTTTCAACAGCCACTCTCTCGTCGGCCTGTTGCCTGACCAGATCGTTAAGCTCGGTATTGCTCGTACTTACCAGAATATCCGCCTCTTTCCGAACCTGACGGCCATCGAGAATGTTCTCGTAGGTCTCCATGTCCATCTAAAAGCAGGGTACTTCGGCATTGTTGTGGGAACACCTGCGACCCGAAAAGAAGAGAAGGAGGCAGCGGAAGAAGCAAATCGCCTCCTCAAATTTGTCAATCTTTCGGGCAAGGGCGATTTCTTAGCAAAAAACCTTCCCTATGGTGACCAGAGACGTCTGGAAGTCGCACGCGCTTTGGCTTCGCGCCCCCAGCTTTTGCTCCTTGATGAACCCACTGCCGGCATGAACCCGAGTGAGACCCAGGATATGATGGATTTTATTAAACACCTCCGTGATGAACTGGGGATTACCATTCTCCTGATTGAACATCAGATGAGGGTGGTGATGGGAATATCCGAGACCGTGACCGTGCTCGATTATGGAGAGAAAATCGCAGAGGGAACGCCAGCCGAGATTCAAAGGAACCCGAAGGTCATCGAGGCCTACCTGGGACGGGGAGGCGCTGCGGAAGCGGTTCAGCAGGTTATGTAGTCCTGTGGTCGATAATAATGATTGAACAATAACTTGAAGGACACTATCCATGGCAATTCTCGAAGTTAAAGATGTCCACACCTATTATGGACATATTCACGCCCTCAAAGGTGTCTCTGTGAATATTGACAAGGGGGAGATCGTTACCCTCATTGGAGCCAACGGGGCGGGTAAGAGCACAACGCTTAAGACCATCAGCGGTCTGTTGAAACCCAGACAGGGGCGAATTGAACTTGAAGGAGAAGATTTGACGCGCTACCGTCCCCACGAAATTGTGGCGAAGGGAGTCGTGCAGGTTCCAGAAGGGAGACACGTCTTTGGCAGGTTGACAGTGACGGAGAATCTCGAAATGGGTGCCTTCGCCCTCAATGATCCACGTCAGATCCAGAGCAATCTTGAAAAGGTCCTCAAGCTCTTCCCAAGATTGGAAGAGCGTCGTAAGCAAATCGCCGGGACGCTGAGCGGTGGAGAGCAGCAGATGCTGGCCACGGGTCGGGCCCTCATGGCCAGCCCACGTGTCTTGTTATTGGATGAGCCTTCCATGGGATTGGCACCCGTGTTGGTCGATAGCATCTTTGATACGATCCGGCAACTGCACGCAGCAGGGACAACGATTCTCCTGGTGGAGCAAAATGCTAGGATCGCTCTCCAAATCGCGACCCGAGGCTATGTCCTCCAAACAGGAGTCGTCGTACTGGAGGATACGGCAGAGAACTTGCGCCGAAACGAGATGGTGCGTAAAGCTTACCTGGGCGAGTCGTAGCCGAGGCGATGATTAGCAAGATCTCCGGACCATGCCCCTCCCTTTTTTCTTCAAAGGATTCGTTATCGGAATTTCCATTGCTGCACCCGTTGGACCGATCGGTGTTCTATGTATTCGGCGCACCTTGTCTGAAGGTCGAACCTCCGGTCTGATGACCGGACTTGGAGCCGCAACGGCTGATGCGATCTACGGGAGCATTGCAGGATTTGGCCTCACCTTCGTTTCAAACTTCCTGATCCATCAACAGTCCTGGCTTCGCCTGATCGGTGGGCTGTTTCTCTGTTACCTCGGCCTCAAAACGTTTTGGACCCGTCCTACACACCAGGTGGCCCTGACGGACAGAAAGGGTTTCATTCCGATCTTTACCTCCACTTTCTTTCTCACACTTACCAACCCCATGACCATTCTTTCCTTTGCGGCGATCTTTGCAGGATTAGGCGTGGGGAGCACCCATGGAAATTACGTTTCCGCGGCTGTCATGGTATTGGGGGTTTTTACGGGCTCTCTTCTTTGGTGGTATATCCTGAGCAGGGGAGTTTCCTTCTTGGGAGATAAGTTCAATGTAGTTCGGATTCATTATATCCATTGGATTTCGGGGTTTATTATTTTGGCGTTTGGCGTTATAGCGCTCTCAGGTTGGAAAGGATGAACGATAGATCTTCCCAGGACGGCTGATGTGGTTGTGATTGGAGGATGTGATGAAACTTCGAATTCTCTCAAAGAAGGAGGTCCAGCGTGCTCTCTCCATGAAGGAGTGTATCGAATTAATGAAAGCGGCCTTTGCTCAGCTTTCGTCCGGGCAAGCTCATGTTCCGTTGCGATCTCAACTCCCGGTGACAGCTCATGAAGGGGTGACCATTTTCATGCCCGCCTATTTGGCCCAGTCGGGGGATCTCGGAGCGAAAATTGTTTCGGTTTTTCCGAGGAATTTGAAAGCCAACCTTCCTACGATCCATGCGGTGGTATTTGTCATCGATAGCAGAACCGGAATCCCGATGGCTCTCATGGATGGGACGTATCTCACGGCCCTGAGAACCGGCGCTGCCTCCGGAGCCGCAACAGATCTGTTGGCTCGGAAAGATGCCCGACTTCTTGCCCTATTCGGCGCAGGGACTCAGGCTCGGACCCAGCTGGAGGCGGTCTGTACAGTTCGGCCCATCACGAAGGTGCTGGTCTGTGATGTCGATCCCAAACGGGCGAAGGATTTTGTCGAAGAGATGAAAAGTTGGGGCGCTCCGATTCCTCGCGACATTCGTTTGATTGCATCGGCTGAGGAAGGAGTAAAAGAAGCGGACATTATCTGCACTGCGACCACTTCGAGCAAACCTGTGTTTGATGGTAAAGCACTGCGTCCGGGAACTCACATCAATGCTGTAGGCGCTTACACGCCTCAGATGCAGGAGGTTGATTCAGAGACGATCCGACGGGCCAAAGTCATCATTGATTCGCGTCAAGCTTCATTGGCCGAAGCAGGGGATCTGATCATACCGCTGCAGCAGGGCGTGATTAATGAGAAACACATACACGCAGAAATCGGTGAGATTGTCGCTGGGAGGAAAGTCGGGCGTGAGTCCGACAGTGAAATCACCTACTTCAAGTCGGTGGGCGTAGCAGTTCAGGACGTTGCGGCGGCGCGACGCGTGTTGGATAAGGCAACCGAGCTAGGACTCGGAGCCGAGGTTGAACTGTAATAATGTAGAAAGCCCGAACCATGAAGTTCAAAAGCCCTTAGACCATACCAGGTTTGTATCAACTTGTAAGTGAACTAAATAATCCCTTTTCTCACCTCTTTCTTCCTGTACTCCTCGTTTTTGAAAATCTCGCCTCCATATAACATTGCAACCCGTAACAAACATATCGAATCCGAAATTTTGGTTTGTTATTCAAATTGAAGCCTTTTGAAAATAGCACATCTTGGCAAGATACTCACAGTTTACCATCCCTCTCTTCTTATTGGTTTTGAGTGAGTTTAGAAAAGAGAAAAAAGAAAAGTCCGAAGGTTAAATATCGGTTTCTCAAGATATCGAGATTTTGAAAGTGAAAGTTTGAAACTTGAAATGTTGGAGAGGTCTGGTTAACTTTTGACCGGCATTTTCTAAATGTCCTCTGCTATGTAATCCTCACGTGTCTTGTTTGACGGAAAATCTCTCTCAGAGTTAAAATTCTCCAATTAAACACAGGCTCAAATATCAATCCGCTGACTAGCGGTCTACCCATTGGATTTTCAATGAAAAAAGAGGGTTCTGAACAGAAAAAAGTACGCTGGTTTTCCCCGGTCAGGGTTACTTGACATCGTTTCCCCTTTTTCATATATTCGATTCATCCTGGGGCAAGCCCTTAGTATTTTGTCCCTGTGGCTCGGTGGAGAAAGCCGAAATACATTTTCTGCCCTGCTCAGCCTTGATAGAATTTTCATGAGCGATATAGGCATGAGCATCGGTCACGATAAGTTTTTCTTATGCAATTGAATTTAATGAAAACCTTTATCCAGACCGCCGAAAGGAACATCAAGAAAAGAGCCTGAGTTCCTCGAGTTTCTATTCCTATGGATTGATTCTTGACAACATTTAATGGAAATAATAATCTTGCGATAGTTGATCGAGACCTAACCTACCCATTCCCTCCATATCGGGCTATAACGACAAGTTATAGATATTTGTCAATTTGAAAAGGACTAATTAGCGGCACAGGATGCTGCACACGGAAAGGATATCGAGATGATCGAGCTGGTGAAAAAAGGGGTATATCTTCTAAAGGGGCAACTGGTTTTGGAGGACATGGGTCGGTTAGAAGTGGATCTGTTAAACGATCGATTGTCCAGGGCTGGCATGGAGCCTCTGTCTCAAAGAAAAATTGATCAAGAGAGTGCGAGGGGACAAACCATCGCTTCTCAAATACTTAACAACCATAATTGTTCAGGAGATAAGAGATCATTGAAACTCCAATTTGATAGCTTAGCGTCTCATGATATTACCTACGTGGGAATCATCCAAACAGCCCGTGCGAGCGGACTTAAAGAATTTCCCATGCCCTATGTCCTGACGAACTGCCACAACAGCCTCTGCGCGGTAGGCGGAACGATTAATGAAGATGACCACATGTTCGGGCTCTCGGCTGCCCGAAAATTCGGTGGCATATTCGTACCCGCCCACCAGGGGGTCATCCACCAGTACATACGGGAAATGATTGCAGCCAGCGGCACGATGATCCTTGGATCAGACAGTCACACCCGCTATGGGGCCCTCGGCACGATGGGCATCGGTGAAGGCGGCGGGGAGGTCGCCAAGCAGCTTCTGAAGAAGACGTATGACGTGGCCTACCCTGAGGTGGTGGCAGTGTATCTGGAGGGGAGTCCGGTGCCGGGGGTCGGACCGCAAGATGTCGCCCTGGCCATCATTCGTGCTGTCTTCAGAGAAGCCTTTGTCAAGAATAAGGTTATGGAATTTGTGGGGCCGGGCGTATCCCATCTCACTGTTGATTTTCGGAACGGCATCGACGTCATGACCACCGAAACGACGTGCCTATCCTCGATATGGCGGACCGATGAAAAGGTAGCTGACTATTACAGGATTCACGGCCGCCCGGAGTCCTATCGGCGGCTGGAGCCGGGCGAGGTCAGCTATTATGATGGAATGGTGAAGGTGGATCTGAGCCGGATCGAACCCATGATTGCCCTACCTTTCCACCCCAGCAATGTCTGGTCGATTTCCGAATTGAATCGCAATGCCCGTGAGATTCTTCGGGACGTCGAAGCAGAAGGCAAGAAGCAACTGGAATACCCGAACCTGGAGTTTCGGCTCACCGATAAGCTTGTTGGGGGGCGCTTGAGGGTGCAACAAGGTGTTGTCGTCGGTTGTGCTGGAGGAACGTTTGAGAATATCATGGCACTGACCCAGTTACTGGACGGCAAGACCATAGGAAATGAAGAGTTTGCCCTCAGTGTGTATCCTGCCAGCCAGCCTATTTTTCTCGAATTGGTTAGGAATGGGGCAATTGAAAAACTGACGCTTGCCGGCGCTACGATCCGAACAGCCTTTTGCGGCCCCTGCTTTGGCGCAGGAGACACCCCGGCCAATAATGCATTGAGCGCTCGGCATGCAACACGAAACTTCCCGAACCGCGAGGGATCCATACCTGCCGGCGGTCAACTGGCGTCGGTCGCTTTAATGGACACACGGTCGATTGCCGCTACGGCCATGAACGGCGGGATGTTGACCCCGGCGACTGAGGTGCCTATTCATGAGACATCCGTGGCGTATCGCTTTGACAGGCGGATTTATGACCATCGTGTATACCAGGGTTTTGGCGACGCAAAACCGACGGAAGAATTGAAATTGGGTCCCAATATTGCCGACTGGCCTCTGATGCAGTCGCTTCCTGAAAACCTACTGCTCAACGTGGCCTCTGTCATCCATGACCCAGTTACGACGACCGATGAGTTGATTCCGTCCGGCGAGACCTCTTCCTACCGATCCAATCCAGCGAAGCTGGCTGAGTTTACCTTATCCAGGAAAGATCCCGGCTACGTTGGAAGAGCGAAAGCATTCCAAGCGGTTGAGGCAAAAAGGCAGAAACTGGCACGCTCAGACGGGTTGGACGACGAGTTGGTCAGGCTCTTCTCTCGGGCGTTTAAGGAAAAGCCACAGAACACAAAAGAGATCCTCGAATTCTGGAGGCATACAGGAGTGGGGAGCGTCATATTTGCCATTAAACCCGGCGACGGATCTGCCCGAGAACAGGCGGCTTCTTGTCAGAAGGTTTTGGGAGGACAGGCCAATATCGCCGTCGAATATGCTACCAAACGCTACAGAAGCAATTTGATCAATTGGGGAATGCTGCCTTTTACGATTGAATCGGAGGCTCGAGGGATATTGGAAGTTGACGATCTTATCTATATTCCCGGGATCCGACAGGCAGTAAAAAACGGAGAAACGGAGATCCATTCATACGTCGTGAAACCGCAAGGACAAACTCCGCTTTTGCTGAAACTGGAAAACCTTTCAAAGGATGAGCGAGATATTATCCTTGCGGGATGTTTGATCAATTACTATGGGAATTGATATTGATCCTTGTGCCATATCTGATAGGGTTAAAAGTCAGATTGCTTCGGGCCATCCCCGGAATTATGGGTTCTGGCTATCTAAGTGAGTTCAACTCACATGATGTTTTGAGGGAACAATTGAAGGTTCTTCTGCTTTTGAGCCTTGTATGCGTATTGGCCCCCGCAATCGCGTTCTCGACAGAGTCTGTGTCCAGTGTTGGAGGCATGGGGAGAAGCAAAATTGTGTTATACGCCAGCGTAAGGGAAGAACTCTTCCGCTTCGACGTGGATGTTGCTGGCGCCACTCTGATCAAACGGGGTTCAGTGAAATTGACTGCAAACGTGCAGTATGTGCGGTAACCGATCATTCGCGCCACTACCTGTACGTCGTATCTAGTGACGCAGGTTCTGGAGTTACTGGGGCCGATGGAACCAAGCACATCCTTAGTGCGTATCGAATATAATCTACACCGAATCCGACAACGTTTGGGCGTGCCTCATCTTCACCCCAACGGCAAGTTCCTTTACGTGCCGAACCGCGCCGACTTTGCAAACAATGAATCGGGGCAGCCGTTCTTTGCCGGCCGCGCGACGAGTTTTGGATAAGGCAACCGAGTTAGGACTCGGAGCCGAGGTTGAACTGTAATAAATTAGAAAGCCCGAACCACGAAGTTCAGAAGCCCTCAGACCATACCAGGTTTGTATCCACTTCTTCCTTGTACTCCACAAACAGACATTTTAGCGAAACATACTTGATTTCGAATAAGCGTCAATCCGAAGTTGTGATAAAGTTGACAACCATTCGTAATCACGGCGTTTATTCAATTTTGGATTGACGCATGAAGAACAGAGCCGCTGCGCGAATAGGAAAGATTATCTATGGGGTTTCAATCGGGGACCTTCGCTTACAAGATGCTAAAACTCAGCAACGGAGGCACTATAACACCAAATTGGACGAGGTTCAATAGAAAAAACGGTGCTACGTACCAATCTTTTTTCTACCGCGCAGCGGTTTAGTTCTTCTATCGGTAATCAGCGGTGGTCATTTTTCTTGACATACTGCTCCCTTTTTCGTATATTCAACCCACCCCAAAGCGAGTTGTTATCATTTCATTATTATGGGGAACTCGAGATTGATGGCAAGAATCAGCTCGAGGGGTTGTATATTACGAAACCCTAACAAGGAAACCACTAACTCTGTTGCGATAGGGTTTGCTTGTCGCCAGGCACGAGTGAAGTTTGCTCCGGGTCGGAGAGCGCGACTGTTCAGCCCGGAACAGGAGTCCCCTCAGTGATTGATGAGAGTCTCGCTCTAGGAACTACAAGGCATTTTCGTAGTTTCTGGACCTTGTGACCACACCTCACGTGCGGCCGGAGTTGCATTATGTCTCCAAAAGCGTCGTACGTTCCTCGGCGATCCGCCAATCCGCTGCGTCACTTGGATATCGGGTTCTTTCCGGGGGGGGCCTATGGCCGCAGGCTGGTCTTCGCAGTAGCTGTGGTTCTGCTCGCTGTCTCGTCGACCGGTTGTGCCGTGGTGATCAACAAAGTGGCTGAGGCTCTCGTCAGCGGTAACTCGGTCTACGCTACTGACGATGATCCGGACTTTGTATGGGAGGCGGTGCCTTTCGGATTGAAAACCATTGAAGGCCTGCTGATGCAAGCGCCGAAGAACAAGAAGCTGTTGCTCGCCGCCTCGAGTGGGTTCACCCAGTACGGCTACGGTCATCTTCAGCAGAATGCAGACTTTCTCGAGGCCAATGATCTGGCCGCCGCAACAGCACTTCGCACTCGGGCACGCAAAATGTATCGCCGAGCCCTGGACTACGGGTTTAGGGGTCTTGAGATCGATATCCCTGACTTTCGCGCCCACCTTCAGAAGGATCCGCAGGCGGCCGTCAACAAGCTGCAGAAGAAGCACGTGCCGCTCCTTTACTGGACCGCGAACGCGTGGGGCG
>Ga0315282_10010151_pt1 | contig 14823 bp, 8 predicted proteins | sample YL17G07_20_MG_FD_203693 | JGI IMG/M metagenome (GOLD analysis project Ga0315282, IMG submission 203693) | Sediment microbial communities from Yellowstone Lake, YNP, Wyoming, USA - YL17G07_20 | ecosystem: Environmental > Aquatic > Freshwater > Lake > Sediment | place: USA: Wyoming | collected...
CTGTCCCACCCTGCCCAGGGGGTACCGGGAGGCTGTATCCTCTTTTAAGGCTTCCCACATCTCAGGACCAAGGGTATTCTTGATGATGTCCACCTCGATGAGCGCCGGGCCGATGGAATTGACATTGATATTAAACATGCCGAGTGCCATGGCCAGGGAGCGCGTGATAGCGAAGACACCCCCCTTTGCCGCCGAGTAGGTGAATTGCATGGGGCTTCCGCGGTGTACGAGAGAAGCCATGTTGACGATCTTTCCATACTGCTGTTCCGTCATGATTTTTGCTGCCTCCCGGCAGCAGAGGATGGTGGATTTCAGATTTGCATCAATATTGTAGCTCATCCTCTCATAGGTAATATCAGTTACTCCCACATTGTTTTCGAAATCTCCTCCGGCAATGTTGGCAAGGATATCAAGGCGTTTATATTTTTTTTCCACGAGGTTAAACATGTTGATGATGTCCTGTTCCTTTGTTACGTCTGCCGGGATCATATCGGCTTTGCTGCCTGTATCAAGGATTTCCTTGAGGACCTTCTTGCATCCCTCTTCGCTGATATCGCTCAAAATAACCATGGCCCCTTCCCGGGCGAAGAGTTTTGCCGTGGCGCTCCCTATGCCACCTCCGGCACCAGTCACAAGAGCAATCTTATCTTTCAATCTCATACAAACCTCCATAAAACCTTGTGGTCCGCCGCAGGCGGATAATCCTTTGGGCGAGGCACCGCCTCGTCCCTACACCCCTCGACCCCTCGACCCTTTGCCCCTTGCCCCTTGAACCATGTACCTCGCTATTCTATCGTTACATTAGCGCTGCCGGTGAAATACTGTGACGTGTCCCTTGCCGGGACAATGGTGATCTCAAAGGGATACTTTTTATGCATCAGCCCGAACGGTGGGCGGACCTGAAGGGTATACGTAATGATCTGGTGCGGCGGGATCTCTATGAAGAGTTCTTTCGGAGATATCCAGCTCGAGAGGGATGTGAAACCTCCAATCCTTACCTTTTCTTCAGTGAACCCCTGGTTCTGAATGGTTATCTTGTACTCTGCCGCTTCCCCTTCCCGTATGGTTATATTGTCCGGGTCAACCCAGACTTTGAACCGGATTCTGGGGAAGGATGTCTTCTGGATGGGGCGGGCTGAAGATATGGCACTATACGTTTCCAGATTGGTGAAGAGGTTTTTTTCCCGATAGATTGGTTCCCAGTTGAAGTTGTAGATATCAAAGAAACCGGGGGCGACCTCGCCCTCAGCCTTATCGTCCAGGAGATTCAAAACCTGGTTCAGCTTTTCCTTGTATTCCCCCATACCGGTGAATCGGTAGAAGCTGTTCAAGCCATTGATAGCAGCAGCGTGGGTGAGCATCTCCTTGTTGGTATCCACAGGATCCCACTCCTGGGAACAGATGTTGTAGAAGCCACCCTTTTTATCGTCCCAGGCCTTCTTGATGAGGAGGTTTGCAACGTCGCCCGCAAGCTTTATGAAGTGATAGGCATCCATGCCCAGCAGGTCAGGATTGGGTGCAGGACCCCGGTAGGCATAACTCGACGGAAAAGCTTTTCCATAGTAAGAGATGCTTCCTTTCCGCGGGCCAAAGATCATCGGGCCAAGCTGGTTATAGTGGATGGAAAAAGCGGCAATAGCCCTGAAGAGAGCCTCGGTATCCTTACGTGAGTCTTTCACGCTCCAGTCGGAGTTGCAGGAGGTGAAAAAACCGCCGTACTTGGTATCATACATCTTCTCTTCGATCAGGTCGGCAAGTTCCCTGGCCCTCTGCCGGTAGTATTCCGCCTTCCCTGCATACTTGGAATCAAGGCCGTTCTTCCAGCCAGCCTCCAGCGCCAGGAGTATCTGGATGTGTGCAGGAAGCGTTTTGAGAGCTGATTTCACTGCCCAGTCGGCACTAAATGAGCTGAAGAATCCCCCGTCTTTTTCATCCCAGCACTGGCTGAGCAGGAGGTCAAGGGTGTCAAATCCCTTCAGGAGATACTTTTCGTTCATCGTGCATTCATAGAGCAGGAACAGAACCTGGGTAACCTTTGCCATGATGGCAGTATCCTTGCTGTCGTCAGTAGTCACCCAGTTTTTGGAAGCTGCTGTGAAAAACCCCTTTCTCCCTTTATCTTCAAACTTGTCGAGGGCAAAGGATGTGAGTTTCTCAGCCTGTTCCAGTTCTTTCGCATCCCCCCTGAGCAGGAAGTTCACAAGGTGGTTTTCTACAACCGCAAAGTGATCAAGGGAATACTTGTTCGGATTGATCACCTTAGTTAAATCCTCGGAGAACGTGTGGTATACCCCTCCTCGTTCCCTGTCTTCAAATACCTGCAGAATCTTATGAATGGTAAGGATAGGAGGCGCCTCTTCTCCTCTGAGGTCGAAGGGATTGAGCAACAGGAGGCACATGACTATGAGAAAAAAGGAAAAGAAGATCCTGGTACTGTTCTGTTTCATTTTGGATATCCTCACTATACAGCCAAGCCTTTCAATGGGCTTCACTCCAGTTTTTGCCACTACTTATATCTATCTTAAGGGGGACTGAAATGTCAATCACTCCCTCCATTTCGTGTCTCACGAGATCCTCTGCTTCTTTGAGTTCTTCTTCCGGGACTTCAAACACCAGCTCATCGTGAATCTGGATGACCATTTTCGTTTCCATCCCCTGTTCTTCAATCCTTTTCTGGATGTTAATCATGGCGATCTTGATCAGGTCAGCGGCTGTGCCCTGAATGGGTGCATTGATCGCCATCCGTTCTGCAAACTGCCTCATTGTCTGATTGGAGCTGGTAATTTCCGGGAGGTAGCGCCTGCGGTTTTTCAGGGTGGTTACATATCCCTTTTCCCGCGCCTTCTCCAGCACGGAATCGATGTACTCTCGTACCCCCCGGTACTTCTTAAAATAGTCGGTGATATAAGCCTTGGCAATCTTCTGGTCTATGCCGAGCTCTTTCGCCAGCCCGTACGCGCTCATCCCGTAGATGATTCCGAAGTTGATAACCTTGGCTTCTCTCCGCATCTGAGGAGTGACCAGGAAAGGGCTGACACCGAAGATTTCTGCAGCAGTCCTGGTATGAATGTCTTCCCCCTCGCGGAAACTTTTCATGAGGGTCTCATCCTGAGAGAGGTGGGCAAGGATGCGGAGTTCAATCTGGGAATAATCAGCAGAGAAGATTTTCCTCCCCCTGTCGGCGATGAAGGCCTCCCTGATCCTCCTTCCTTCCGGAGAACGGATAGGGATATTCTGCAGGTTGGGGTCACTGCTGCTCAGCCTGCCGGTAGCGGTTACCGTTTGATTATAGGAGGTATGGAGTCTTCCCGTTTGAGGATTAATCATCCTCGGGAATGCATCAATGTAGGTTGATTTCAGCTTGGAAAGGCTCCGAAAGGCAAGGATCTCGGCAGGGAGAGGGTGATGCGGGGCAAGTTTTTGCAGGGTCTCTACGTCTGTGGAATAGCCGATCTTGGTCCTCCGTGCACCGGGAAGCTTCAGTTTTTCGAAGAGAATGTTCCCCAGTTGCTGAGGTGAGTTGATATTGAACTCCTCACCGGCAACTCCGTAGATCTTCTCCATCGAAGAGTTCAGGAGTGATTCGAATTCTTGAGACATCTCCTGGAGAAGTGTTACATCTATCTTTACCCCGTTCATCTCCATTTTTGCCAAGACTTCAACCAGGGGCATCTCCACCTGGTAAAAGAGTTCGCTCAACCCCTCTTCTTCCAGTTTCGGGAGGAGTAATTTTGCCAGGAGAAAGGTGACGTCAGCATCCTCGCAGGAATATACTTTTGCCTCCTCGATTCCCACCCGGTCAAACGAGAGGGCCTTCTTTCCGATGCCGGTCAGGTCCTTGTAGGTAATCATCTGGTGGTCGAGGTATTCCAGCGCGATCTCTTCCAGGTTGTGATTGTGTTTTGTCGGGTTGAGGAGATAGGAGGCGATCATGGTATCACCGGCTATCCCCCGGATGATTATCCCGTAACGCTGAAGGATGATGTAGTCATACTTGATGTTCTGTCCGTATATCCTGATCTTTTCGTCCTCGAGGAGAGGCTGCAGCAGAGACAGGACGTAGGCACGTTCAAGCTGGGGCATGGTGGTATCCTGATGGGCAACGGGGATGTAACATGCCTGATGCTCTCTCCATGAGAAAGAAATGCCCACAATCTCCGCCTCCATGGGGGAGAGGGAGGTGGTTTCCAGATCGAGGGAGAATTCCCCTGCCGCCTTAAGCGCTCTGATGAGCTTTTCTACATCTTCCATCCGGTTGATCACCTGATAGTCGTCATACGAGATGGTCTTCTTGGAGGTGAGTTCCCTGACGAATTTGTTGAACTCAAGTTCCTTGAAGAGCTCCTTGAGCCGCTCGTTGTCAGCCGGTATCAGGCGGAAATCCGGAAGGTTTATGAAGAGCGGAACATCAGTGCGGATCCTCACCAGCTCCTTGCTCAGCAAGGCCTGCTGCTGGTACTTCTTGAGATTTTCGCGAAGTTTTTCACCGGCTACCTTATCCACGTTTTTGAAAAGGGCATCGATGCTTCCAAACTCCTTGATTAATTTGACTGCCGTTTTTTCACCGATTCCAGGGACTCCAGGCACATTGTCAGACGTGTCGCCGGACAGGCCGAATACGTCAATGAGCTGGGAAGGATTTACTTCAAACCTGCGCCCCACTTCAGTCCGATCGTAGACCTTGTCTTTCATGGTATCCAGGGCAGTCACTCCCTCCGAGACCAGCTGCATCATATCCTTGTCGCCGCTCACGATGATAATGTCTGCTTCGTTTTTGAATTTTTCCACCATGGTCCCGATGATGTCGTCAGCCTCATAGCCCTGTTTCTCAAGGATGGGGATCCTGAACCCTTTGGTAATCTCTTTTATGTAGGGGATCTGGGGGATCAGCTCTTCCGGCATGCTCGGCCGGTTGGCCTTGTATGGTTCGTATACTTCATGGCGGAAGGTAGGACCGGGGGCATCGAGCACCATCGCTAGGTAGGCTGGTTTATGATCTTTCACCACTCGGATCAGCATCTGGGTGAACCCGTAGATGGCATTAGTCGGCATACCGGCAGAGTTGGAGAGGTAGGGAAGGGCAAAGTATGCCCGGTAGATATAGGAACTGCCGTCAATAAGGAAGAGTTTAGGTTTTTGACTCATACTGTGATTAATCAATGTTCCATATGAGGCTTTTGTACGACTGAAAAGAGGGTTCTGAGTGCGTGCAAGATTTTTTCGGTAATCCGCCGACGGCGGACCGCAGGTGGCGAGTTTCGAATTTGCAATGTAGCGAGATTTAGAATTGTCGAAAAAATGTTGAGCAACGAAGAACTCTATTTTCAGGACTGTCAATCCAGTTTTTCCACTTCTTCAAATCTGCGAAGCAGATGATTGATATTAACATATCTCTCCGCCAAATCTACAAGATATTCTCTGTTGTTTTTTTGAGAATTTTCGACAAAGGGAAAAACACCGAAGATGGGTATGTGGGTGAACTTCCTGATGATACCGACACAGGTTTCTTCGGCAAGCCCCCGGTCAGGAGTTGCATGATTGATAATCACGCCCAACACCTCTATGCCCGATACCTCTGCCGTTCTCAGCGTGAGGAGGGTATGGTTGATGGTGCCGAGGCTGGAACGGGCGATTACCAGGACGGGGAGATTTAAGATTTTGATCAGGTCAGCCATGAGAAGGGAGTCGTTCAGGGGGACAAGCAGGCCGCCTGCCCCTTCCACAATCACGAGATCGTGCATGCTCTTAAGCCGGGTGTAGGCGTCCTCTATCTTTGCAGATTCAATCTTTACCCCTTCCATCTCCGCAGCCGTAGCCGGAGCGAGAGGATGTTCCAGACGGTAAGGATTGATCAGGTCGATGTCATCATCAGATCCGGAAAACTCTTTTAAGAAGATGGCGTCAGAAGGAATGAGCTTACCTTCCACCCTGCTGCATCCGCTCTCTACCGGTTTCATTACGCCAATATTCATTCCCCTTTTGATCAAGGCAGAAGCAAGGGCACCGCTGATTAAGGTCTTCCCGACACCTGTGTCGGTTCCGGTAATAAAAATCCCTTTTCTCACTATCCTGTTACCTCCAGAATGGATTCGTAGACAACCTCTGTGAGTGTATTCAGTTCTCGGTAAGAGATGCTCAGGGGAGGCATGAGGACAATGACATTCCCGAGGGGTCTGATCACCACTCCCCGCTTCCTTGCTTCACTGGTAACCTTCATCCCTATTTTTTCTTCCAGTGGATAAAGTTCCTTTGTTTTCTTGTCTTGCACCAGTTCAATCCCTACCATGAATCCCTTTTGCCGTACTTCTCCCACGTGAGGCAAGACTGCAAAAGGTTTCAGCCTGTCTTTCAGATGGGAGATTTTCGGCTGAAGTTTCGCGATTGTCTTCTCCCGTTCGAAAATTTCAAGGTTAGTTAGGGCAGCGGCACAGGCAAGCTGGTTGCCGGTATAGGTGTGGCCGTGGAAGAAGGTCTTGAATTCCCGGTACTCGCCCAGGAAGGCTTGGTAGACCTCTTCGGTAGTGAGCGTAGCAGCGAGGGGGAGATAGCCGCCGGTTATCCCTTTAGCAACAGCCATGATATCAGGATGCACCCCCTCATGTTCGCAGGCAAACATCCTGCCGGTCCTTCCAAAGCCGACTGCCACCTCATCGGCGATGAGGAGGATAGAATATCGGCTGCAGAGGCGCCTTACCCCTTTCAAATAGCCGGGTGGTGACATGAGCATTCCTCCTGCGCCCTGGACTTCAGGTTCGATAATCATTGCCGCAACCTTTGTATGATATCTTTCCATCACCTTCTCTAATTTATTGAGGCAGGCAAGGCGACATTTCGGATACCGCTTGCCTAACGCGCATCGGTAACAGTACGGGGATGCGGCCTGGTAAGTAGTAAAGAGGAGAGGGCGATAGGTTTCGTGGAAAAGATCGATTCCCCCCACACTCACCGCGCCGAGGGTATCGCCGTGGTAAGCATTTTTAAGCGAGATGAACCGGGTCTTTTCTTTCCGGGGCTTCGATTTCTGCTGCCAGTACTGAAAGGCGATTTTGAGGGCAACTTCCACGGCCGTAGAGCCGTTATCCGAAAAGAAGACCCTGGTCAGACCCCGCGGGGCAATCGATACCAACTTTTTCGCCAGTTTGATTGCCGGGACATTGGAAAGGCCGAGTAGCGTGGAGTGAGAGACCTGCCTCACCTGTCTCATGATTGCCTGATCAATCTCTTTTTTTCGGTGGCCATGGATGTTTACCCAGAGAGATGAAACACCATCAATATATTTCCTACCCTCAGTATCAATGAGGCAGGAACCCTTGGCTCTCTTAACAATCAGAGGCGTTTCTTCCGTGTAATCCTTCATCTGGGTAAAGGGGTGCCAGATGTATTTCCTGTCATCCCGTTCGAGTTGTTTTGCTCTCTTTTTTATCATCCAGTATTCCTTATTCTCCCGTTTCTATTTATCCAGCGGACTCCTCACACCCAAAATTATAGAACCCTTTCGAAGAAGATACTTTTTGAACGCTTCAATCATAACAAGTTTTTAGATTATAACGATTCTGTATAACAATAAATTTAGCTGTATTATATTGATCTAACAAGGTCATTTCAATGATGATTCTACGAAAAACGATTGACACCTTAAAATACAACTTCTATATTGTTTCCAAGTGTGGAATATGCTTAATAATTGATGTTAGATTTAATAATAAAAAAAGGAACAATGTTTAGTATCACACTTAAAATCTATCAGTGAACTTAAAGGAGAAAACCCATGGCTAAAGGTCAAAATGTAAGACAAAATGTAAAAAGGAAAGCGGAAAAAACATTGAAAGAGAAAAGACTTGCGAAAAAATTGAAAAAGGAAAGTAAATGATTTTATCTAACAAGACGCTCCAGCGGTGGGCGGAACGCCTGTCCGCTGAGCTTTAACGTTTAATCCTTCTGTGCTGTTACATAGTATATTTCATAGGTAAGTGGTAGGCCTGAAGCAGTCTTGTATTCTTCCTCATAACAGATAGTCATCCAGTGAAAGAGTTCCTTCCTCCCCAGGCCTTTCGGTGCCTCCCGGGAAACGTTCTGGGCGCCTTCGTGAATCGCAGTTGGACATTTCAGTAGAACACCTCCGCCTGTGGTATTAGGCTCTCAAGGACACTGCTCATCTCTGCGAGGCGCGCATTCAGGTCTGCCACCTCAGCATCGCACATCGCTGACAGGTTGGCAACAGCAGGTGCGTAGTCCCCGGCCTCGATCTGGTGATACGCGGGAATCACATCGAGGTACTTAGCCAGGTGTCCTTGCGCGCCCCAGGTAACCCGGTAATAGTTCGGGTCGTGACGCGTCAGCTCGTGGGTGTACACCTCGTAGCTAAACTTGAGTCCTTTTGAGGTAAGACCAACGTTGCCGAGAGCCTCGAGTGCCGTGTCGGGGTCAGGCTGTTCTTGCCCCAAGGCCGACAGGGCCTGATTCAGGTGCTGGATGTCCCACAGCACTTGTTCGTGAGGATAGATCGTAGAACCCCATACATCGAGGGCGGTGAAATTGCCGTTGATGGTCTTCTCTAACTGCATGAGCAGCCGGTTGAGGATGGGGTAGGCCTTGGTGGGGATCACGGCTTTCAGTACCTCATACCGGTTGGCCTCCTTCCTGAACCTGCTGATGGCCTCATTCAGGCGATTAACCGTGTCCTGAGCGGCACCTGCCCTCAGGAGATCATAGGTGCTCACCGCAGCTGTCAGGTCGTCAGCACGCGCTTTGAGACTGTAGGGCAATATGCCTTCGTCGAGCCGTTTATCAAGGAGGAACACGAACTTAGCGATCTGCGCCAGGTTCTCCCAGTCAATGAGATCTTCCGTTTCGTAATCCGTGTGGTAGGTGCCATAGGTCCCCGTTCCACTTGCTGTCAGCATGATGCTCGGTACGCCGGCCGCTGTGAATGTCCAGCCGTCCTGCCCAGTAATCTCCGGGTTGTTAACGCTGTATCCGTAGAACAGGAGATCACTGGCAGCAGCCGCTTCCTTTTCGAGCCACGGCACGAGGTCGCTCGTCGTCTCCATGTAGAGGGAACCTAAGTGCCCTGCCATCATCTCAAGGTTGATGAAGGCGGCGACGCGTCCCGGCCAGTCAGTATGGGTCTGGGTGATTGCATACCAGGCGCCGCTGCTCCAGTCGTACCAGGCATTGGTATAGCCGAACTCCTCGGCGGTGGTGAACAAGAATACCACCGTGTGTTTAGGATGGTAGTCGCTCGTCTTCATGGCCTTGGCGATCGCGAGCCCGTTGACCACTGCGCCGGTGTCGTCGAGGGCGCTGCGAAAGTGAGCATCCTTATGGGATCCGATAATGACGATTTCATCATCAGGCACTGTCCCTGGCAGTTCGCCGATGACGTTGTAGCCGATGCCGCCATCATCGGCCAGCGTAATCTGCACGTCGTTCTGCATTGTTGCAGTGACAGGGCCGGCAGCGAGCTGTGCCTTGAGCCAATATCCATCTTGGCGGGAGATGTAGACCATCGGAGCGAATGACAGATCGTACTGTCCGTCGTTGCTGCCGAGCGCGTCCCGTGCTACTGCATACCACCCGTCTGAGAACGGGCCATCGGTCATGATAACACCCGCAGCCCCTTGATGGGTTGCCTCAGCGCCCGGGTAATTCAGCCACCACCAATTGGACGCGCTGTCGACCAGCACAAGCTTGCTTTTCACATCCACCCCTTCGTAGTCAGCTGCAGTGCCGTTATGGACGTAGACGACCTCGCCGGTCAAACCCTCGGGTGGCGTTGCTGGGACACCGGCAAAGGGTGACGCGGTCATCGTGCGATTGCTGACTATCACGCTTGCCAAGCGAAACTCACATACGTCAACCGGTACGGGTTCGAGGCGTACATTTGAGAGACCTATGGTTCGCAACTGCTCTGCAAGGTACTCGGCAGCTGCGTTGTCAGCGGATGTTCCAGCCCAGCGGAAGCCGAGAAGCGGCGAGGTGCCGAGGCTGTTGAGGTAGGACTCTGCGCTCTGTGGATAACCCTGAGCGAACAGTTGGTCGATGGCCTTCTCAAACGTTGGGGCTGCAAGCGTGACACCCTGCGACAGCAGGGTCAGCGAACACAAGAGAAGCAAGAGGATGAAAGCGTTTTTCGTCTTCATAGATATCCTCCATCCATCTGAAGTTGCACTACACTAACACATGGTGATATTAAAATAAACGGACTTCTGACAACAGGCGGGGGGGATGAATAGGGACAGCTGGTTTGAGGCTTTATGCCGCTTGATGTTTCGTCGGTGACTAACTTCACACTTTATCAATCAAATTACCCCACCGGACGGCTAATAGCCGCCACTGATTTTCGTCACTCAACCCTTCTCTGCTGTTACGTAGTATATCTCGTAGGTAAGGGGTAAGCCTGATGGAGTTCTAAAATTATCCTCGTAAAAAATATTAAGCCAGTAAAAGAGTTCTCTCCTCCCCAGACCCCTTGGTGCCGCCGGGGAAAAGTTCTGGGCGCCTATTGCCTTCAGCGTAGAAAAAATCGATTTGATGCCAGGATGATACTCCTTTTTTATACTCTTGGTGATGTGGATATTGGTAAATCCTCTCTGTTCCAGCATGGGAAGGATAGACCCGGCTTCTGCAAATTCGTGGAAGTGAGGCGGGTGGCCATTCCCTGCCTCCCTTTGAGCATTACGATAGGATGATTTCAGTTCAAACATGGTTTCCTTTCCCAGAAGGGTGCAGGCAAAGTGACCGCGGGGTTTCAGGATACGGGAGACCTCCCGGAGAGCACCTGGCAGATCATCCACCCACTGGTAGGTAAGGCTGGAGACTGCCAGGTCAAACTGCCGGTCTTGGAAGGGAAGGAATCCCCCGTCTGCAACACTAAAGTGAAGGTTCCTGGCTCCGGCCTCTCTGCTCTTTTCTTCTGCCCTTTTTGCCATAGCCAGGGCAATATCACAACCGAAAACTACTGCACGGGGAAAGAGGGAGGCGAGGTGGAGAGTGACGGCACCGGTACCGCTGCCAACATCGATGACCTTCCCGGGTGTCAGAGCAATCCCTTTGATAAGCGCTGTGAGCTCTCCCGCGACGACGGCCTGTATCCTCGCATACTGGTCGTAGGTTGCAGCGCTCCGGTTGAAAGCCTTTCTGAGTCGTGATTTGTCAATCATAGAGAATGGAGGAACCTGGTTAGCCCTGCACGGAATTGCAGGGGGTAGGTTAAGAAAGGTGCATGGCCGCATTCTTTGAGCATGAGCAGCTTCGAGCCCTGCACTTTTTTGTTGAGATAGACGGCTGCTCCCGGCAGGCAGATCCGGTCTTTTGCTCCGTGGACGATGAGCGTGGGGAGTGAGAGCCCGTCTAAAAATTCTCTCAGGTCCTCTTCCATCAGGGCGACAAGGGAACTTTCAGATGTCTTCTGTGATACATCGAATCCCTGGCTGAGGATTTCTTTCGCTGCACCAATAGTATCTAACCCCTCTTCCTCCGGGGAGAGGATTAGGTCCCGAAACGCCTTCAGGGCCTTCAGGTGATCCCTCTTCACCTGTGCCTTGAGCCTTTTTACCACGGCCAAAGGCAGGGCATGAAGGAAGCCTTCTCTCTGGATCAGTGAGGGGGTGGCACTGACTAAGGTGAGGGATTGCAGCCGCTCAGGACATAAAAAGAAAAGCCGTATGGCAACGGAGCCGCCCATCGACCAGCCGACGACATTCACCTTATTCAGCTCAAGCCGTTTGATCATGTAATTCAGGTCAGAGGCAAACTGCTGTAACGATGGCCTGCCTTCTCCCTGCTCTGATTTTCCATGCCCACGCAAATCTACCGCAATCAGCTGGCATTGATCTTTGAGATACTTCATCTGACCTTCCCAGATTCCGGAGTTGAATGACCAGCCATGGATGAAGAGGACAGGGTTACCTCTGCCGCAGGATTCGTAGGAGAGTTTGGTTCCGTCATTTAGAGTACAGTAGGGCATATCACACCATAGTGGGGATTGCGGAATGCGGATTGGGGAATGATAATAAAATTGGAAATTCGAATGTCGAAATCCGAAACAATCTCAAATGCTCAAAATACAAATGACTAAAACAGATTCGGTTTTGAGTTTTGGAAATTTGAATTTTGAATTTGTTTCGAGTTTCGGATTTAGGATTTCGGATTTGATTACGTGGCATCAGATCACCCCAAGTTTCCGGCCTATCTTCTCCAGTGCAGATAGTGCTATCTCGAGTTCTTCCCGCGTGTGGGTAGCCATAAGGGTAATCCTCAGGCGGGAAGTTCCTTCAGGAACTGCCGGGGGGCGGATAGCCTGCATCCAGACCCCTTCATCGAAGAGCATCTTTGCCATCTGGACAGCGAGGTGTGGGTCTCCGATGATAACAGGAATAATGGGAGTTTCGGTTCTGGTTATTCGGAAACCGAGGGCTTGAACCCTCGGTTTGAAAAACCTGACGTTCTCCCAGAGCCTCTCCCTCAGGCCGGGATTTTCTTCGATCACCTCCAGGGCGGCAATGCTTGATGCCAGTACGGCGGGGGGGAGGGCAGTGGTGAAGATGAAGCTCCTCGCCGTATTGATGAGATAATCTCTGAGCTCATCATCGCCTGCAATGTAGGCACCGAATCCTCCCAGTGCCTTGGAGAGTGTACCCATCTGGATATCAACTCTTCCGTCCAGTCCAAAATGTTCTGCCGTGCCGCTTCCCCTCTTGCCGAGGACGCCTGTTGCATGGGCGTCGTCTACCATGAGCAGTGCCAGGTATTGTTCAGCGATATGGGCAAAATCAGGAAGCGGAGCAATATCTCCCTCCATGCTGAAGATGCCGTCAGTTACGATCAGTTTCCTGCACCCCTTCTTTGTCTTCATCAGACCTTCGAGGTTTTCTGCATCCCGGTGACGGAAGATAACAATCTCTGCCCGGCTCATCCTGCAGGCGTCAATGATACTTGCATGGTTCAATTCGTCGCTGAAGATCACATCCCCCTCCTGCATCAGGGAGGTGATAACGCCGAGGTTTGCCATGTAACCGGAGCTAAAGACGAGCGCTGACGGTGTGTTCTTGAAATGAGCCAGTTTTACCTCAAGCTGTTCATAAAGATTGAGGTTCCCCGATACCAGGCGGGAAGCACCTGAACCGCATCCATACTCCTCCACAATCTTTACCACCTTCTCTTTTAACCGTGGATGTGAGGCAAGTCCAAGGTAGTTGTTTGAGGAGAACTGGATCACTTCTCTTCCCTGAACCTTTACCCGGTGAGACTGGTCCCCTTCTACTGCCCTGAGAATACGGCAAAGCCCTTTCTGCCTGAGATCGTGCAGTTTCAACTGGATAGAGCGCAGGTACTCTTCTTTCACTCTTGTATCCTATCGTCAACCCAAATTAATAATACCGTTTACCATAGAGGGAAATTTTTTTTACACGGGACTTACCCGGAGTATCTCCAACCTCGGATCAACCTTTTCCACTCTTACCATGATTTCATCGCCGGGCTGAAGCTCTCTCTTCGGGATTGAGGGGTTCACTTCAAGCAGATAGTCAGTTAAGAGAAGGAGATAGCCTCTGTGGTTTCTGTCCAGAACCATGGCAGTTACCTTTTCTCCGATCATTCTTTCCAGGTATCTCAAGAGCCAGTATCGCAGTCTCTGCTGTTCTACCATTTTGATCCGGTTCTGCGTGATCTCAAGCTCTGTAATAATTCTTTTTAATTCCTCCTCGCTGTATTCCGGCTGGCTGCCGTTCAGGACAGCCTTTAATTGCCTCTGTATCACTAAGTCCATATATTTCCGGATAGGGGAGGTCATGGTGGTATAGCAATCCAGTCCCAGGGTGCTGTGGCACTGAGGATCTGTTCCGATCTCTGCCCGGCTTAAAAGTCGCCTCTGACGGTAATTCAAAAGAAGCTGGGGAATACGGTCAGGTGCACTATCTATCAGTTCCCTCGGTTCCAGCTGAGAACGGTAGATGGCCGGCACGCCCCTTTCCTTGAAAAATCTGGCTGAAATCCAGTTAGCGAGTATCATGAACTCTGATACGATAGTCTGGCTTGCGGTTTCTTTTTCTCTTTTTTCAACGAGAATGGTTTTGTCCCTGTTCACTCTGACCATGATTTCAGGGATGGACAGGATCAGCGCACCCTGTTGAATCCTCTTCTTGCGCAGGCCCTGACTGAGAGCAAAGAGAAGGGAAAAACGCTCATCGCTCCCTACCATACGGTCAACCTCGCTGTAGGCAAACCGCTCTTTGATCTCTATGATGGTCGGGACGATCTCAAAACCGAAAAGATTCCCGTCCCGGTCGAGATCGGCGAGGATACTGATAGCCGGCCTCTGTCTCGCTGCTACCAGGCTGCAGAGGTCCTCGGAGAGCATGAGCGGGATCATGGAGATCTTTCCCTCGGGCAGATAGATCGTCTCACCTCTCTCAAAGGCTTCTTCATTGATCAGGCTGTCAACCGGCAGGATCTCAGCTACATCGGTAATATGAATGCCAACCCGGAACGTGGTTTCATCCTTTTTCTCCAGGCTCAGCGCATCGTCCACGTCCCGGGTGGTTTCATAATCGATGGAAAAGCAGGAAAGAGAGGTTATGTCTCTTCTCGTATTTTTCCAGATTCCCGGACTGCACTGTGAACAGATCTTTTCCACTTCCGAGAGCACTTCTTCCGGCCATTCAACAGGGACCTGAAACTGGTGGAGGAGCAGATTCTCATCCTCATTCCATACACCCATCTTAACCATGAGCTTGAAGGCTGCATCGGGCTGGGTAAGTTTTGCACGGTTGAGCAGCTCTCTGGTCTGGGAGTAGTTCGGGCCTTCCTCACCGTAGATTGCCA
>Ga0315282_10010153_pt1 | contig 14821 bp, 8 predicted proteins | sample YL17G07_20_MG_FD_203693 | JGI IMG/M metagenome (GOLD analysis project Ga0315282, IMG submission 203693) | Sediment microbial communities from Yellowstone Lake, YNP, Wyoming, USA - YL17G07_20 | ecosystem: Environmental > Aquatic > Freshwater > Lake > Sediment | place: USA: Wyoming | collected...
GCCGGGCGCTCCATCCGAACCCCAGCGACGATGCGCTGTTCCTCGAGGAGGCTCTGCGTGCGGGCGCCCGGCTGAAGCGGCTGCCGGGGGAAGGGCTGTACATCTACGTGCGGCACAACTCCAACCTGCGCCGCATTCTGTGTGGCGTCACCGGGGGACCGGACGGATGGGAGCGGATCGGCGCGCCGGAGTTGCCGCCTGAAGATGCCATGTGGTTCGGCCGGCGCGTTGGAACCCCGGGGGCGCTCCCGCGCTCCTGCCAGCCCCTGGTGACGTGCATCATGCCCACCGCCGGCCGCCCGGCCCTGGCGCTGCACGCCATCGGGCAATTTCTTGCCCAAGACTATCCAAACCGGGAGTTGCTGGTTCTCGATGCGGGGCGGACGCCCATCGCCACTGTGATGCCGGCCGACCCCCGAATCCGCTACCGCCGCGTCGAGCAGCCCATGAGCCTCGGCGCCTTGCGCAACCTCGCTTGCCGGGAGGCGCGCGGCGACCTCATTGCGCACTGGGATGACGACGACTGGATGGCTCCCTGGCGTCTGCGCTACCAGGTGGAGCAACTGCTCACGCACGGCGCCGATCTGTGCGGGCTGGACCGGCTGCACTTCCTCGGTAGCAGCGGCCGTGAGGCGTGGGAATACGTCTATCCGCCGCAGGAGCCTCCCTGGGTGGCGGGCGGCACGCTGTGCTACTGGAAGGAGGTCTGGCGCCGCACTCCGTTCCCCGATGTGAGCGTGGGCGAGGACAATATCTTCGTCTGGGGCGGGGCGCCGAAAAAGATTCTGCGGCTGGAGGACCAAAGATTCTACGTGGCCAGCGTGCACCGGCGCAACACCAGTCCGAAGCTGATCCATCCGGAACGCTGGCACAGCCATCCGCCTGAACAGGTGCGTGCGCTGATCGGACCAGGCTGGAGTGAGTTTGCGCGCTTGCTCGAAGAGATTTCCTCGGAAAGCGAGGCGCCCCTCACGCAACCGGCCCCAGCCCGCAGACCGCTGGTGTCCTGCATTTTGGCGACGCGCGACCGGCCGCAGTTTGTCCGCCAGGCCATCCGCTGCTTCCTGCGGCAAACCTACAGGCCCGCCGAGCTGCTCGTGGCCGATGACGGCGACCAGCCCGTCGGAGAGCTGTGCGACGGCCTGCTCAACGTTCGCTATGTGCGCTGTCCCCGGCCGATGAGCCTGGGCGCCAAGCTGAACTACGCCATCGAGCAAGCCCAGGGAGACGTGATCCAGAAGCTCGACGACGACGATCACTACGGCCCGCTTTTTCTCGAGCAAGCGGTGACCACGCTGGACGGCGCGACGCCGGATCGGAGCCTGGTGGCCTGGTGCTGTTTTCTGGTCCTGCTGCCTGGCGAAGACCACCCGCGCTTCTCCGGGCACGGCTGGGCGGCCGGCTCGACGCTCTGTTTCCACCGGGCGCTCTGGGAGCGCACCCGCTTCCGCGATGTGCCGCGCGAAGTGGATCGCTGGTTCCTCGAAGACGCGGGCGCCGAGGTGCGCCGCGTGTGCGCCCCGGAATCGCTGCTGGTGGTGCGCCACGGCGATCACACCTGGCAGCGCCTCCCGGATACCACCCTGGTCGAGGACTACTTCCGCAAACTCCCTTGCTACCACCGGCCGGTTTGGGAAGTCGTTGAGCCGATCGACCGCGCGTTCTACGAATCCCTGATCCGGAACGGACGGCCCTGAGATGCGTATTGGTTACGTGGTCAGCAACTTCCCGCCGCTGACGGAGACCTTCATCCGGCGCGAGGTGCTGGCTTTGTGCGACTTGGGGCACAAGGTCGTCGTCTATGCGCACAACCTTGAGTTCGATCCGCAGGTGGGTCACTTGCTCCATCCCAACCTGCGCGTGCGCGGGCTGCCCTTCCTGCGCGCGCCCGAGTCGCTGCCTCCGGCCGTGGTCGAAGACGGCATCGAGCACCTGCACGGAACCTTGATGGCCAACGCGCAGTTCGCGGCGTGGCGGGCGGCGCGGGCGGCGCATGTCCCGTTCACGATCACCGCCTACAGCGGGCACACCGTGTTCACGGCCAGCGATCCCGCCTACTACCGCGACCTGTCGCGCGACGAGTTGTGCGGAGGAATCGTCGTCGAAGACCCTTTTATGGAGGACTGGGTCGTCGGCCGGCTTGGGGCTTCGCGCGAGCGGATCGTGGTCATCGCCAACTCTCTCGACCTGGGTGTTTATCGCTTGAACCACACCTGCTCGGGGGAGGGCGGCGGGCGCATTCTCGCCATCGCCCGGTTCGTCGAGAAGAAGGGACTCATCCACCTGGTCGATGCCTTTCAAAGAATCTCTCCGCGTCACCCGGACTGGCAGTTGTGGCTGGTGGGTGGAGGACCGGAAGAGTCGCGTCTCCGCGATGCCGCCGGCGGCAACCCGGCGATTCAGTTCTGCGGATACTTCACCGAGGAGCAGTGCCTCGGCGCCTATGGCGAGGTGGACATCTTCTGTCTGCCCTGCGTGCAGGCGGCGGACGGCGACGCTGACGGCATTCCCACGACGGTGCTGGAAGCCATGGCGATGGAACTGCCCGTGGTGACCTCGAATCTGCTGTCGGCGCCCTTCTATGTGCGCGACGGCATCGAAGGGGCGCTCGCCGTGCCGGGCGACGCTGCCTCCATCGCCGCCGCGCTCGACCGGCTGTGCGCTCTCCCCGCCGAGCGCCGCCGCATGGGACAGAACGGACGCCGTCGCGTGGAGGAACTCTGCGATTTGCGGCGGAACGCCGCCCGCCTCCAGCGATTGTTCCTCGACACCCGCCAGCGCCTCTGGCAGGCGAAGATCGACACTCTGATTGAGGGCCGCCGGCAGTACTCCGCGGAGACTCTCGCGCGCTACGAAAACGACAACCGCCGGGCGGTGGCCTTCTTCCAGCCGGCCGGGCGGTTGCTCGACGTCGGTTGCGGGAACGGCTCGTTGCGCCGCCATCTGCCGCCGGACTGCGAGTACTTCGGTTGCGACCCGCTGGTGACCGAGTCGGCGCAGGGCAGTTTCCCCTTCGCAGCGGCGTGCGGGGAAAACCTGCCATTTGCCGATGCGTCCTTCGATGGCGTGGCCGTGTGCTCCACGCTGCAATACGCGTTCGATCCGGAGCGCCTGCTGGACGAGATCGCGCGCGTCGTAAAGCCCGGCGGCCGGTTGCACCTGCGGGAATGCGTGGACGACTCGAATCCCGCCCACCTCAACCACTTCTCGACCAAGCCGCTGCTGGCCCGGCTCGAGCGGCGCTTCCAGGTCTCGGACTGGCGCAGGGATGGGGAGTGGCTCATCCTGGTCAACGCCGTCAAACCGCGTGTCGTACAGCCGAGTCCCCTGGTGTCGGTCGTGATCACCGCGTACAACCGCGAGCGCTACCTGGTGCGCGCACTGGAATCGGCTCTCCAGCAAAGCTACCGCCCCCTGGAGGTGGTGGTGGTGGACGACGGTTCCACCGACTCCTCCGCGGCGGTTCTGGAGCGCTACCGGGGCAGGATCCGTTTGGAGCGGCATCCGGAAAACCGCGGAATCGCGGCGGCCAAGAATACCGGGCTGCGCGTCACCTCACCGGAAGCCCGCTACCTCTGCATCCTGGATAGTGACGACTTCTATGGCCCGGACTTTGTTGCCCGCTGCGTGCAGTTTCTCGAGCAGCGGCCGGAGGCCGGCCTGGTCTACGCGGACAGCGTTTACCTGGATGATTTCGGGCGCGAAGTGGCGCGCCCGCCCGGCATTGAACCCTGGTCCGTCGAAGAGTGGCTCCGCACCTGCAACTTAAGAGGGGACGTGTGGCTGGCGCGTCGTGAACTCATCTTCCAAACCGATCTTCACGATGAAGGCCTGCCGTTGGACGTCGACTACGATCTGCTCTACCAACTGCTGGAGATCACCACCTTCGCTCACCTTTCCGAAGCCCACGTGTACCACACGGTGCACGGCAAGCGGGCTTCGCGAGACGATCTGGAGATGGCGCGGTGCCACGCCGCCAACCTTGTCAAATACGGATTCTCGTCCGAATACGCTTACCTGCGCGCCCGGCGGAATCCGGAATGGGTTCCGGCGATCGAAGAAGGCATCCGCTGGGGCCGGGAACAGCGCACGCGGCGGGAGCAGCGCCGCGCGGAGGCGGAAAGACGGCTTGCTCTCGACGGCGGCCGGCCGGTGCGCCACACCTTTCTCCCCTTCGGCGTGCCGGCCCTCGGCGAGGAAGAGATCCAAGAAGTGGCGGCCACCATCCGCTCGGGCTGGATCGGCACCGGGCCGCGGGTGGCGCAGTTTGAGAAGGAATTCGCCGAGTACGTGGGGGCTCCTCACGCTGTGGCGCTGAACTCCTGCACCGCCGCCCTGTTCCTGTCGCTGGTGCTGCGCGGCATTGGTCCCGGCGACGAAGTGATCACCACGCCGCTCACTTTCGCGGCCACGGCCAACGTCATCGTGCAGGTGGGCGCCACTCCGGTGTTCGCCGACATCGCTCTCGACACGCTGAACCTCGATCCGGCGGCCGTCGAACGCGCCATCACGCCCCGTACGCGGGCCATCCTGACGGTGCATTTCGGCGGCCTGCCAAGCGAGTTGGAGGCGCTCCAGCGCATCGCACGCGACTACCACCTCGCCCTGGTTGAAGACGCCGCGCATGCCGTGGGGGCGCGCTACCAAGGGCGGAGAATCGGCGGCCACGGCAACCTGACGGCCTTCTCCTTCTACCCCAACAAGAACCTCACCACCGGCGAAGGCGGCATGTTGACTACCAGCGACGACGCGGAAGCTCACCGCCTGCGTTCCTTGCGGCTCCACGGCCTCAGCGCCGATGCCTGGGCCCGCTTCCACGACCAGGGTTTCCACCAGCCCGAAGTCGAAGAGCCCGGTTACAAGTTCAACATGCCCGACCTGGCGGCAGCGCTTGGGCTTCCGCAATTGCAGAAGCAGGAGAAGTTCCTCGCGCGGCGAGAGGAGATCGCCCGCCGTTATGACGAGGCGTTTGCCGGACTGCCGGTGCGGCGCCAGTGCCGTCCGGCAACCGGCTCATCGACCCGCCATAGCCTCCATCTCTACGCGCTCTTGCTCGACCAAGAGCAATGGCGGGTTCCGCGAGACCGCGTGATCGAGGCCTTGCGCGCGGAGAACATCGGCGCCACTGTCCACTACCGCCCGTTGCACACCGAGCCGTACTACCAGCGCCGCTACAACCTCCCGCCCGACGCCCTCCCCAACGCCCAACGAGCCGGCGCGTGTATCCTCACGCTGCCCATCTCGCCCTCCATGACCGGCCGCGACGTCGAGGACGTCATCCGCGCCTTCCGGAAGGTCGCCGCGGCCTACGCCCGCTGAGCGTCAGCGCGGAAGCTGCACCGCATAGAGGTGGCTGGTCGAGGCGACGTACAGGCAGCCGTCGGCGCTGAGAATCGGCGGCGTCACCAGCGCGTCGCCGCAGTCGTGGATGAGTTGCCGCTCTCCGGCCGTGTTCCAGGCCGCGATCTGGGAGCCTTCGGTGGTCACCACACGGTCGTCCGCGGTCACGAACGCGCCCCGGATCCCTCCTGCGCCCTCTCGCTGCCAGAGGACCTGCCCGGTTGGGCTGATGGCGGTGATCTGCCGGGCGTTGACCAGGTACACCCGATGGTCGTAGCCGACGATCGGGGGCTGGAGAAGCATTCCCGACTCCAGGGACACCGGCGTCTCCCACGCGCGTTCCGCCTTCGGCGTCACCTTCCAAAGGGATACCTTGCCCCCGGTGTGGACGAGCAGATAGACGTTGGGACCTTCGTCCAGACTGATGGCAAGCGGCTTGAACTCTGCGGCCCACGCCTCCAGGAACTGAAGGTCGAGACCCAGAACGAAGATACGGTTGCTGGCTGCGATGAAGACTCTGTCCCCATGGAGCGCAACTTGCATGGGAGCCGCCTTGCGCAAGACCTTCATGGCGTAAGGCCCGTCCGGATGCGCCAGGTCAATCAGTTCGATCATCGACTTCTCCTCGGGAGCGGCGTGGACGTCCATATCCAGCTCGTCGCTCAGCACGAGAAGTCTCGATCCGCGAGTCGCGATGAACGAGCGCGAATGGTTCCTGAGCCGGAACGGTCTGGCGGAGGCGTCCGGAGCGGCGTCGGACAATCGCCAGAGTTGCAACGTGCCGTCGTCGTTTCCTCCGATGACCCGCACGCCGCCGGGATCCAGGGTGACGCTGCCGAGGGCCGAGGAGCGCTGCCCGAGAAGTCGGCCGGACAGATCCAGCAATGCCCAGGGGCCCGCCCCGGAGACGACCAACCGGTCCGCCAACGCCAGCAGATTCGACGGCCTGACGGTCTCCGGGAGAGCAATCTTGAACCGGCGCTGGGGACTCGCTCCGTTTCGGGCGTCCCAGCCCAGAGGCAGCGGGATTCGGGAGTTCAGTTCGTCATCGACCCCCCAGCGGAGAACGGATGGGGCCCCGGTGGCGGTCGCGCGGGGCGCAGGAGGGGGCGGCGAGGCAACCGTCCGGATCTCCTGCCGCGGAACCGGCGCCTGGAAGGGCTCGCTATTGAACATCTGGGTGAAACTGTCGTCCACGGAAGTGACTCCTTTCGGCTTTTCGGAAGCAACGCGCCGCTGCGCCACCCCGACGCAGCAGAACAGCGAGGCCAGCAGCGCCAGCCCGGCGATGGCGGCTTCAAAAGAGATTCGGGTTTGGAGCGGCATTGTCCATCACGGTGCGCACGATGTGGCGGTAAGAGGCAGCCTGACGATAGTCCGTGGCAGCGCCCACGCCGGTGCTTAGTCCCAGAGTCCCGACGCACCGAGCGGCTATGGCGTCGCCCGCCTGAACTAACCAAGCATTCTGGGCCGGACCGGCCATGCCACCCCAGGCGGCCTGGTTCCAGTTGATTCTGAGGCGGTTGGAGGCGCCCGGGGCGTTTGCGGTCCATGCCGTGTTCAGGGGAGCCAGCGCCGCGGCGTTGACGAACTCCACAAGCAAGTGATGGGGTGAATCCCCATCGAGCCAGTCCCAGCGGCTCCGCACACTGCCGTCGAGGTTGAAGCTGACGGCGCCCCTCAGATTGACGCACGGCGTGAAGTGCAGCTCGCAACGATGGAAATCGGGCTTGCGCCGCGGGTTCGGATGCACCTGGAAATCGGCGTGATGCCCAACGTTGAGCCAGGCGTTCAGCCGCAGAAGGACCTGGTCGTACAGTCCTGCGCTGACATCGGTTCTGTCGGCGCCCGCCACCACGTCGAGATTAAACATCATCCGAATCAGAATCTCCAGCATGCCATCCGGTGTCCCCGCCAGAACACTCTGCGTGTACTCCTCCTCGCCGACGAAGAATAGAAAGCTGTCGAACAGGTAGTGCTGGCCCGCGGCACGGTTCCGGAGGTTAAACCGGACGGGCCAACTGTAGTAGTTCCGGGCGCCGTTCGCGGCGGCGTGCTGGTAGTGGGGTAGAGCGAAGCTCCGGTAGCGCCCGTGTTCGAGCCTCCAATCGGTTCCGCCGAGGTTGGGCAGCGAATGGAGCCACTCGGCGGCGTGCCAGAAATAGCGCGTGCGGATGTAGCCGTTGTTCCTCATCAGGCAGGAGTGCGCAGCGCTGTGGTCCCGCTGGTAGGGATTGGCCGGCATGTGCAAGAACTTGTAACTGCTACACTCCTCAGGATCGCTGTAGGGGTACTCGTCGGGCATCGTACCGCCGTGTCCCGTTTCGTGGGCCGCGGCCAAACCCCGGCCAGGAAACCGCCATCGATTGGATCCCCAGTCGTCCTGGGGAACCGGCGGGGCGGCGCCGGGGTCGTGGCGGATGGCGTTTACCCGCCACTGCGCGTCCCCATCGCCCGCCATGAAGGACTGGGCCCCAGGCGCAACCGTCCGGATGCGGAAATGAGAAACCGGCGGGGAAAGGTACTGTAAGAATGTCACGATCTGAGCTTTGAGCGGGGGAGGCGCCGCCTGGGGGGGACTGGGAGTGATCAAGGGGCGCGTCGGGTTGAAGGCATCCAGCGCGTTCCAGCGCGCGGTGACGGTGTCCACGGCTTCTTTGGCCCAGTCCTCAGGCCGCGCCAAAGGAGGACCAGCCACGGGCGGGTTGGCGGTCACCCCAGCAAGGTCGAAGGCATAGCGGAGATAGCGCATCAGCGTGGTCACTTCGTCGTTGCCATGCCAGTCCGTACAGCGCAGGTGCGCCAGGTCGAAGCGGCCGATGTAGTACGGAGACCCGGGAGCGTACCCGGCGGCCCACTCGTCCTGGTCGATGGCGGCCGCCTGCGGGTTATCCGAGTGATTGATGAACTCGCACCGCCAATAGGGCTGGACGGAGAAGAAGGGCTTGTCGGTGCGCGCCGGCGGGGCGGCGTTGACGGTTCCAATGCCCACGGCGTTGGGCGGAGAAGTGATTCCGGTCCAGCGCACGGCCGCGCGCGCGCCCACTACGTCGTTGCCCTCCGGCATGCGCACCGAGAACGCGTCCCAAAGGTTCCCTTGCGCCGCCACCAGGCGCGTCCAGTCCGGATAGTTCGTGATGTAGTAGCGCACCGGCATCTGGATGTCGCTGTACGGGTATCCGTTCCAGTGCCCGTCGGCGCCTGGTTTGTACACCCCCAGACGCGAGAAGTCCGCTACCGCCGCACCCGGCGGAGATTGCAGTACGAAGCGATCCGAGAACGTGTGCCAGAAGACGGCCACCCGGTCGTCTGGCGGCAAGGGGACCTGCCGATACGCATCGTTGGCCAGCACGATGTCGTCCAGGCAGAAGATCAGCGGCGTGTTCTGCGTGTCAGCACGGTTCATCGCGGCTGCATCCAGGTTGTTGAAGAACTGGCCCGGCCCCGACGGCGACGCCGGAGTCTCTCGCGTGAAGTAGTTCTTTGATTTCCACACCCGCGGCAGATCGTAAGCCTTGAGCCGCTCCGGTCCCGGCGGCGAGGCGGGCGGGGAATCGGCCTTCAGATGCTGCAGCTCCTGCGCGGTCTTGGATTGCGACACGATGTAGGTCTGTTTGTCGGCCTCCTGCGTGGTGAGGAACCGCAGGCCCATGTTGGCGCCGGTCAGCGCCAGCAGGGCCGCGCCGGTCGCGTCGTTCCGCAGGATCCACGGCAGGCACTGCAAAAGGTTCTGCTCGTCGGCCCCCACCGTCCAGTTGCTGCGCGATCCCGGAACCTCCGCCAGCGCCGGGTCGGTGTTGTTCCGAAAGCCCTCCAGCGCGATCGGCGGAATGCTGATCCGCTGTCCGTGGCCATCGCGCGCCGGGTCGCCGAAGGTCGGCCCGTAGTACCGGTCGAAGAACTCGAAGCGGTGGTACTTCCAGTGTGGGTTCAGCACGAACTGCACCGGCGTGGCCGCCGAGCCGATATCGCGTGGGGCGTTGGGGTTTCCCCCGGCCCCGAAGGCGGTGTGCTCGATGGCCCCGGTCGCTTTCGTGTACTGCCCGTTTCCGGCAAACCCCGTGTTCCCCAAGTTCCAATCCGACTGCTTCAAGTTCCAGCGCTCGGGAACCGAGAAGAAGCGATTCGGAGTTTCCTGCCGGATGACGTTGGGATCGTCGGTGGTGAAACCGGGCTGCTGCGGGTCTGCCCGCTTCTCGACGTAGATGTAGCGGGGCTGGTTCGCGGTGGCCTGAAAGCGCAGGGTGAATCTCCGCCAGGGCTTGTCCGCAACCGGCTGCGCGGGGAACTGTAGTTTGCCGTCGGCGGTGGTCTGGTAGGTCTCCTCGTGCGTGTTGGCGCCCGGCGGCTCGACGTCCTCGCCCCAGCGCACGGTTACCGGGAACTGCGGAGGGAAGTTGCGCGGCTGGTTCTCGCCCGGCGCCAGGTACTGCAACTGCAGAAAGACCATGGCATTCGGTGGCTGGACGGCGTTTTCCGCCGCGTTGCCGTAGGCTTCTTTAGCTGCGTGCCCGCCGTTGGCCATCGATCAGCTCCCGTGCCGCTCGGCCAAAGCGTTCTTTGTCGCCTCGTCGGCCTCGCCCGTGACCGGAAGCCCGGCGAAAACCTGGAATCGACGAATGGCCTCCGCGGTCTGCTCGTTGTTGCCCCCCGACAGGTCCCCGCGGTAGAAGCCCAGGTTGGCCAGCCGGGCCTTGATGCCACTCGAAGACTCGGTCGGGTTCAGGTAGCCCAGATCGAAGTTGTATTCCTCGGCGCCTGCGGGGTCTTGGACAGTGAGCTTCGCCTTCTTGGCCTTGGGCGGGACCACCTGCGAGATCCTTCCGTCTTCCGGCACCGTGCCCGTCTCTCTCTCTTGCCGTCCACCACCAGAGTGTAGGGCAAGCCGCCCCGCGGGGTGCCGTCCACCTTGAGCAGGCGGAAGACCACCTTCGCTGGAACGCCCTTGAGCCGGAACACGTGCCTCTGCGTCGTTGAGCAGGGCTCCTGTTTCGGCCGCACCTCCGGGATGAAGACTCTATCGCCCGCCATCAGCACATTCGGGTTGCCCCGCTGCTCGCGCAAACCCTGGTTCTCCTCATGATTCCAGAGAGTCTCCCAGAAGAAACCGTACTGGTCCGCAATCGAGCTCATGCAGTCGCCCTGCCTGACAGTGTGCACCGGCATCTGATGTTCGCCTAGCTGACGCGCTCCCAGGCCTCCATGTCCAGATCGGGGAAAGTGAAGATACAGGTTCCGGGGTCGATGTTATTGAGGCGCACCCGGCCGGTGTTGTCCAGATTCCCTTCCTCAACCGTGCCGCTGGGCGTCTGGATGGCGTAACGCTTGCGCCCCACCGGGTTTCCCTCCATGTCCACCAGGCAGACCTCGACCCAGGTCTTGGCGGTCTGCCGGGGCGGCGGTGCGGAGGTGGGCGCGGCGGCCGAGGTGACCAGAGCCTCGACGGCGCCAGCGCTCATCCCGAGGGGCCGCACGCGGATGAGCAGCAGTTCGCCGCGCTGGAAGGCCTGCCGCAGCCGGGGCTTGACACTCTGTTCGATGGCCGTGTCGGAAACATAGTGTCCCAGGTGCGGCGCGCGCAGCGCTTCATAAAGCTGGAGCAGTTCGCCGCGCGCGTTGCGATCCGCCGCCCAGCGGTCAATCAGAGGGTAGGCCACCGCCGGGTTGAGCGGGTCCTCACAGGCCCGCTGGTCTTGCTCGCGCACGATGTAGAGATCCGCGTCCGCGCCCGGGATCTTCCATATGGTGCGCCAGGAATCCCGCTTGCCCTGGTGCGGACAGGGAGCCATTGGCCTCTTCATGGGCTACGGCTGATTTTAAGACATCTGGGCTGCCAAGTCCAGCGCGGAAGTCGGCCGGGGGGAATGCCTCAGTCTCCGGGAGCCCCGGGTGGGATACGCTTCGGCTTGTTTCGCGCTGTAGTCGCGAATGGGCCAGACAAGCTAAAGCCTATCCCGCAAGGCAACCAGCACCCCCCGGAGACTGAGGTATCACCCGGACACCCACGGCGATAAGTTCGATTGGCCCGGGCGGCTGGACGTACACTGAATGCCGGGCACCACGAGAAAACGGCTTCTGCATGTCTTCTCGCTCGCGCAGGCTGATGAGCCGGCCGAAAATCTGCTCCGAGGCCGGGTTGCGGGCAAAATTGTCGTCGGTGAAGAAGTAAAGGCGTATTAATCCTATTTGCCGATTCCTGAACGCCGGAGACGTGCTTCCTTAGCCCCCTATTTCGATGTCAACAGAGCTACAGCGCTGCAAAGAAGTCCAGAGCCTGCGGCAGCTCGGCAAATCGGGAGATACAGTAGTCCGGCTCGGTCTCAGTGGACGGACCCCCGCCTTGATTGGGACCGAGCAAGATCGTCTTCATCCCCGCTTGCCGAGCTCCACAGACATCGCGGTAGCGGTCGTTTCCGATGAAAATCGCTTGGTCGGAGCGGACCTGCAACCGGTCGAGGGCTTTCTGGAACAGCCGGGCATCCGGCTTGCGAAAGCCGTAGTCACCGGAAATGATGATGGGGTCGAAGTACTCGTGAAGGCCGACTGCTCTGAGCTCCGGGATCGCGTAGGCGCGTTGGGCGTCAGAAACCGCCGCCAGCGAATAGCGCTGCTTCAACTGAGCCAGCACTTCCTGTACCTGAGGGAAAAGGCTGAGGCGTTTGCGGGAGATCCCCCGCTGCAGTTCGGCTAAGAACAAGGGAAGCTGCTGGAGCTTTCCAGGCGGCAGGGAGCGAGTGTAGTCGCCGGCGCTGCGTTGCAGGACCTCTCGCCAGACCGCCACCACGTCGAACTCCGGAAAGGTCTCTGGGCTGGTCTCGAACTGTTCCTTCATTATCTGGAAGTATAGGTCGCGCACCTCCTGGCGGTGCAGCGCTATCCCTTGGTAGGTGAGGAAGTGCCCCATGGCGCGGTAGACTTCCTCCATCCGCTCATCCGTCTCAATGTCGATCAGCGTGCCGTTGACATCAAAAACCAGTGCCCGAATGTCCATCAAAATGTCCGCAGAATGATCTTTGCTTCCTCTACCAGTCGCTGTCGATACGCCGCGTTGACCCAGGAGTTGCGGGCAATACGCAGTAGCGTAAGGCCCATCTGGAAGGGTACTCTTCCAGTGATGGAGCGAAACGCTCGCTGGCGGTCAGGGAAGTGGCAGGCATACTCCCAGAGGAAGTGACCGATAAAGGGCTCGGCTGCGTATTTATTCCCGGTTGCCTGCAGATAGAAGTGCTGTAGCTCTCCAGCGATCCGGCCGAGGTCATAGACGCGGTCTGCGCGTCTCATCCGTTCAAGGTCGATGGCGATGACATTCAGGTCATCACCGAAGAGAAAATTACTTGGAGTGGCATCGCCATGCACCAGCACCTGCTGATCCTCCCACATGCGCGGCTGTTCCCGCCAGCGGTCCCGTAACCAATACAGCTCGTCGGCATCCCAGGTCCCGATGATCTGTTTGCTTCGCAGTTTCTCCACCAGCCGGTCCATGTAGGCGCAGTCTTCCGCAAAATCCACCCCGTAACCATTGGCAGTACGATTGTGAAGTGTGGCCAGGAAGTAAGCGAGAGCTGTTAGTTTATCGAAGAGTTGCTGGCTGCGCTCTTGATGAATCGCGGCATTAATGACGGCGCTCAGGGACACCCCGCTGCAGTATTCTTCGACCAGGACGCTATCGAGCCGGACATTGGCGCCCAGGGGGCGCACCACATGGTGCGGGTAGCCAGCCAGCCCGTGACCACGCAGGAGCTGCAAGTTGTCGAATTCCTGCCGCATGTGCTGGTTCGCCTTGGCGCCATTGTGCCCTCCGTTGGCGGCGAAGAACTTGCCCACAACCAGTGCCTGGCTGTACTTCTCCTCATACAGGTAGACCTTGGCGCCCTTCATACTGAAGACGCGGAAATCAACCGATGGCCTGACCACCCCGACCTGCGGCAAAATATCATGCGACAAATAGTTGTGGAGCGGATCGTGAGCAGGAAGATGTCCAAGATACTCTCTTGACATGACTCAGCGTTCTCCTCCTAGTTTACAACGAGGGTGTCGTGTTCTGCGGCCCTGACGAGACGCAAAGGAAACTGATGATCATGGCGCAGAAACTCCGCGTAATTGTGCAGGTTCTCGCGCGTGCTTTCGAGCTCGCTGCGCTTCCTCAAAGCGACCGATGCCGAACTCGGTGTCGCTATCAGCCGGTTTTGGCAATCCTTCGAATGTGTCAACCAGCATTTCCGTTTTGCCAGCCTGGCCAGCATCGATTGCACGTCCAACCGCCTCCGTTGGAGCGTTTTTCTTCATCCTTTCCATCCCGAGCGACTCCGGCAGCCGAGGAAGCGGGCCAACTGTGCCTCCTCCGGGCACGGAAAACCCGGAAGTGCCTCATTCCAAGCGATTTCTTATACACCTCTCCGTTTCCCTCCTTGCTTCGACCTGTTTGTTTGCCCGCCGCCGCGCTCTATCCGGTCGGCAAGGGCAGCGCCGGGGTGCCCTCTGGGCCCGGCCGCACCATCGCCCTGAAAAGTCGCCGCGTCAGATGACCCACCGCCAGGAGCAGCCAATCATAGCGGGCATGTTTGATTAGGCGCCCGCCCGTCTTCACCAGCCGTTGCCACGGGTTCCCCAGGTTGTAGGCGATCAGGTCAGAAGGAGCCGCACCTCATTCGAGCGGATTCGGCGGCAGGACAAGCGGGTCATCTTGACGGCCTGCTGGCCTTTCCTGATCCACTGTTCGGTGGTCCCGCGTTTGTGGTAGAACCGCACTACCGCCCGGCTGTCCGTCTCCAGGTTGGCAACGCATTTACGAGAGACACAGGTCCTTCCAGCGGAGCCAGGCCAGGCTGATGCCCCGGACCACTTCCTGGGGGTCGAACGGCTTCATCAACACGTCGTAACCGCCCAGGTTCAGCACTTCGGCCCACAGGTGCTCGTCGGCGAGGCGCGAGGTCACAACCAGCAGGGGACGACGGTCCGGCAACTGGTCGAGCGCCGCCAGCAGGCCCTTCCAAGAGCTATCGGGCATCTCGGACTCGCACAGCACCACGGGGATGGTCGTCTGGCGCAGCATCGTCAGCCAGCGAGGTTACTCCCGGCGCGTGCAGTTGCAGTTCCGGTTGCAGTACTGATCCCAGCCCCTCGGCCCGGAGGGAGCCTCCTCGCGCTACCGGTACCGCCAGAAGGCTCGACCCCCTGGGCCGAGGGTTGCTCGCGGGAGCAGCCAGCCCGGATTTCTCACCAACAACCTACTGCGGCGCGCGATAGGGCCGCATCTCCTGCGTTGCGCTTGGTCGGCGTCCTCGACGTACTGTTCAAGTACGCCTCCGGGCGCCGACCTTCGCGCGCCTTGGATCTGCGGCCCTCTCATCGCCCCTCGCTACGGCCGTGGTGAGAAATCCGGGCTAGCAGGACTTTACAAGTTATCGGCTCCAGATAGGGTTGCCGCCGACCTCAGCATCCCAATTCATCCCGCAATCGATTGAAAACACAGGTGGTTCTC
>Ga0315282_10010154_pt1 | contig 14820 bp, 14 predicted proteins | sample YL17G07_20_MG_FD_203693 | JGI IMG/M metagenome (GOLD analysis project Ga0315282, IMG submission 203693) | Sediment microbial communities from Yellowstone Lake, YNP, Wyoming, USA - YL17G07_20 | ecosystem: Environmental > Aquatic > Freshwater > Lake > Sediment | place: USA: Wyoming | collected...
CCCCTTCGTCCCGCACCTTCGTGCCGCACCTTCGTCGTGCCCCTTCGTGCCGCACCTTCGTGCTGGACCTTTGTCGTGCCCCTTCGTCCCGCACCTTCGTGCTGGACCTTTGTCGTGCCCCTTCGTGCCGCACCTTCGTGCTGGACCTCCGTCCCGTATTCTTGTCGTGCCCTGTCTTGCTACGGTCGTGTCCTACCTATGTACTTGACACTCCTGAGACCGCTCGCGTATAACCGCACATCACCGGGCCTACACTGTCCTCCTCGTCACAATCGAACGCCAGGAGGTTTCATGAACAAGCAGGAGTTGGTCGACAGGATCGCCAAGGACATCGGCGTGACGAAAGCCGGCGCCGCCGCTGCCGTCGATTCGCTGCTCGACGGCATCACTCGTTCGCTCAAGAAGGGTGAACCGATCACCTTTGTCGGCTTTGGCACCTTCAAGACCGCTCAGCGGAAGGCCCGGCTCGCCCGCAACCCGCAGACCGGCGCGCCCATCAAGATCCCGAAGCGCCGCGTCGTGCGGTTCACCGCAGGCAAGGCCCTCAAGAACGCCGTCAAGTAGGTCCGTGACTTCGTGGATGCGCGTGCAGGCGTCCCGCCCGGGGCGCCTGCTGCCGTCCGCACCTGCCAGCCGCCGTCTCTCGGCCAGTGGCGCCGGCGGTCCGGCCCCTCGCGGTGCCGTCGTTCGTTGACGGCCCGGCAGGCCGATTGCTATACTGCTTTCTTCTGTGACTCGGCCTTTTTCGATCCTAAAGGCGCGTAGCTCAGTGGTTAGAGCGCCTGCCTGACACGCAGGAGGTCAGTGGTTCGAGTCCACCCGCGCCTACCACTTCATTGTCAGCGGTCAGCAACGGCTGCCAGACCCCGGACGTGAGTTGCAGTGTTCGCCAAGCCGATCCTCGACACACCTGCTGATGCCTGACTGCCTGTCCCTCTCGCTCTGACACCCGGATGAGCCAGATCACTGTCACGCTGCCGGACGGATCGTCTCGTCGCGTCGCCGCGGGCACGCCCGTCAGCGACCTCGCGGCCGAGATCTCCCCGCGCCTGGCGCGCGCCGCGCTGGCCGCGGTGGTGGACGGTCACACGGTCGACCTCTCCTACCGTCTCGATCACGACGCGAACGTGCGGCTCGTGACCGCGGAGAGCCCCGAGGCGCTCGAGCTGTACCGCCACAGCACCGCCCACCTGATGGCGGCAGCGGTGACCAGCCTGTTCCCCGGCGCGCAGTGCGGCATTGGCCCGGCCACCGAGGAGGGTTTCTTCTACGACTTCGTCGTCGATCGCCCGTTCGTGCCCGAGGACCTCGAGGCGATCGAGAAGAAGATGAAGGAGCTGGCCGCGGACGACCTCCCCTACGAGCGCAAGATGCTGCCGAAGGAGGAGGCGAGAGACTACTTCGCCAAGCGGGGCGAGCCGCTCAAGGTGCAGCTCATCGAGGAGAAGGGCGGCCCCGTCGTCTCGTGCTACACGATAGACGAGGTCTTCATCGACTTCTGCACCGGCCCGCACATGCCGTCCACCGGGAAGCTGAAGGCGTTCAAGCTGCTGTCGACGTCGAACGCGTACTGGAAGGGGGACGCCGGGAACCAGCCGATGCAGCGCATCTACGGGACGGCGTTCCTCACCGAGGCCGACCTGAAGGCGCATCTCACGCGGCTCGAGGAGGCCAAGAAGCGCGACCACCGGAAGCTCGGGCGCGACCTGGGCCTGTTCATGTTCCACCCGTGGGCACCGGGCGAACCGTTCTGGCTGGCCAAGGGCACCCGCCTGGTCAACACGCTCGCCGACTACATGCGCTCGGTGCTGTTCCCCGAGGGCTACGTCGAGCTGCGCACGCCGCTCGTGTTCAACAAGGCGCTCTGGGAGACCTCCGGGCACTGGCAGCACTACCGCCAGAACATGTTCCTCATCGAGGCGGAGGACCAGGCCTTCAGCCTGAAGCCGATGAACTGTCCCGGCCACATGCTGGTCTTCGCGAGCGAGACCCGGAGCTATCGCGACCTCCCGATCCGGTACCACGACCAGAGCGTGCTGCACCGGCTCGAGGCCTCGGGCGTGCTGTCCGGCCTGACCCGGGTGCGCGAGTTCATCATGGACGACGCGCACATCTTCATCACCGAGGATCAGATCGGGGAGGAGGTCGAGCGGCTGCTGCGCTTGGTCCAGCGCGTCTACACCGATTTCGGGCTGACCACGGAGATGAAGCTGTCGACGCGGCCAGCCGAGTACCTTGGCGAGGCGGCCACCTGGGACCACGCGGAAGCGCAGCTCAAGCTGGCGCTCGAGCGGGCCGGGCAGGCGTACGCGGTTGCCCGTGGCGACGGCGCCTTCTACGGGCCGAAGATCGACTTCGCGGTCACCGACGCGATCGGCCGCAAGTGGCAGTGTGCGACGATCCAGCTCGACTACCAGCTGCCGCAGCAGTTCGACCTGAAGTACATCGGCGCGGACAATGCCGAGCACAGGCCGGTGGTCGTCCACCGGGCGATTTTCGGCAGCTTCGAGCGGTTCATCGCGCTGCTCCTGGAGCACTACGTGGGCGCGTTCCCGATCTGGTTCGCGCCGTTGCAGGTGGTCGTGTTGCCGATCGCCGACCGGCACATCCCCTACGCGGCGTCGGTGCGGGATCGGCTGGAGGCGGCCGGCCTGTACGCCGAGCTGGATGACCGCAACGAGAAGATCGGGTATAAGATTCGCGAGGCACAGCTGCAGAAGGTGCCCTACATGCTCGTGGTCGGCGACCGGGAGGCCGCCGAAGGGACCGTAGCGGTGCGCAGCCGATCGGCGGGCGACCAGGGGGCGCGCGCCGTCGAGGCGTTCATCACCGCTGCGCTCGAAGAGGTGCGCACGAAACACTAGGGACGACGGACCAGAGGCTGGGCACCAGGACCGAGCCGTGCCTGGCCCCCGGCCCCTGATCTCCAACCCCGTTCCGAAGGAGGCCTATATCGCTTTCGATCGCTCCGGCCCGCGTCGTGACGACCGCACACGAGTCAACGAACGCATTCGCGTGCGCGAGATCCGCGTGATCGACGACACCGGGCAGCAACTGGGGATCATGTCCCCGCAGCAAGCTCTGGCCATCGCGCGGCAGAAGTCGCTCGACCTGGTCGAGGTGGCCCCCGGCGCCAGCCCGCCGGTATGCCGTATCATGGACTTCGGGAAGTACCAGTACCAGGAGCAGAAACGGGCGCGCGAGGCACGGAAGCACCAGAAAGTCATCGAGGTCAAGGAGATCAAGTTCCGCCCCAAGGTCGACGAGCACGACTACCAGTTCAAGAAAAAGCACATCGAGCGCTTCCTCGAGGACGGCGACAAGGTGAAGGCGACCATCTTCTTCCGCGGCCGTGAGGTCGCGCACCCGGAGATCGGACGCCGGATCCTCGAACGCCTGATCACCGAACTGGCCGAGGTCGCGGTCGCCGAGACCTCGCCGAGGATGGAGGGCAACACGATGCACACCATCCTCAGCCGCCGGTCCCAGAGCGCCAAGCCGGCGCAGCCGCGCCAGAGCCCCGGCGCCGCGCCAGGCGTCGCCCCCGGGACGGGAATGGGGTCGGGCCGGCCAACCCCGTAGGTGGCACGTGCCACCTCCCAGTTGGAGATCGGTGGAAGAGTCATGCCGAAGCTGAAGACCCATCGCGGAGCCGCGAAACGGTTCAACAAGACCGGCGCCGGGAAGTTCACCCGCAGCAAGGCCTTCAAGCGCCACCTGCTGTCGGGCAAGACCACCAAGCAGAAGCGCCACCTCTCGGGCACCTTCGTCGTCGCCGAGGAGGACACGGCCCGGCTGCGCCGGATGCTGCCCTACAAGTGACACGCAGGGATCGGGGATCAGGGGCCAGGGGTCAGGGCTGAGGGGGACGAGGGACCGGGGATCAGGGATCAGCGGTGCGCATTCTACTGGCTACTGACTACTGACTACTGGCTACTGGCTACCGACAAGCGGTAGAGGACGAACATGCCACGAGTGAAACGCGGGACCGTTCGCCGGGCCAAGCGGAAGAAGCTGCTGGCACGCGCGAAGGGCTATTACGCACGGAAGAGCAAGCTGTACCGTTCCGCCAAGGAAGCGGTCGATACGGCGCTCAAGTATGCGTTCGTCGGCCGTCGCAACAAGAAGCGAGACTTCCGCCGGCTGTGGGTGGTCCGCATCAACGCGGCGGCACGCGAGAACGGCCTCACCTACGCGCAGTTGATCCACGGACTCAAGGCCGCGGGCGTCGCCCTCGATCGCAAGAGCCTGGCCGACCTCGCCGTCTCGCAGCCCGCCGCCTTCGCGCGCCTGGCCGCGCAGGCGAAACAAGCGGCCGCAGCCCGTCCGGCGGCCGGCGCCTAGCCTCCACGTTCTCCGCCCGCCGATGCTCGACGCCGACGCGATCGATCGTTACCGCGCGGAGTTCTTCGCGGAGCTGGCGCGCGCGAAGAACGACGGCGAGGTGCGGGCCGTCCGCGACCGCTACCTGGCGCGCAAGGGTGGCGTCGTCGCCGCCCTCATGAAGGCAGTGGCCGAGGCCAGTCCGGACGAGCGGCCGCGCTTCGGGCAGCTCGCGAACCAGCTCAAGCAGGACATCGAGCAGCATCTGGCCGAGCGCCGCGCCGCCCTCGACGCGGCGCGCCAGCCGGCCGGCGCGGTCGATGTGTCGCTGCCCGGCCGCGAGCCGGTGCTCGGTCACCGGCACCCGCTCACCCTCCTCCGCGACCAGGTCGAGGACATCTTCGCCCGCATGGGCTATCAGATCCTCGAAGGGCCCGAGCTCGAGGACGAGTACCACAACTTCGAGGCGCTCAACATGCCGGCGGACCACCCGGCGCGCGACATGCAGGACACGCTGTACCTCGCCTCGCCGGTCCCCGGCCTGCCGTCCGCCTCCCCGGCCGGCCCGATCATGCGGCCCGCCACGCTGCTCCGCACGCACACGTCGGCGATGCAGATCCGCCACATGGAAGCGTCCCCGCCGCCCGTCCGGATCCTCGCGCTCGGAAAGGTCTACCGGCGCGACAACCCGGACCTGACGCACACCCCGATGTTCACGCAGTTCGAGGGGCTCGTCGTGGGCGAGGGGATCACGATGGCGGACCTGAAGGGCACGCTCATCGGGTTCGTGCGACAGGTATTCGCGCCCGATACCCGCGTCCTGTTCCGTCCCAGCTTCTTCCCCTACACCGAGCCGAGCGCGGAAGTCTTCATCGGCTGCGTGTTCTGCGAAGGCCGCGGCTGTCCCGTGTGCAAGCGGACCGGCTGGCTCGAGATCCTCGGCAGCGGCATGGTGCATCCGGCCGTGTTCGAAGCGGTCGGGTACGACCCCGAGCGCTACACGGGCTTCGCCTTCGGCACCGGGATCGAGCGCGTGGCCATCCTCAAGTACCGCGTCGACGACATCAGGGCGTTCTACGAGAACGACCTCCGGTTCCTGGAGCAGTTTCCCTATTGAGAATCCTCGTCTCCTGGCTGCGCGAGTTCGTTGACGTGACGGCGCCGCCCGCCGAGCTGGCGACGACGCTGTCGATGCGCGGCTTCGAAGTGGCCGCCATCGAGGAGCCGCCGGCGGGACCGCTGCAGCCGGCCGGCGCACGTGCTCCAGCGACGCACGCCTCCAGTCCTGCTCCCGCGGGGCAGGGCTTCAGCCCTGCCCAGGATGCCGTGATCGACCTGGAGATCACCGCGAACCGGCCCGACTGCTTGAGTGTCGTGGGCATCGCGCGCGAGGTGGCGACCGCCTACAACCTGCCGCTGAAGAACCTCCCCGGCGCCCGGCTGGCCGACGCCGCCGGCGCCCCCGACTCGATCGCCGGCCTCGACGTCGTGCTCGAGGACGCCGAGCTGTGCCCGCGCTACGCGGCCGCGGTCGCTGATGTGAAGATCGGCGCCTCGCCCGCGTGGCTTGCCAACCGGCTCGAAGCCGCCGGCGTCCGGCCGATCAACAACGTCGTCGACGTCACCAATTACGTGCTCATCGAGCTCGGGCACCCGATGCACGCGTTCGACCTCGACCGCCTGGCCCGGCACACGCTGGTCATCCGGCGGGCGCGGCCGGGCGAGATGGTGCAAACGCTGGACGGCGTCGACCGCACGCTCGAGCCCGACATGCTCGTCATCGCCGACGCCGAGCGGGCACAGGCGATCGCCGGCGTCATGGGGGGCGCCGGCTCCGAGGTCTGGGCGGGCACACGCGCGGTCGCCTTCGAGAGCGCGTGCTTCAAGCCGACCTCGGTGCGCCGCACAAGCAAGCGACTGGGGCTGAAGACCGAGGCGTCCGCCCGGTTCGAACGGGGGGCGGACATCAGGGCCCCGGTCGTCGCCCTCAGGCGTGCCGGCGAGCTCCTCGAGACAATCGGCGCCGGCCGGGCGCGACCCGGCATCATCGACCGCTATCCATCGCCGCGCCTCCAGACGCGCGTAGCGTTCCGCCGGGCCCGCATCGCGCATCTGCTCGGCCGCGCGGTCGATGACGAGACGGTCCTCCGGATCTTCGGCGGCCTCGACCTCGTCGTCGAGCCGGCGCCCGACGGCTGGCTGGTCACCGTCCCGACCGCACGCGTCGATATCGCGCGCGAGGAGGATCTCATCGAGGAGGTGGCCCGGCACGTCGGCTACGACCTGCTCCCTGCCACCTTTCCGCCGCTTCGGTCGGTGTCGCCGAGCCCCGACCCGCGCATCGCGCGCGACCGCCTGTTGCGCCACGTGCTCACGGGGGCCGGCGCCTCGGAAGCGATCACCTTCGCGTTCATCGAAGCCGAAGCGGCGGCGCCGTTTGCCGAGGGCTCGGCTCCGGTCGCCCTTGCCTACCCGCTCTCGGAGAAGTTCGCCGTCCTTCGGCCGTCGCTCCTGCCCGGCCTGGTCGACGCGATTGCTTACAACCGCAGGCGGGAGCAGCGCGACGTCCGTCTGTTCGAGATCGGCACGCGCTTCTTCAGCGACAGGGAAGAGGCGCGCGCGGTCGCCGTCGCCTGGATCGGCGACAGCGTCCCGGAACACTGGAGCGGAGGGCGCCGTCCGGTTGATTTCCATGACATCAAGGGCATCGTCGAGCGCCTGTGTGACGCTCTCGCCGTCGTCCCGCGTTTCGAGCGGGTCTCGGCACCCTTTCTCGTTGACGGCCGGGCGGCTGCCGTCCGGTCCGGCGACGTGCGGCTGGGCACGCTCGGGCAGCTCGCGCCATCGATCGCGCAGGCCCGGGGGCTGCCGCCGACCGATGATGTCTACGTGGCCGAGATCTACCTCGATGCCGTCGATCGCGTGGTCACCCCGCGGGAAACGCACGCTCGGCCCCTGCCGCGGTTCCCTTCCGTCGTCCGCGACCTGTCGATCGTGGTGGACGAGACCTTGCCTGCCGGCATCGTTCGTGGCACGATCCTCGCGGCCGCGCCCGACATGCTGGTTCAGGTGCGTGAATTCGATCGCTATAAGGGCAAGGGAATCCCGGAGGGACGAATCAGCCTGTCCTTCCACCTGACCTTCCGATCGCCCGAGCGGACCTTGACGGACGCCGAGGTCCAGCACGCGATGGACGCGATTGTCGCGGCCCTGGCCGAAACGCACGGCGCGGTGCAGCGGTAACTTCTTCTTTCTGGAGCCGCGGGTCTTCAGACCCGCGGGCAGGATTCGGGTTGGCCGACAGGGATCATTGTCTACCCCCGGTCCGCGCGCAGGGCTGAAGCCCTGCGCCTAAGGGAAGGGGGAACGCGCGAGGGGGCCGCATGGTGAAAACGACGACGCCGGTGAGCGTCGAACCGCTCGACCGGCTCGAAGAGAAGGTGAAGGTGCTGGTGGCGACGGTCGGCCGGCTCCGGACCGAACACGCGCGGCTGACCGAGGAGAACCAACGCCTGACGCGTGATCTCGACACCGCCCGCGCCCGCCTCTCCGAGGTCGAGTCGGCCACAGCCGAGGTGACGATGCTCAAGGAGGAGCGCGAAGTGATGCGAACGCGCGTCGCCGAGATGCTGGAGCAGCTGGAGGCGCTCAATCTCTGATGACGGCGGACCGGAAGGAGACCGTGAAGTCGAGGCCGCGGGAGTGTTCAGGCGGCCTCGCACCGGCGTGTGGAAGGGGAGTGAACCGTGTCCGATGGCCCCGTGCGCGTCGTCCCGGTCGAGATCCTCGGGCAGCAGTATCCGATCCGGAGTTCCCTGGACGACCGTTACGTCACCGAACTGGCCACCTACGTCGACGAGAAGATGCGGGCCGCCGCCCTGGCGACACCCGCGGGTGACTCGGTGCGCCTGGCTGTGCTGGCCGCGCTGAACATTGCCGACGAGTTCTTCCGGGCGCGCCAGGCGGAACGCGCGTGGCAGAACGTCGTCGAGGAGCGGGCCGCCCAAATCGGGCGGCTGGTCGACGAGGTGCTCGGCGCCTGAGGGTCCCGCGTGTCCGGGGATTCCCTTGACCCTGCTGGGCTGTCGGTCTAAGATGTTCCAAGGGTTTGAGTTCCCTGCTTTGTGCGTGATGGTTCCGGAGGATCGTTTGAGCCAACAGTAGCACCAAGCGAGTCGCGATGCCGTGCGGTGTGCATGCCTCTGTTGCTGAGGAAGCCTGAAGCGCGGCTCTCCAAAGCGGCTCCACCTGCTTAGCGCAGGTTCATCCGACCTCCCCACACGGCAAAGCGGGGCCTTTCTTCCGATCCCCTCCTCAGTTCCGTTGACCGCGGGGTTCCCGCCCCGCCATCCCCGACCCGGGCCCCCGCAGCCCCCGACGCCGGGGTTGCGTAAAGGACGCGGCATGTTGCGCATGTTGGAGTTCGATTTCCTGATCTACTTCCTCGCGGCAGCGATCGCCTCGATCGCGGTCTTTGCCTACTGGGTGGCCACGCGGAAGCGGATCGCGGCCGAGACGGTCGGCCGCGCCGAGGAGCAGGCGCTCCGGATCCTGCGGGACGCGGAGCGGGAGGCCGAGACCAGGAAGAAGGAAGCGCTGCTCGAAGCCAAGGAGAAGGCCCACCACGCGATGATCGAGGCCGAGCGCCTGGCGCAGGAGCGGCGCACCCAGCTCACCAAGCTGGAGCAGGTCGTCGGCAAGAAGGAGGAGAAGCTGACCGAACGGCTCGCCGCGGCGGAGCAGCACGAGAAGGAGCTGCGCACGCGGGAGCAGGTGATCAAGGAGCGCGAGCGGGCGACGACCGCTACGGCGGCCCGCTACGAGCAACTGGTCGCCGAGCAGCAGGCCGAGTTGCGCCGGGTGGCCGGCCTGACGAACGAAGAGGCCAAGGAGCTGCTGATCAAGCAGATCGAGGCCGACGCGCGGCGCGACGCCGCGAACCTGGTCAAGCGGCTCGAGGCCGAGGCGCGCGAGCAGGCCGCGGAGCGGGCCAAGCGGGTGATTACCGAGGCGATCCAGCGGGCGGCGCCCGAGCATGCCACCGAGACGACGGTCTCGGTGGTGGATCTGCCGAGCGACGACCTGAAGGGCCGCATCATCGGGCGGGAAGGACGGAACATCCGCGCCCTCGAGGTCGCCACCGGCGTCGACCTGATCGTGGACGACACGCCGGGGGCCATCATCCTCTCCGGGTTCGATCCGTACCGGCGGGAGATCGCCAAGCAGGCGATCGAGCGGCTGATCGCCGACGGGCGCATCCACCCGGCCCGCATCGAGGAGGTCGTGGAGAAGGTCCGCGCCGAGCTCGACGAGAACATCCGGCGCGAGGGTGAGGCAGCGGCGTTCGAGCTGGGTCTCCACGACCTGCACCCGGAGGTGCACAAGCTCATCGGGCGGCTCAGGTTCCGCACCAGCTACGGCCAGAACGTCCTGGGCCACTCGAAGGAAGTCGCGTACCTGGCCGGGCTGATGGCGCGCGAGCTGGGGATTGACGCGCAACTGGCGGTGCGGGCGGCGTTCCTGCATGACATCGGCAAGGCGATCGACCGCGAGCTGCAAGGCACGCACCTGGAGATCGGCGTCGATTTCCTGCGCAAGCACGGCGAGAGCGAGGCGGTGGTCAACGCCATCGCCGCGCACCACATGGACATCGACTGGCCCTCGCTCGAGGCGATGATCGTGCAGGCCGCCGACGCGATCTCGGCCGCCCGGCCGGGCGCGCGCCGCGACATCCTCGAGTCGTACGTGAAGCGCCTCGAGAAACTCGAGGACATCGCCGACTCGTTCAAGGGCGTGTCCAAGGCGTTCGCGCTCCAGGCGGGGCGCGAGATCCGGATCCTGGTCGAGAGCGAGAAGATCAGCGACGAAGAGGCGGTCTGGCTCTCGAAGGACATCGCCCGGCGGATCGAGAACGAGCTCGAGTACCCGGGCCAGATCAAGGTGACCGTGATTCGCGAGACGCGTGCGGTCGAGTACGCGAAGTAGCAGCTCTCAGCTCTCGGCGTTCAGCTCTCAGCCGGTCATTTGAACGCTGACAGCTGCTGACGGCAGACAACTGATGGCCGAAGGCTGATTGCTGACCGCTTTCGGCTTTCAGCTCCACGCGCATGACGCAGGCCTCCGAGAGTCGAGAGCCGAGGCCCGACGTGCGCCAGACGGTCGGCGATCTCGGCGAGCGGGCGCTCATCGAGCGGATTCGCGCGCGGGTGCCGTCGCCGCCCGACTGGGTGCTCGTCGGCATCGGAGACGACGCGGCCGTTCTCGAGCCCGCGCCGAACACGCTCGACGTCCAGACGACCGACGCGCTCATCGAGGGCATCCACTTCGACCGCGCCTACGTGAGCGCGTTCGACGTCGGGCACAAGGCGCTGGCGGTCAACCTGAGCGACCTGGCGGCCATGGGCGCCATGCCCCGCGCCGCGCTCCTGTCGCTCGGGCTGCCGGCGTCCTGGCCGGTCGCCGACTTCGACGATCTGCTGGGTGGCCTGCTTACCCTCGCGGCGCAGTACCGGGTCGCCCTGGTCGGCGGCAACATCGCACGCTCGCCGGGCCCGCTCGTGGTCAATGTGACGGCGGTGGGGTCTGTGAAGCCCCGCCGGGTGCTGTGCAGAGGTGGTGCCCGCCCGGGAGACGACCTTTACGTCACCGGCTCGGTGGGCGCGGCCGTGGCGGGATTCGCGTCCTGCCGCGCGAGAGCCGGCCGGCAGGCGGCGTCCGGGTCGTCCGGCACAGGAGGCGGTCCCGGGACAGGCGCGGAGGGCGAAAGCCCGGCGATGGCCCGCTCGGAGGAGCGGTTCCGGCGTCCGGACCCGCGCGTGCGGTTCGGGGTGCTGCTCGGACGGAACCGGGCGGCGAGCGCCTGCGTCGATCTCAGCGACGGGCTGGCCGACGCGGTGCGGCAGGTGGCGGGCGCCAGCGGAACCGGGGCCGTCGTCGACGCGAGCCTTGTGCCCGTGAACGAGGGTGCCCGGCAATGGTTCGAAGGCCGCGGCGAGGACCCGCTCGAAGCGGCGCTCGCCGGCGGCGAAGACTATGAGCTGCTGTTCACGCTGTCGCCCCGGAGACGCCGCCTCGCGGCCGCCGTCGCGAGCTTGGCAGGCGATCTCGCGGTCACGCGGATCGGCACCATCACCGCGGACCCGCGGGTCGTCCTGCGCCGTGACGGCCGCGACAGCCTGCTGCCGGAGGGGTTCGTCCACTTCCGATGATTCAGCGTACGCGCGCCGCCATCCGCAAGTGGTTGGAGACGCTGCTCCACATCCACGACTCGCCCCAGCGCACGGCCGCCGCCTTCGCGCTGGGTGTCCTGCTCGGGTTCTCCCCGCTGCTCGGCCTGCACACGGTGCTGGCCATCAGCCTGGCCTTCATCTTCAACCTCAATCGCGTCGCGGTCCTGCTCGGCTGCTACTCGAACCTGCCGTGGTTCATCGCGGCCTACTACGCGCTGGCCACGGCCGTCGGCGCCGAGATCACGCGCACCCCAATCCCCCCGGGGTTCGCCGGCGAGATCCGGGATCTGTTCGAGCTGTCGCTGGTCCACGCCGGGTTCTGGCACCGTTTGTTCGTCACCATGCGTCCCCTGCTGTGGCCGTACGCGGTCGGATCGATGCTCGGCGCGGTCATCCTCGCGGCGATCGCGTACCGGGTGGCCCTCGTCTTCGTCATCGCCGAACGGCAACGCCTCGAAGAGCACCGGCGGCGGGTCGAGGAGCGGCGGCGGCGCGCCGAGGAGCGACGGAGCCGGCAGCGGTGATCGCCGTCCCGTTCTCCGGCGCGCGGCGTGAAGACGACGACTGACGCATGTTCCTGTCCCATTCCCTGTGGCGGAAGCTGGTCGCGACCCTGGTGGCCGTGGTCGGGTTTCTATTGCTGTACGAGGCCACCATCCTGGACTCGCGCTACGCGGCCCGGCAGTCGATGCTCCGCGAGGTGTCGGCGGAGCCGGCGCCGGGCGCACGACTGAAGTTCACAGCGAGCGCCTACTGCAAGGGTACGACGACCGCCTCCGGCGTCATGCCCCGCACGGGCATCGCCGCCGCCGACCCGGAGCTGCTGCCGGTCGGCTCGGTGATCCAGGTCGATTCGCTCAGTCCGAAGTACGACGGCATCTACACGATCATGGATACCGGCCCCAAGGTGCACGGCCGGCACATCGACCTCTACGTGTGGAGCTGCTACGAGGCGCTCGGCTTCGGCCGCCGCTGGATCCACGTCGTCGTCCTGCGCCTCGGCTGGAACCCGCGCGCGAGCACCCCGAGCCTGATCGACAAGCTGTTCCGGCGGAACGAGGCGGCGCTGCCGCCTCTGCCGTCCTCGCCCTTTCCTCCCGAGCCTCCGCGCCTGCCTGACGCTCCGCGCTAGACAAGGATCGGCGACCGAAGCACCAAGAACGGCCGTCTTACGTCAGGTTCGAGCCTCACGCGGACGGCTGGGGTGAAGAGACCGCCCCGGCCTCGGCGGTCAGCCGGGGAGCCCCGCTTTCCTGGTCCTTGTACTGGAGCTGATAGAGCCGGTAGTAGATGCCGCGCCGGGCGAGCAGCTCCTGGTGCGTGCCCACTTCCCGCAGCTCGCCCTTGTGCAGTACCAGGATCTGGTCCATATCCTGGATCGTCGACAGCCGGTGCGCGATCGCGATCGTCGTCCGCTCCGCCATCAGCACCTGCAGCGCGTCGCGGATGAGCAGCTCCGTCTCGGTGTCCACGCTCGAGGTCGCCTCGTCCAGGACCAGGATGCGCGGGTCGAACGCCAGCGCCCGCGCAAACGACAGCAGTTGCTTCTGCCCCACTGACAGCGTGGCCCCCCGCTCGGCCACCGGGCTGTCGTAGCCGCCCGGCAGTTGGCGGATGAACGGGTCGGCGTGCACCGCCTCGGCCGCCCGCCGCACCCCGGCGTCGGAGATCCGGTCGTTGCCCAGCCGGATGTTGGTGGCGACGGTGCCGGAGAAGAGGTGGACGTCCTGCAGCACCAAGCTGAACAGGCTGCGCAGCTCGTGCAGGTCCATCTCCCGGAGGTCGGCGCCGTCGATCAGGATCCGCCCCCTGCTGACGTCGTAGAAGCGCATCAGCAGGTTGATCATCGTGGATTTCCCCGCCCCGGTCGCCCCGACGATCCCGACGCGCGTGCCCGGGTTGACCTCGAAGGACACGTCGCGCAGCACGTAGTCGTCGCCGTTGTACGCAAACCAGACGCGGTCGAACACGATGTGGCCGGCCACGCCTGCCGGCCGGCCGATCCTCGTGCTGAGGGCAGGGCTCTGGACGTCCACGGGCGTATCGAGCAGCTTGAAGATGCGCTCGGACGACGCCATCGCGGCCTGGAGCAGGTTGAACTTCTCGGAGATGTCGCTGATCGGACGGAAGAACCGGCCCGAGTACTGGATGAAGGCGACCAACGAGCCGAGCGTGAGGGCGCCGGCGATGACCCGGCGGCCGCCGTACCAGATGATGAGGGCCGTCGCGAGGGCACCGATTACCTCGATGGCCGGATAGAAGACGGCGTAGTAGAAGATCGAGGCGACGTTGGCGTCGCGGTGGCCGCGGTCGATCTCGTCGAAGCGCTCGAAGTTCCTCTGCTCCCGGCGGAAGAGCTGCACCGTCGCCATCCCGCTAATGTTCTCCTGCAGGTAGGCGTTGATGCGCGCGATCCACATCCGGACGGTGCGGTACGACTCGCGGACGTTCCGGCGGAACCACTGCGTGACGATCACGATGAGCGGCAGCACCGAGAAGGTGACCAGCGCCAGGCGCCAGTTCATCGACAGCATCACGATCATGATCCCGGCCAGCGTGAAGACGTCCCCGAACACGCTGACCACGCCGGAGGTGAACAGGTCGTTGAGGACGTCGACGTCGGTCGTCACGCGGGTCATCAGCCGGCCGACCGGGTTCCTGTCGAAGAAGCGGACGTCGAGGCGCTGGAGGTGCCCGTACACCTGCATGCGCATGTCGTACATGATGCGCTGGCCGGTGACCTGCAGCACGTAGGTCTGCGCGTACTCGAGGGCGAACGAGCCGAGGAGGATCGCCAGGTACGCCAGCGCGACCAGGCGCAGCCCTGCGTAGTCGCCGGCCGCGATGTAGCGGTCGATGGCGATCTTCATCAGGTACGGCTGCGCGAGCTGCAGCACCGAGCCGGCAATGATCGCGGAAAGGGCGCCCAGCGCCTGCAGCCGGTACGGCCGCAGGTACGCCAGGAGGCGGCGCATCAGCCGCGCGTCGTACGCCTTGCCGACAACGTCTTCTTCGAGAGACATCTCAGATCACTGACGCTTGTAGTTCTTGGTCCTTCGTCCTTAGTTCTTGGTGCGGTGCTTCGTTCTTGGTCCGTGGTGCGCTTCCCTTCCAAGAACCAGGCACCAAGCACCGCACCAAGAACCAGGAACCAAGAACCATCTATGAAAGGGCCGTCGCGGTCAAGGCGCACCCCACCGCAGACGTCGCGACGGGGCGACGCCAGGACGAGACGATGATCGACCACCCGCGAACGACCACGGCTTGC
>Ga0315282_10010155_pt1 | contig 14819 bp, 12 predicted proteins | sample YL17G07_20_MG_FD_203693 | JGI IMG/M metagenome (GOLD analysis project Ga0315282, IMG submission 203693) | Sediment microbial communities from Yellowstone Lake, YNP, Wyoming, USA - YL17G07_20 | ecosystem: Environmental > Aquatic > Freshwater > Lake > Sediment | place: USA: Wyoming | collected...
GGTGCATTTAAGGACTGAATACACAAACAAGGAATTAGACGCCCACTATGGGATTATAAACAATCCATTGCTAGGAAATATAGTGCTAGAAGCAGAAACTTAACCTTATTTAACTACATGCACCCGTAAATTGATTAACAGTGAACTACCCCTAGCTTTCGCAAGGGGCTTCATTCTTCATTGACAGAAGTTGCCTTATCGGTAGAGCTTCCATCTCCAAATGCTTGTATTCAGGCAGTTCCTGCCTTATTTTCTCTAAGCATAATCTTTTTATTTCCAATGCAGAATTATAGTCTCTTGGCACTATAAACCCACACTTACGACAAGAATGTATCCTTTCTCCTAATCCTTTTTGAACTATCTCTGCGCATTGGCTGCATCTTTGGCTTGTTCCTGCGGGGTTTACAAGCATCATTATCTTATCGGCGCTTTCAGCCTTATAAGATATGAACTGCCTGAGTTTTCCCCAGCAAGCATCTAATATACTCTTTGAATAGCAACCTTTTGCCATGTTTGATATTGCTAAATGTTCCATCGCAATAACATCATAATTCTTGACATAATAATCTGATAATTTATGTAGAAAATCATCTCTGGAGTTTGTTAGCTTTTCATAGTGCCGGGCTAACATAATTCTAAATCTATCCCTGTTGTTGCTTCTCTTTATTTTGTTAGACATCATCCTTTGCAGCTGCTTCAATCGTTTTTCTTTTTGCTTCAGATGTTTTGGGTTTGTTACGCTGTTCCCATCGCTGTCATACACAGTATCTATCAGTCCAAAGTCTATTCCTACAACCTTGTTAGTCCTGGGGTATTGATTTTCCCTGTTGCCATCTTCTATAACAAAAGCAAACCATTTTCCAGATGGGAAATGTTTTATTGTGACTTGTTTGGCTTTTCCTGTTATTTGCCTATGGCACCTTACTGGGATATTGCCTATCTTTGACAGCCATAAAGTTTGGCATCTTTTGCCTGTGTTTACCAACTTAAACCCCATCTGATTGTATGTGAATGTCTTGAAAACTCCTTTGCCTTTGAACCTCAACTGTCCAATCTTTCTTTTTCCTTTTGACTTTGATAAGCCTTGCAGATTAGAGAATAACTTATAGCATTCATACTGCAATGTCTTGGAATGGACTTTGCTAAACTGCTCATCGCAGATTTTCATATCAGGAATTATTCCCTGTATCTGTGATTTGTCTATTTCCTTTTGCTCATTTAGCTCTCCAAGAAATGTGTTATATCCCCGTCTGCATATCTCAAGAGTTTCTAATAATTTTTGTTCTATGGTTTTGCTCGGATACAACCTGAACTTATGGGTTAGCATTTTTACCTTGGTTCTCCACATATTGTTTTAGTTGGTCTAATGTTACTTGTCCTGTTGTAGCCAGGAAGTATGATGGAGACCATAAAGCATCATTCCAAATCAGTTTTTTTATCTCTGGGAAATTGCGTTGTATCTCTCTGGAGGTTATTGTTTTTAGGGCATTCATATACTTTGGAATGTCCAAAGTTGGTTTGGTTTTGAACAGCATATGGAAATGGTCTTTGTCACATTCTATGTTTAGGACATCAACTTTGAATGTTTTGCTTATCTCTTTTATCTTAGTTTTTAGTAAATCTACAATTTTTTCATCTACTAATGCTTTCTTTCTGTATTTGATGCATTGCATTAGATGGTACTGCAATGACTGAGTGGCTTCCTTTGTCTAGTTTGTATATTATAGTAAGTTTGAAATGTGAACAACTATATAAATGTTTGATTCTGATTCCATTCGGGAATAGGATATCTTCGGTATCCGTTGCTTTCATCCCCCACCTTGCGGAAGGGGACTTCCCGCAACTAAGTTAAAGAAAAAAACTCTAACAAAAATCATTATGTATATAGAGTTGGCTATCTTGGGTTCCCATTTAACAGATTGGTTACTTTAATCCAAATAATTAACTGCCTCCCATGCATAAGATTTATAAACACCCCCTAAATCCATTGCACTAACTTATTATAATAAAAAAGTGGAGGGGAAATTACAATGGAAAAGAAATGGGTTTATAGTTTCAAAGAAGGAAACAAGGATATGAAGAATGCATTAGGTGGAAAAGGAGCTAACTTAGCTGAAATGACCAATATGGGAATACCAGTTCCGCCAGGATTTACTATAACCACAGAAGCTTGCGCAGAATTCTATAAGTTTGGGAAAAAATATCCAAAGGGAATGTGGGACCAGGCAGAAGAAAAATTAATAGAATTAGAAAAAAAGATGGGGATGAAACTTGGCGATCCTGAAAATCCTTTGCTTGTCTCAGTCAGGTCAGGAGCAGCTGCATCCATGCCAGGAATGATGGACACTGTCTTAAATCTTGGATTAAATGATAAATCTGTCCAGGGTTTGATTAAAAAAACCGGAGATCAGAGATTTGTATATGATGCATACAGAAGATTCATAAATATGTTCGGAGATGTAGTTATGGGTGTAGACCATAAGCATTTTGAAGAAGAATTAGACAAGGTAAAAAAGGATAAACACTATAAACAGGACTTAGAGTTAAAAGCAGAGGACTGGAAAAAAGTTTGTGAAAAATACAAGGAAGTTATAAAAAAACACACTGGCAAATCATTCCCGGAAGATCCAAAAGAGCAATTAAGAATGTCAATTGATGCTGTCTTTGGCTCCTGGAATAACAAAAGGGCAATAGCTTACAGAAGAATCAACAATATAAGAGGTCTTTTAGGAACAGCAGTAAATATTCAATCAATGGCATTTGGAAACATGGGTGAAACCTCAGGCACAGGTGTTTGCTTTACAAGAAATCCATCAACCGGAGAAAACAAATTCTATGGAGAATATTTAATGAATGCTCAGGGAGAAGATGTTGTGGCAGGGATAAGAACACCAAAACATATCGAAGAATTGGATAAACAGATGCCCAATATTTACAAAGAGCTCGTGGATATTTATAAAAAAGTAGAAAAGCACTACAAAGATATGCAGGACATGGAGTTCACAATACAGGAAGGTAAGCTTTTCATACTTCAGACAAGGAACGGAAAAAGGACAGCTGCGGCAGCATTGAAGATTGCTGTTGATATGGTAGATGAAGGATTGATCGACAAAAAAACAGCAGTCCTTAGGATAGATCCTAACCAGTTGGACCAGCTCTTGCATAAGAGGCTTGATCCAAAAGCAAAGGCTAAAGCAAAGGTGCTTGCAAAAGGCCTTCCAGCTTCACCAGGTGCTGCAGTTGGTAAGATTGCATTCACAGCAGAAAGGGCAAAGGAGCTTGCAGACGCAGGTGAAAAAATCATTCTTGTAAGAACAGAAACCTCACCAGAAGATATCGAAGGTATGAATGCTGCTCAGGGAATTTTAACCTCACGAGGAGGAATGACATCTCATGCAGCAGTTGTTGCAAGAGGCATGGGAAAATCATGCGTCGCTGGATGTGGGGATGCAATAATAGACGAAGAAAAAAAGATAATGAGAATCAAAGGAACTGAATTAAGAGAATTAGATTATATTACACTAGATGGGGCTACAGGAGAGGTAATAGAAGGGAAGGTCGCAGTTATTGATCCAGAAGTAAGCGGCAATTTTGCCAAACTAATGGAATGGGCCGATGGATTCAGAAGACTAAAGGTAAAGACCAATGCAGATACGCCCCATGATGCAGAAGTTGCTCGTGGTTTCGGTGCAGAAGGAATAGGCCTTTGCAGAACAGAGCATATGTTCTTTGAAGGTGAAAGGATAAAAGCAGTTAGGGAAATGATAGTTTCTGATGATCTTGAAGGAAGAAAAAAAGCCCTTGCAAAGATTAAACCGATGCAGAAAGATGATTTCAAAGGCATTTTCAAGGTCATGGATAAACTACCAGTCATAATTAGGCTTTTAGATCCGCCATTGCATGAATTCCTTCCAAAAGAAGATGAAGACATAAAGATAATGGCTAAAGAGATGAATGTTGATGAAAAAAAGGTAAGGGACACAATAGACAATTTGCATGAGTTTAATCCAATGCTTGGTTTTAGGGGATGCAGGCTTGGTATAAAATACCCTGAAATAACAGAAATGCAGGCACAAGCTATCCTGGAAGCATATGTTGAGTGTAAAAAGGAGGGAGTAACTGCTGTTCCGTGGATTGAAGTCCCATTAGTAGGCATTGTCAAGGAATATTTCATCATTAGGGATATAGTTGAAAATGTGGCAAAAGAGATGAAATTAAAGCGTGGAAAAGACTATTGGATGGGAACAATGATAGAGGTTCCAAGAGCAGCATTAACATCTGATGAATTCGCAAAGGAAGTGGATTTCATGAGCTTCGGGACAAACGATTTAACACAGATGACCTGCGGCTTTTCAAGGGATGATGCGGGCAAATTCCTGCCAGAATATGTTGAGGAAGGCATATATCCAAGGGACCCATTCCAGAGCATTGACCAGACAGGGGTTGGGAAATTGATGGAGTTATGCATCAAAACTGCAAGAAAAAAGAACAAGGAAATTGAAATAGGTATTTGCGGAGAGCATGGTGGTGAGCCGGAATCAGTCAAATTCTGCCACAGAATCGGCTTGAATGACGTAAGCTGTTCTCCATATAGGGTTCCGATTGCAAGACTCGCAGCAGCCCAAGCTGTCTTGGAAGAAGGTAAGGGTTCGTCCCACGCTGATTAATACTTTCTTTTTTTCCTTTTTTGGGTCTTAAAAAATTATAACAATTTAGTAACTCCTTAATCTTTGTTTACCATAATTTACATGCAGCTCATTAATCCTGCTTTCTATTTCATTTAAAATCTCACTGGGATAGGGCCATATCCCAGCTTCTTGTGAGAACTGCAGTAATTCAAATGGTTTCTCAGGGAATTTTTCCCTCCATCTTCGGTATAGTTTATAGGAAATTGGTGAAAACCTAAAGAAATCAATTTGATCAACTAAATTTTCTTCAAAACAAAATCTCATAAATTTAAGATCAGTTTCTAGCTCTTCTGGAGTTTGTGCCTCTTCAAAATTTTCACTAACAATTCCACCAATAAAAAATGCTTCTCTGAATACATTTGGATAATGATTTCTTATAAAATATAGTGTCCTTATTACAGCTTCCCTATTGTGCGGTTTCTTAACAAGTTTTAGCAATCTATCATTTGTTGTTTCAATCGGTATGGCTATTTCCGCCCACTGTCCTGCTTCACTTATTTTTTGAAGCAATTCAAAATTATTTTTTACCATGGATTCAAATGTAAGCCCATCTGAAAAAGCTAATTTATATTCCTTATCTCTAATATGTTTAAAAATTTCAAAGACACGCCTTCTTGTATATAATCTATTTCCAGTAAGATTTTCATCAGTAAAATCCAAAGATTTGATCCCGAATAGCTGTTCATAATGCGATATCCATTCAAGGACTTTATCAACGGATAGAAAAGAATAAGCATCCAGTGAATCACAATAAATGCAGTGGTATGGACAGCCATTTGAGGTGTGTAAAATTCCCCTGGGCAGATCTTCTGGTTTGCCAATCCTCCCTAAATGGGTATTGTTGATAAAAGAATAAATATCTAAAGGTTTCCTCCAAGCATTTTTTCAACCCAAATTTGAGAGTTAGCTATGACAACCCAAGAAATGCCTTAATTTAGTAAGAAACCCTATTTATTCCTATAACCAAATATTTTATTATACCTTTTGTGGTCCATGAACTCAAGGATAAAGGCAATAATCTTAACTTCCTCTCCTATTAAGGTATAAAGAAGTCGCCAAAATCCAACTAATTCAACCCTAAATATTTTGTCAGTACCATATCTTTGAAAGACCCCCTTTGAAATATATTTTCTTGGGATTAAATCACCATAATACGGATTTGCTTTAAGATTTTTTATGGCTGTATTGATAGAACTAAGAAGTTGTCCGTATGTTGGTTTCTTTTTTGATGATTTACCCTTTACAACAAGTTCTTGCAATTCCGCGTATTCCTTATATGCATCTTCATCAAATCTTACTTCAACTTCCTTACGCATCTTACATCACAGTAATCCCTTTTTTAAGCTTATCCCTTAATCTTGGAGTAATCTCATCTTTGTATATCCATATTATTCCTTCTTTAAGTATAGCAATCTTTCCGCTCTTCTCTAGGTAGTCAAGAATCAAATTAAGTGTTGGCCTCATCACTTTCTTAGCTAACCTCCGGTCTATCTCATTCTTTGAGAGAGGATTCATAGCAACCCTTATTATTTTTTCAACATTCAAAATTGTGTCAAGTCTTGGATAATGTAGTACTTCAGTGGCCATTTATACTCACCTTATAAGTTTATAGTATACTATAAACATATACTATATATAAAGCTTACGGTTTTTAGGGGGGTTCATTAACATTTAAGGACCTTACTGCCTCGCTTTAGAAAATACTCTAAACAAGATATAGAGCTCCAGCTAATTTGGAAGAAGATAATAAAGGTTGATTCAACGCTGATTAGAATCTCTACATACAAATTACCCCTCTCCTACGAAAAAGAAAGTATTTATAAATATAAATTAGTTTTTTAAGTATAATGAAAAAAAAAGAAGCGGTTCTCAAGAAACTTAAGAACACATACTGCAGGCTTCAACCCTCGAGGATTTCAGGCGTAGGAGTTTTTGCAATAAGGGATATTCCAGAAGGTATTAATCCATTTCATGGCGCACAGGATCCGGAATGGATAGAGTTCAAGGTTGATGAGCTTAAAGATATTGATAAAGAAATCCTGCAGATGATCGACGATTTCAATGTCATAGAAAAAAACGGCACTGTCCTCATTCCAGACTGTGCATTAAATGGAATGGACCCTTCATTTTTCCTCAATAATTCAGACTCGCCTAACTTGGAAACTACTGATGGAGGTTTCAGATTCATCACCATAAGAAAAATTAAGAAAGGCGAAGAACTTACGGTAAGCTACGGGACATATGACCATAAATATAAGAAAGGATAAGTCACTGAAGATATCCCCAGGTATGCAGCCTGTCTGATTCTGTGAACCATTTCAGGCCAATGTCGGTTCTATAATACATATTCTGTAGCTTAATGTTCTTAAGTCTGGAATATACTATCTTTCTAGCTTCTTCTACTGTAGAACCAGAGCCAGTTATCACCAAAGCATAGCCCGTCTCCCCTGCAACGCTCCAGATGCCATCTACAGTCTTCACATCCCCCAGATGAACCCCCTCGAGATTGTTTTTCTTGAAGAGTATTGAGAGATCCTTGTAGATATATGCTTCTTTCTTATCATTGAACGGAAATGGAGGTACTGCGACAATAACACCGATTTGGAATCCTCTTGAAACCTTAAGCTCAAGCTTTTCTTTTCTAGCCAAATTATAGAGGAATTCTCCCCAAGGTGTATTAACCCCTTCTATCTGTATGCTTATAGTTGGATAGCCAAATCTTGATGTTATCTCTAGGGGATAGATTCCTTTTGCATTGGCTATGCAGTTTACATCTACATAGCCCTGATAGCCGGAGTTCTTTAGCTTATCCTTTAGCTTGAGAAGTGTTGTCTTGAAAATATCATTCGGTGGAGACCAGAACATCAATGTGCCCATTTCTCCGGTGTAAGGTCCAATGTCTCCTGGAAACAATCTTTTATGCTCAAAATTCACATTAATGGGATAGATAAAATCATCACCATTGAAAAAAGCTCCAACTGCAATCTCAACACCCTCAGCCATCTTCTGGAGCTGGAACTTATTGATCTTCTTAGCCCAAAGAACCTTATTCTGTTCCAACACCTCGATTATGTCCCTGCCATCTTCTTCCTGCCCTAAGAATAATATGCCTTTGTTGTCGCTTGATATATTGCCAGATGGTTTAAAAACATATCTCCCCGGATTTGATTTTATGAAACTTATTGCAGAATCAAAGTCAGTAAAGTTCCAATGAGGTAACACAATCATGCCTGCATTTTTCATTTCTTCCTGTCCAAACTGTCTGTCTTCTTCAAGTTTATCTGCATATTCCGATCCCCCGACCACTAGTTTGCCCTTATTTCTCAAAGAATCAGCGGTCTTTCCAAAACCCACATCGTCAAAAACAATCACATCTGCCCATTTGACATGCTCCTCCCAGTCACTAACCTTTGCCAAGAACCCATCATAGACATCCTGGTCATCTTCAGATTTTATATAGACCTTGACTTCATTACCTTCTTTCTGCACCTGCCATGCTAGATCTCCGCTAAGGCTTTCAAAAGATACAAACAAAAATTTTTTAGAGAATCTAGACAAGTTCTGATAATTGCCATTTCCATTTTTATTGAAATTGTTCATCATTTAAAACCAAGTATAGCTAATATTATTTTAGTTTTCATTTGTTATATTAATAACTTTCTACTATTTTCTAATAAATTCTAATTTGCTTCGCAGAATGTTATTGAGACCTTAAAGTTTACCCTCTGGAATTTTGCTAAGCAAGAAATTTGATAATGGCCAATTCCTAAAATCTCACGTTAATAAATGCATAGAATTATGATTATATACCGGTATATTTAGATCATTTTATGTATTGGGGAAAAAATATTTCGAGAAAGACTTATTAATTTTCAGAGGGATTTTAACTTAGATTTAGAAAATACCCTAAAAAGAATATACAGTCCTAAGTTGTTTATGGATAAAAGTTTGTTGTAAACAGCCCTGCTTCTGTTTTTATTCCAAAAGAATTGGCAGATTCTTATAGACTCCTAAGTGGAAATGGTTATTATTTGACTACAGTTTTAACCCAAGATTACAACAATTGCACTAAATTATAAAACATGTTGCTTAATTTAAAAAGCGCGCCGGGGAAGATTCGAACTCCCGACCTACAACTTAGGAGGCTTTGGCGAGGTTTATATCCCCTGTCGCTCTATCCAAGCTGAGCTACCGGCGCATAGTACATATAAAAATAAGCATCTCTTTAAAAGTTTTCTCTTAAAGTGTTTTATTTAAAAATTTTAGGACATCTTCGCTCATCTTTGGATTAGAGAGCATATGGGTAACACTAAATCTAATACCTCTTTTAGAAAAGAAATGATCTAAAAACCAATACGAAACTATATACACCCTCCCAAAAGAATTGTAAAACTGTCTCAGCCTAACCCTATTCCACGGAAAGATAGGTCTTGAAAATTGGTCCAATCCGCCAAAAACAATTAATTTCGGAATAGTATTTACAATATCTCCTTTATACCTTCGTATAAAACTAAGTATAGGGGGACTTGATTCCAATTCTTTGATGGCCAATTCTATTTCCTTTATTCCATTTTCATAATACCTCTCTCCGAATCTTTTCTTCCTTTCCTCTAAATTTGCAATCTGGGCTTTCAATAATGCCTTTTCTTTTTCCCCATATCTTTGAAGTTCTTTCTTTGATAAGACATCAAGAAGATGTAAATAATCCCTTGGATTTTTTATTTCATTGAAATAATCAACTAGTGCATTTAGATCTCTAATTTTCAAAAATAACCAACGGATATGTTCATTTGTAACAGTATCAGATTTAATTAAATCTCTATCAGCCGATGAATATCTATATGCAACCTCCTCAGCAAGCTGAGCTTTTTGAAGACCGGTATTTATTTTAACAAGTAATTTTTTAAGTGCTTCAGGATATTTTTTAATCCAAGAAATAGGAAAACCTATAGACCCTTGAAAACTAAGAGGCAATCCAAGCAGAACTAAAGAATCTATCCTCTGATTTCTAAACCTATTTTCCTTTAAAGCCTCTAAAATAGTTATCTTAATTTTTTTAAAACATTCTTCAAACTGCGTAGCATAACTTCTAAATGTTTTTACTTCTTCTATAATGTAAGTGCGTAATTTTTCCTCATCTCTTGTCCGCGTTATTTTAATAAGCGATTTAAGTTGGCTACAAAGACTAGACAAGCTACACTTATTCTCCAAATTTATCATATTTTTCATTGATTCTAGGCATTTTCCAAATAAAACATAGACATCTCTTTCTATATTTCTGTTATAGCCAGCGAGCGCAAATAATGCAGCTACCGCTCCTGCACTGTGCCCTATAACACCAACTTTCTTAATCCCAAATAATCTAAGGATTCGAACAGCAGTACATATATATTCACTAGCTAATGCTATATTGAATTCGCTTAAATCCTCCCCATGACCGGGTAAATTAATAGCAGATACATAATAACCTTGATCCGCTAATCTTTTATCAAAAAAGTCTAGATCTTCTCTAGTACCCCACATACCATGAATAACAACTAGACCTTTTATTGCAGGCATACCCTTTTTAGTATATAATGTACCAACAATCCCATGCGTATTATAAGGAATAACCAATATATCATTAAACTCAAAAACCCCTTTTTTTAGAGTTTCCTCAACAGAAGGCATTTTGGTTACACATTAGAATAAAAGATTTATAAAGATTGTTAATTTCTAAAATTTTATGTACAAAATAAAACAATCTCCAGAGGATTTCATAGTTAAAGAAGTAACAAATATTGAAATAAAAGAAGAGGGAAGTTATCTCTATTTCCAATTAAAAAAGAAAAACTACAATACCTTAACTGCTATTGAACATATAGCTAATACTTTGCATCTTTCATTAAACAGATTTGGTTATGCAGGTAACAAAGATAAAAATGCCATAACAGAGCAACTTGTTTCCGTTGAGGATATAAATAAAGAAAATCTGGAAAAATTAAATTTAAAAGATATAGAAATAAAAATTATTGGTTATGGAGAAAAATACCTTTCTTTAGGAGACCTAAAAGGAAACGAATTCATAATTAATGTGAGAAATTTGAGTAAAGATGAAATTAATAATTTCAACCAAAAAATAAAAAAAAAGCCGATTCTGATGCCCAACTTATTTGGAGAGCAAAGATTCTCAAAACAGAACGTAGATGTTGGTAGAGCTCTGATAAAAAGGGAATTTGAAAAAGCAGCAGATTTGTTAGGTTTGGACATAATAGATAATGATTTTATCGGAGCCATAAGAAGAGTAAATAAGAAAATTTTGAGACTATATGTGCATGCCTATCAAAGTTTTATTTTTAATGAGACCATAAAAAAATATAAAGATATTAAAAACAATGAAAAAATTCCTATAATTGGTTTTGGAACTGATTTAGAAAATTATAATGAAAAGTTAAGAGAGATTATCGAAGATATATTAAACAAGGAAAAAATAAATCCGAGAGATTTTATCACTGTGAAAATGCCTGAATTAAGCCAGGAAGGTTCAGAAAGGGATTTATATGTTGAAATAGAAAATTTGGAGATTTTGGAAAAAGGTAAAGATACCATAAGACTTAAGTTCTTTTTGCAGAAAGGAAGTTATGCTACTGAAGCTATTGACTATCTGTTTAGAGATAGCTATTTAAATTGAAGAACATTCCCACTCTAAAAAGAGGTTCTTGGTGTGTTATGGTTAATAGGATAAACTATGAAGATTTAAAGGGGAATATTGTAAATAGTGAGCTTGTCAGGATATTGTTTAGGGCTATGTACGACACGATGTGGTGCAGGCTAGGGCTTCACGATCTTTCACTGATAGGCGGTTCAGGCAAAGAATCTCCTGGATTGCGTTATGATAAGGGTTTTACATATGTTCCGCGAAATCTTATCTCTTGGGATGCGATAACAGATGAGATACCTACTGTTCCATTCTCATCCAAACCCGTAACAATTGAAGAGTTCACCATTAAAATAGAAGATGCCTTGCATAAAGATTTAGCCACCCTAATTAGACCTGCTACTGGTGAATTGGAAGCCGCTATATCCATTAATAGAGAGATTGCCTCCAGGCTTTTATGGACCATTGGCTCCCATATTTCGCTCCACATGCGTAAACATGGAGAAGACGGCGAAAGTAGAGCAAAAAAATTGCTTAAATCGTTAACTCCTTATTTTCTAGATGAATATGGTGGACGAATTAGGGTTTTTACAGCCTCTTCTGTATGTTTGGCTAATCTAGATGCTTATATTGAGGAGCTATCCGCTCATTATCCTTCTCAATACAAAGGTTATATGAAAGATGCCAAATCTCCCTTAATTGGGGCAGGAGGAAAGAGATTAGCTGAACCGCTTGTGATGGTATGGAGCAATTCTTTATATGGAGAGAGATTTGGCGGATATGTACTAATAGGTGGACATGAAGAAAGAGGCTATATCACAATGAGTTTACGTACCATAAAAAGTGCCCAAAACATATTAAGGGATTCCTACAAAGATGAACACTTGTTTGCGAGATACCAAAGCGCAACAGATACTGTTAGAGAGATTGTTGCTACTTTTACAGCATATAAATCCCAAAGATACGGCACAGAACCGAAACTTCAATTTGCATCACTAATCAGCCCGCTAGATTTAGGATTATCAAAAAAAGATTTATTTGATTTAACAGGCAAATCTTTCGAGAATTATCGGAAAATATTAGATGAAAAAAGAAAGGAGTTTCCTTAGATTCGTTTAATAACATCAGAAACTATCCCTGGAATTGGTTGTTCTGTTTTAATATCTACAAGAAGTCTTTTCTTCTTATAAAAATCTATTAAAGGCGCGGTTTGTTTTTTATAGACTTCCAACCTTTTCTTTACTGCCTCAGGTTTATCATCATCTCTCTGGAATAACTCCCCGCCGCATTTATCGCAAATACCCTCGACTTTTGACGGAATATTTGGAATATGATATATCGCCTGACATTGCTTACAGGTTCTTCTTCCTGCAATTCTGCTGATTACGGTTTTATCATTTGCTATAAAATTCAAAACACGGTCTATCTTCACACCGCTCTTATCAAGCGCCTCTGCCTGTGGAATAGTCCTTGGAAATCCGTCCAGGATAAAGCCCTTCTTACAGTCAGCATGGGTTATCCTTTCTTTTAATAAACCAATGACTAATTCGTCAGGAACTAATTTCCCAGCATCCATATATCCTTTAGCTTGTTTTCCAAGTGCAGTTCCTTCTTTAACTGCCGCTCTCAACAAATCCCCGGTTGATATTTGAGGAATCCCCTTTTCTTTTACTATCTCCTTTGCTATTGTCCCCTTGCCCACACCTGGTGGACCTAAAAAAATTAGATTCATGGTATCTCCTCTTTAAGTTTATAAGCCTCCGGGGAGAGTTGCACTCCCGACCTTCTGATTTCAGGATTTCTATACAAGTCAGACGCAATAGCTACTATGCTACGGAGGCAATCATCTGAAGGAATTAAGAAATTGTTTAAAAATCTTTTGAATTAAATAGATTACATGATTACATAAAGTTTAGAATTCTTTCAAAACAAATTAGCACTATGTTCTATCATCTTTTTATGAACTCTGTTTGCCTGTAGACAGAAAGCTTCTAACTTTGATTCAATTATAGGTGGAAACTTATTTCCATCAGTTTCTATTGCTAAAAATGGGAGATGGGATAAGCCAGCTATTCTGACTTTTTTCTTTGAAGCTGCCTCTTTGCCAGCTACATTCATTTCTTCAGAAAGAATGGCCTCTGCAAGCCGTGAAGGCATACAACTAAATGGTCCAACAGAGATAACTCCGCATGCTCTATGTAACACCTCTTTAAGACCAGAACCAATAGTCAGTATGGCTTCTCCCCCCAGCTTGGGGCTCATTAGATGTTCAGCATGAGCAATAATATCATCAACATCAACTAATTCTGCATCGTATAATTTACTTTCCTTAAAGATATTCTTTATCATCCTTTCAGCAAAGAATATACCGTATGCTTTAGGGTAAAGCATGGTTTTCTTCATCAATGAAAATTGCAGATCAAGAACATCGTGTTTAAGATGGTAAACCATATAATGCAGCCATTCAACAATAGGTGCCACCCTTACAACAAAACCTTTATCAGCAAGTTTGTCCTCAAGTCTTTGTTTTGAAAAGGAATCTCTCCTTACATAAATCTCACCAATCATAGAGATTATTTTAGCCTTTGATAATGGATATTTTATCGGAATTTCATTAAGATTCTTGACTAACCTCTTCATTTGCCAAAGAGGGCTCTTCCCCCTATTAGAAAAAGCAAGTCTTAGATCTTCAAATTCCTTATCAAAAATCCGTAATGCTTCTTTTTTGTCCACTGCCAATACTTTTAGTGCATTTCTAATGTCATCCAAGATATCTCCAGCAATAATCCCCATTACAGCTCTTAAAATTGGAAATCCAGGATAACCCTCATCAGAATATGCTGTAAATACGGCTGTATCAGCTATTTTCTCTTTTCTGATAAGATTCTTCATAAAGACAGTATACTGTCCAAATCTACAGGGGCCCTGTCTATTCTCAGGCATAAAATACACCATAACTTCATCAGGAACTTTCTCTTTTGCGTATTTAATTAATGTGCCAACAGTTAACTGTAATGGAAGACACTCTTTACATGACGAGTGAGCCCTTCCATATCTTAATTCTTCCATTGTTGGGACATTAGCAGATATTCCATTAAAACCGCTGCTGCTTATTCCTGCGGCTAAAAGTGGCATAGTAAGATCCCCCATTGAGGGGAATAAGATCTTTACTCTTTTATCCCTTAAGGATAATTTCTCACCTAAAGAAGTAACTACAAAATAGTTCCTGCCTTCCTTTTTTATTTCTGCAGCTCTAAATTCTCCCTGTTTTTCTTTTCTATGTTCCTCAAATTGAAGATATGCTCTCATAATATCCAATGCAGCCTCAATTCTCGTGTTAACTCCAACGTCTGATGTATGGCTGTCCATAAACAACCGTCGGTCATAGACCGACGGTATTCCGTGGTTAGGAAGCAAAACTGGTTATCTTTGTCTGACTTTTTCCTATTCCTTTTTCACCATATTTCTGCTTCTTGATATAATCGATTATATTA
>Ga0315282_10010156_pt1 | contig 14816 bp, 16 predicted proteins | sample YL17G07_20_MG_FD_203693 | JGI IMG/M metagenome (GOLD analysis project Ga0315282, IMG submission 203693) | Sediment microbial communities from Yellowstone Lake, YNP, Wyoming, USA - YL17G07_20 | ecosystem: Environmental > Aquatic > Freshwater > Lake > Sediment | place: USA: Wyoming | collected...
CTTGCCCTATTCCTTGACAGGTACTTCGAAGGCAAGCAGTTCTCGATGGAGTTCGAGAACGCAGAAATGAAGATCGTTCCCTCAGCACGGGGAAAGAAAGTTGTGAACCTGACCAAGCGTGGCGACTAGTTCAGCCTCAGGCTTGCAGTTCTGGTACGTCTTTTCCTCCTTTCTTCCGAATCTTTGCCACATCAGCGAGCGTAACTTCCTTTGTCGCACCAGGTGCAGGCTTTGGGACAGGAGGTTCGCTTGTCAGCACCAGCAACTTGACCCGTAGGACATGCTCGAGTGCTTTTGCCAAGCGCATGTCTGGGCCCATCTTGCCAAGCTCTATCTTCTGGATGACAGAAAGGCGCTCCTTCACCTTCATCGCCAAGTCTTCTTGACTCAATCCGAGTTTTCTTCGTGCTTTCTGCATTATCTGAGGATAGTTGTCAGCGATGTCGAGTTCCTGAACTTCTCTTGGAGCTCGCCTGTCAGCTAGTTTCGGCGCGACAGGACGCGGTCCGACGACGGGCATGGGCCTCGCCACCGGAATCGGAGATCCCAAAGGGATAGGCTTCGGTTCCTGGTACGGGGTTCCCAAGCTCGCGCATGCCGCGCACGCGGTCATTATTGCGCCCTCGACGACGATGCGATTTGGCTTTCCGTGGATCTGGCGCCCGCAGATGTCACAGTTCAAAATGCGCCCCGACCGCGCAGAATGAGTCATGTCCACGCTTAAATGGTTTGACCGTTCTAGTCGAAGCGTGTCACTTGATGCTGAAAGCAACTTGGCGAGATCTCAGGAAACTCAGAGGTATCGCGAACTATCAGTTTGGAAGCCATCTGGGTAGTGTGCTTTTCAAAGGCCGAGTAGAGATCACAAGATCAGGCAAGACCGACAAGATACGTCTGATCTTTCGCGATGGCAAACTGATCTCAACCCTGCGAGCGAAAGACGGGTTTCTGGCCCTCACACCTGACGGCGCCAAGATGATTCTAGCGTCTATGAAAAAGCCGCCCAGAGTTGTCATCGCCCGTAGCGATGTCGCCGAATTCATCAAAGCTGGAAGAAATGTCTTCGCGAAGCATGTGGTGACTGCCGATTCTTCAATCAGGCCTCAAGATGAGGCCATAGTGGTCGATGAGAAACGGCAACTCTTGGCTGTGGGGCGTGCCGTTTTGGCTGGGTGGGAGATGACTCAGTTCAAGAGAGGAATAGCCGTGAAGACTAGGCGAGGCGTCGGAGCAGACGCAATAGACTTATCCCATCAACCCTGATGACCAACTCTCGTTGGTTGACTCAGCCATGGCATACAAGGCGTACAAGGCTGTGAAGGGCGCGCCTCAGGGCAGAGATGCGAAACGAATGATGCAGAAGATGGGCATGAAAGTCGACGAGATCGAAGGAGTAACCGAAGTGTTGATACGCACTGCCACTCGCGAGATCCTCATAGAAGAGCCCGCCGTCACGTCAGTTGTCGTTCAAGGGCAGAAGATGTATCAGATTACAGGCGGATCCACACATGAAAGGACCCCGTCAACTGAAGCCGCCCCGCCTGAAGTTCCCGAAGAAGATGTCAAACTGGTAGCGGAACAGACCGGAAAGACGTTGGATGAAGCTCGGGCCGCGCTGAAAGAATCCGGCGGAGATCTTGCAGAAGCGATCCTTAGGATCAAACAGAAGGCTAGACCCTAGCCAATGTGTCGACACATCCAGCCGCACAGGCCTGTCAGATGTGTGCTTTAGAGCACACATCCAAGACAAGAGAGGATCTCTATTGTGGCGCCGACTGAGTCTAAGCCAGTCTATTGGGGCCCCGCGAAGTCCATGCACAATTATTCCTTGTGAAGGTTAGAATTCTAACACCCACGCGATGTGTAGACGACGAAAAACCACTTCTAGGGTGGTTCAAATTTGTTCACGCATCTTTGCGCAAATCAAGAGAGAAACCCAATTATGGTTATTAGTCTGCGCATCCGCATACGCGAACCACGTGACGATAGTATGAGCGTCTCAGAAAAAGAGAACGTAGGAATGGTTCAGGCTGCAAAGACAACTGAGATCCCTGAAGGATCGATGAAAGGTGTGATAGTTACAGGCAAGCAAGTTCTGATCGCTCATGTAGGCGGACGGTTCTATGCAATAGCCGCGATCTGCTCCCACATGTCCGGTTACTTGCCAGTAGGTAGGCTTGATGGGAACGTGGTGACTTGTCCTATACATGAAGCGCAGTTTGATGTCACTAGCGGAAAGGTCGTCAAGAATGTGTCCACAGTGATAAGACTGGCGTCACATAGCATAGCGAAGGATCTTCAGACATTTGAAGTCAAAGTTGCAGGCGACGATGTTCTAGTGAAAGTCTAGACGCTGATGCAGGTTCTGTTCTTCGTTACCGGCTGCTTTGGGTGTGCACTAAGGATGGCACGCACAGAGTGAGATGCTTGGCCTTTCGCTCTGTTAGTAATGGTGCCAATGATTCTTCAGAATCAGCATGAATGAAGCAAACAGAGCTATGAAGAACACAGCCAAACGTTATGACTTGCAAGGCAATGTTCAGAATGCTTCACAAAGACGACATGGATGCGCAAGAATGGAAGACAGTCTATGAAGATGAGCTTAGGAAGATACAAGCACGCGGAGATGAGAGACGCGCGATCGAGGCAAGCACGGGCAAGGTAATCACTGAATACAGCTTTGCCGCCGCAACGATGACGATGCAAGGGGAAGACCATTAGGTCGGCCAGATTCTCCAATCTGGATCTACTCCTGTTTTGCTGCTTTGGAGTGAGAAGAGAAGGATATGTCCGTCCTGCGGTCTGCCGGACATTCACGAAGATCTGCCGGGTGTGTGGCGTTGCTACGCCTGTGATTATGTTCAGGCGGGTGACTCACTGCCCGAAAACTCGCTGGCTGGTAACCTACTTACTCAATGGTAGATCTTAGAGAAGGTTTGTCCATAGCCCGTTTCTGGTCTTCGTTCATGCCGCTATTCTCGTGTGCCTAAGTCGCGTCCCCGAAGGACGACCTGACGCCGGCGCTAGGTGATACGACGATCTACAGCCATTCCAAATGATCTTTAGCGAGGGTTCCGAACCGAGAAGAGATGTTCGAAACTCACGATGTCAGGGGCAATGGTGTTTGTGCACGTGATAGCTCTGCATGACGTCGCCTTGGCCTTTGGAAGCCACATCATGTATCTGCCTAAGCGTCTAGTCAGTAGCTGTGGGAATGAATAATGAGATTCTTGATTCGGATGCATTTTCCTGTTGATTTAGGAAACGAGCTGGTCAGTGATCCTAACTTTCCGAAGAAGCTTGAAGGCATATTGAACGCTATCAAGCCTGAAGCGGTCTACTTCGCTCCGACGGAGGGCGAACGCGGTGTGTACATGGTAGTCAATATTGCCAGTGCGGACATGATTGCGGGAATTTCCGAACCGCTCTGGCAGATGTTCAAGTGCAAGCTCGAGCTGATACCGGTAATGGTGTTAGACGATCTAAAGAAAGCGCTTCAGAACCTGAAGAAGTAGACTAGTGAATCCTCTACAGGGTACCGTCCGGTCACAATACAAGGCACCGAGATTGAACCTTCAGACTACGATGCATTCGTATAGATGATTCGGCCACTTCCCCATCAGCAGTCACGCATTTGTCGTATCTCGTCAGCGAATTACTTGCCTGCGCCGAGAACACAATCCATGCCAAGTGCAAGCCCAAGCCAATCCTTTACTTTCGTCCAACGCAAAAATGGCAGCTAAGCGGCTATTGCTTGCTTTTCCATTCGGCGCTTTATTCTCTTCAATCTGAAGAAGTCTTCGCGCTCGCGTTCCTCCAGATGCATCTGAATGTATCTGATCGATTGGAGAACCCGCGGGATGATTACATAGTCGAGTGAGTTAACACGCCTCTTGGTTGAGGCTATGGCCTGCGCAAGCTTTCGCGTGGATGCTTCTGCACTTGATAATTCCGCAATCGCCCTCAACGCTTCCCCCATCTTCATAGTAGCCTCATCCAGCTTTGCTGAGGTTGCGAGCAGATTGTACGGGACCGTCTTGATCGCTGACGTTCTGATCTGCAGTTGGGGCAGGGTAACCCCGATCACGTTCCGAGTTCTTGTGTCAAGGTCGAAGCGGTCCTCGACGCCAACTGCGAACTGCTCAAGTCTCGCGAGGCCGTGTACCATCTGAGCTTCTATGAAAAGAGCGTATGCCTCTTGAAGAAGCGCATGTGAACGCTCTCTAAGCAGGGATATCTGGCGTACGTTCTCGAAGAACTCGATCATCAGCGCGTCCAGTTTCTCTCTAAGCAGGTCTCTTCCTCGCTCCGCGATGTCTCGCCGTTTTCTGAGGGCGAGCAATTCCATTCTTGTCGGGTGAATGCCCGAAATGACTTCTGACATCAGGCGGTGCCCTTGTTCCTGTGAGTTGGATGATATCTCGCGATCGTAGATGGATCAATTCGCTTGAGCTCGACTTCAGGCAACATCGAGAGGAGATCCCAGCCGAGGTCCAGGGTTTGTTCGATGTCTCTGTTCTCGTACTCTCCTTGATTGACGAAGCGCCTCTCGAAAGCGTCGGCGAAGTTCAGATAGAGCTTGTCTCTCGACGAGAGTGCCTCTTCTCCAATGACGGCGACAAGGTCTCGGAACGCTCGCCCCTCAGCATACGAATAGTAAAGTTGGTCCGACACTTCACGGTGGTCCTCGCGTGTGCGGTCTTTGCCTATTCCTTCTCTCATGAGACGTGACAGCGATGGAGAGACGTCTATAGGAGGGTAGATGCCGCGCCTGTGAAGGCCTCTGTCAACGATCAGTTGCCCCTCCGTAATGTAACCTGTCAGGTCAGCGATCGGGTGGGTGATGTCATCGTGCGGCATGGTCAGAATCGGCATCTGTGTAATCGAGCCCTTGCCCGTATGCGTCCTTCCAGCCCGCTCGTAGATTGTGGAAAGGTCAGTGTACATGTAGCCAGGATAACCACGTCTTCCGGGCACTTCCTCACGAGCCGCTGAAATCTCACGTAGCGCTTCCGCGTAATTCGTCATATCAGTTAGTATGACCAGCACGTGCATGCCAAGCTTGAACGCAAAGAATTCCGCAGCTGTAAGCGCGACTCTAGGTGTGATGATTCTCTCTATCGCAGGGTCATCCGCCAAGTTCACGAACATCGTCACATGTTCGAAAGCGCCTTGCTTCTCGAAGTCCTCGCGGAAAAATCGAGCTTCGTCGGCGGTGATGCCGATGGCAGCGAACACCGTCGTGAAGGTTTCTCCCGTACCTCGAACTCGAGCCTGTCTGGCTACTTGCGCGGCCACCGCGTTGTGCGGAAGTCCCGCGCCTGAGAAGAAGGGTAGCTTCTGTCCTCTAACAAGCGTATTCATTCCGTCTATGGCCGAAACTCCGGTTTGGATGAACTCTCTTGGGTAGGTTCTTGCGCACGGGTTGATCGGCGCGCCATGAACATCCAAGTAATCTTCAGGAATGATGTTTGGGCCCCCATCGATTGGTGTTCCGCTACCGTCGAATACTCTTCCAAGCATGTCGGATGAGACTGGGAGTTTGATGGTCTCGCCTGCAAACCTGACAGCCGTTCCCTTGACATCTAGGCCCGAGGTGCCTTCGAAGACCTGAACCACAGCCATCTTGTCGCTTACTTCTAGGACCTGCCCCCTGCGCTCGGTACCGTCGGGAGCGACGACCCTGACGAGCTCGTCGAAACCAACATCTTTCACAGCCTCCACGAACAGTAGCGGTCCCGAAATTCGTGTGATCGTCCTATACTCTCGAAGAACCAAACTCATGCTTATGGCGCCTCCGGACCGCGAGTCTCGGCGGCCAGTTTGCTGAATTGGTCATCCAAGTTTCCTTCGATCCTTTTCGCGACTTCGCCGAACCGTTCTGAAGGTTCGATCTTGCATCGCCCGATCTCCTGCCTAACTGGGAGATCGAGGACTCGCTGGAGTGACACGCCATCCTCCACAGCCCTCTCCATCTTCTTGTGAAAGTTCAGGATTAGGCGGATCATGTCTGTTGTTTTCTCAGGTGAGCAGTAGCTGTCGACGGGATGGAGTGCGCTTTGGATGAGAAAGTCCTCCTTGATCATGCGGGCAGCTTCGAGGGTTGCCCGCTGGCCCTCCGATAGTGCATCCGGGCCGACGAGCATGACGATCTCTCTCAGCTCCTCATCTCTCTGCAAGAGAGACATCGCATCTCGTCGAAGATTCCTCCAGGGCTGCTTGGTCTTCTGCTCATACCATTCCTCGACTGAATCGAGGTAGAGCGAGTAGCTCGTCAACCAATCGATAGCAGGGAAATGGCGTCTCTCGGCGAGCGACTTGCTCAGAGCCCAGAAGACTTTCGTGATTCGAAGCGTGTTCTGCGTCACAGGCTCGGAGAAGTCTCCGCCGCTTGGTGAGACCGCGCCGACGGCTGATATTGAGCCATCTCTCGATTCACTGCCTAGGAGTTCAACTCTGCCTGCGCGTTCGTAGAACTCCGCCAGCTTCGAAGCCAAATAGGCGGGGTATCCTTCCTCGCCAGGCATCTCTTCCAATCGGCCAGAGATCTCCCTCAGCGCCTCCGCCCATCGAGAAGTCGAATCAGCCATCAATGCGACATCGTATCCCATGTCTCTGAAGTACTCTGCCATTGTGATGCCCGTGTAAACGCTCGCCTCTCTCGCGGCGATCGGCATGTTAGACGTATTCGCGACCAGTATCGTCCGCGCCATAAGCGGGTGTCCGCTTCTGGGATCCTTCAGTTCAGGAAACGTTTCCAGAACTTCGGTCATCTCGTTACCGCGTTCTCCGCATCCCACATACACTATGATCTCAGCGTCTGCCCATTTTGCGAGCTGCTGTTGCATGACAGTTTTGCCTGTTCCGAATCCTCCTGGGATGGCGGCGGTTCCTCCTTTCGCTATTGGGAAGAGGAAGTCCATTATTCGCTGGCCTGTTACGAGCGGCACGGCTGAAGGGAGTTTGGACTTGACCGGACGCGCTTTTCTAACCGGCCATGTGTGCATGAGCTGAAGCTTCACAAGTCCATTCTGCGTGTCGACTTCAGCGACATCATCCGTAACTCGGTACTCACTCTCTTTCTCGATTGTCTTGACTGAACCGGCGACGTTGGGAGGCACAAGAATGCGCTGGGTGACAAGGACGCTTTCTGAGACCTCGCCCAAAATATCGCCCCCCGTGACCTTCTGGCCGACCTTGACCTTCGGCACGAAACGCCAAGTCTTCTTCCGATCGAGTGCGGGTGAGCTGACACCACGTGTGATGAAAGTTCCCGCGATCTCTCTCAGTGTTGGTAGTGGCCGCTGTATTCCGTCGTAGATTTGATTGATCATCCCCGGGCCTAGTTCGACGGAGAGTGGCTTACCGGTTCTTTCCACATGCTCGCCGGGCTTTATGCCCGCGGTCTCCTCGTAGACTTGAACGGTCGCCCTTTCACCTTCGAGTCGTACGACTTCGCCGATGAGACCTATCTCGCCGACCTTGACGAGCTCGTACATCTGGGCGCCTAGCATATCATGGGCTACAACGACGGGACCGGTAATCCTCTCGATGATTCCTGGCTTGTACAAATCGATCGACCGAGCTAGACGCCATGTCCTACTGGAACGGTGTTGCTACGATTTGAATCACAATTAAGCATTTCCAGAATTGGGCTCATGCAAGGATGCACTGCTACGAAGGCAAAACCGACAATCCAAAGCATGCCAACAAATGTCCCTTGTAGCCAGAGGAGATCTCAGTGCCTGCTGGCAGGAGTACTTTGATTCAGCTCTCTTGCTTATACTCGCGGCTTAGCGATCTTTCAAACGATTCGGACAATGATATCGCTCAATGAGATGAAGAGGAACAGCGAGCAGCTCGTGGAGTGCACCGTCAAAATCGAGCAAATGCTAACGCAATTGACCGCGGCGGAATGCTGAGTCAATTAGAGCAGGAAGCGTCCGTTCTCCATCAGTTTCCTATCGTCCACCCATAAGGTGGCATTCTTCAGGATCGCGTCAACGTGAGTTCGTGATTCCCAATCCGCCCCGGTATCATCAGGATACGGATCACCGAAGGCGACATGAACGCATGGGAACTTCTCATCTTGAAGTAGGTTACCGACGAGCTTTGTCAGTGATGTGTTTGTCCCGATCGCGAACTCTCCTAGTCTGGTACTGTTCTTGTCCGTCTCGAGGTATCTTACGATCTCTCTCTGTAATTCGCCGTTGGAGCATTCGATTGAGGAAAGGTCGGCACGTGAATCTCGTACAGCTATCGTAACGGGTGATCCCTCCAAGACGCCATACTTGTCGCTGAACCAGTCGCCCAACTCGTCAGCTACTACTGTTCCTTCTGCTTTCCAGGCGGCTGTGAACAACTCGCCCTCAGGCAGGTTACCCCAATCTCCTTTCTTCCGGTAGATCCCGTCACAGACTTTCCATCTCCACCGGGGGCAGAATTCCACGGTCAAGTCTGATCCGGCTGGGCTCGTGACGCGCGCTCTCCCAGCTGTTGCTACTTGTTGGTGAAGCTGCTTGGTGAGTTCAGATATTTTCTCATAATCAGCGCACATGCCTTCTTCCATCAATTGCTCGTTCACAGACGGCATGTGCCCGTGTCTTGCGTACTGCTTGGCGAGTTTGATGAAGGGCATTCTCAAGCCTAGCTCGCCGCCTATGCTTCGTGCAGCGTAGAATGTCACGTTCGCCGATTGAATGGATTCCTCCAAAGGCTTCGGAAGCGATGTCAACGGGCGCTTGCCAAAGTCCTCCAAGAATGCAATCTTCACGTTCCCTGGAGTGACTCTCTCAGCTGCCTCCTTGAGCGCTTCCCCGACCTTGCGTGTAAACGAGTCCGTCACTATGAACACGTGTTCGCCTCGCTTAACGCCCATACAGACCTCCACAGCCACACGTGCGCCTTCATCCACTGTGCCCAAGAGAGAATCACAAACTCTCGATGAACAGAGTCAGCGTATTAACGCTTCGCGAGAGGACGAGTGTTGTTCGTCAGCTTGGTCGCAGAGTTATATCTCATGACCGCTGAGACTCGTTTGAAATGAGGACTTCGCCGGGTTGATTCCATTCAAGTTCCTTGATGATGTAATGAGTCTGAAACGGGTTCCGAGGAGCGGCTGGATAACATACAGAATCAGCAAGCATGATGTGGAATCTGTCTCTTCACATTCCTACTCGGTCGCCGTGATTGCGCTGATAATGTCCGAGATTATCCGGCTGAGGAATCGGGAAGTGGACGTGGAGAAGGTGCTGAAGATGGCGCTCCTTCATGACCTATCAGAATCCATGACCTTCGACATCAGCAAAGCCTACCTCCGGTACCTCGGTAGAAAGGGGGCGAAACTCAAGACGCATCTTGAGCGGAAGGCGATCTCGCGCGTTCTAGCGGATCTCAACAACGAGCGGCTCGCCAAGACATTCAGAATCACTATCGAGGAGTATGCTTCGGTAAGGTCGCTTGAGGCGAGGATCGTTCATTGCGCTGATGCCTTGGATCTTCTTCTTCAGGTGATCGAATACGAGAGAATGGGATACTCTAAAGCCACTCTCGATCCGATTTGGAAGGAAACCCGATCGAAGCTGATGGAGTATAGGTTCCCGCTCGCTAATGAGTGGTCACGCCAACTTCAGCGAGTCAGAACAGGGCTCCATAGCAAGCGTAGACACGCGAAGTCAAGGTTCGTTCCTGTCAAATGACACGGATGTAGTCGTTTAGGACCTGAATGACTCCAACCTCAGGCTCAAGCGCCCACATCCCAAACTGGTTTATTTCCGGGTCGACAACTAGGGCAATGACAAACGGCGAGAACTGCAGTAACTTGCCATGTGTGGCTAAGTCAGTCTCTGACATGAATATGCCGTAACCAGGATGAGAGTGATACCAACCCACAATCCTGCCATCAAGCCTACCTCTCACTATGTCGTCTGCAACCTTAGCTAGCTTCTCAGCTGAAAGCACGCATGATGTTTCCGAATCATTGTCTCCTCCCACAACGATGTCGTTGACCCATAACCCGTCGTCGAGAAGGGATCCGATGAGTAGCCCGATACGCTCGTATGGGCGCCTTACATCGGCCGAGATTCGATCTAGCACAATGCTCGCGATGTTGATGTTGAACAAGCTGTTCGCCATCCCGGGCTGCCTTGCACTATGCCGCTCTAGAAATAAGCCTTGACGCTCGCAACATGCGTTCTAGTGGCGGAACGAGCACGGCGAGTTGAAGATTCAACAACTTGTCCAAGCCTTAGAACAGCATGTTCGAAGGCTTGGATTCATATCAAAGGCGACGCAGTATGCGGCAACGATGCAACCGACGATGGAGGTGAATTGAATGAGTGAAACCCAAGAGAAGCGGCTATTTGGACTTGTCCTGATCCTTGTCGTGGTCGTGGCCGTTCTAGCCGGTTTTGCAATCTATGCATCATACATGAAACCAGGAGTCGTGCTACCGCCACCTAGCTCTGAACAGAAGACGATCTCGGTAGGCGGTACTGGAACCATCTCGATGAGCCCTGACATCGGCTGGTTCACAGCCTCCGTAGTAACACAAGCCGCGACCGCAGCTCAGGCTGAACAGCAGAACAACGATGCGATGTCGAAAGTCATTTCCGCACTTAAGAGCGCTGGAATTGCCGAGAAAGACATACAGACAGTTGAGTTCTCGCTAAATCCGATCTATCAAGATTCAAAGGAACCTGGAACGCCACCGATACTCGTCGGCTATTCTGTAAGGCAATCGATCCGTGTGACCGTCAACGACGTGACCGCGGTCGGCAAGATGCTTGACCTTGCGATCTCGAACGGAGCAAACGAGATGAGCGGAATCTACTTTGGACTATCCGACGCCAAAGCACAACAGGCACAATCACAGGCACTCGACTTGGCTGTGAAAGACGCTAACGATAAGGCCAGAACAATCGCGAATGCGATGGGTGTGACACTAGTCGGCCCTGTCTCCGTCAGCTTAGGCGGCTACTATCAACCTGTTCAAATGAGTGTCAAAGCTGGAGCAGAGTCAGCCCCCATCATGCCAGGACAGCTACAATACACAGTCAACGTCCAGATCGCTTACGCATTCAGCTAGCCGAAAATCAACCCCCTGATTTCTAATTTTCCACCCGTTCTTGCAACTGTTCCGGCGGGCGACCTCGCAGAGGGCAACCTTCATAATACATCGGTGCCTAAAACAACCCTGAGGCATATTCGATGCCAGTAGCCTTTGTTTTCATGAACATAGACGGAGGCGGCGAACAAGAAGTTCTACAGCAACTTCGAACCATTCCAAATGTTACAGAAGCACACTTGGTCTACGGGGTATACGACCTCGTTGCGAGAATTGAGGCGGAAACCATGGACAAACTGAAAGAGATCGTGACTTGGAAGGTACGAAGACTCGACAAGGTAAGATCAACCCTGACGACAATCGTAATGGAATCCGGCTGACTCAACCTTCGCTCAAAGAACCAACCGAAACAAACAAGTGACGACGCCTAGCCAAGTAACGAGTTCACGGCTCATAGGTTCAGATTCGACTCCGTGAACCTTGAACCACCCGTTGGACTCGAGCTCTTCTATTGACGCCTGAAGACCATGGTTGCGTGTGAAGCGAAATGCTCCCAGTGGAACCTGTACCAGATGATGACTTCTGTGTGGCCGCTGGCGTCGACTACACAGGTAACGATCCTCGCGCTCACGTCGCCGTTAGGAAGATGGTAGTTGATCGACAGTTCTCCAAGCGCATGTGGGGCACAGACAATCGAAAGTGCTTTTCGTAGGTTTCAAGCAAATCTGCACTGTAAGCTAGACATCTACCACAGAGAGCTTAAGCTGAGTTACCCCGCGTGTCTTCATGAGCCTCTTGGCAAGTTCTTGGATTCTTGCTGTTTGGCCTCTGACAGAGATAATCTCTAGGCACCGTGATTCATCAAGATGAATGTGCGTCGAAGAGTTCACCACGTCTCGAAATTGATGTTGAACATCGACGAGTGCTTCCTGCAGGCCATGGGGTCGATGGTTGTAAGTGAATAATATAGCGCCTACGCCAGCTCGTGCTTTCTCAATCGTCCAAGTGTATTCTGTGATGAAGTTCGTCATCGCAATCTGCAGTGCCCGTGATCTATCTTCGTAGCCCATCTTTCTGATGACATCATCAAAACGGTGCAACACTGCAGGCGACACAGAGAAGCTGGTTCTTTCCACCTTAGCCATTGGTTCATACACTACCTCGACGGCAATTCTGAGAGTCGGATCTCCATGTATCGTCGACTCATGGCTAGTATTAGCGTACCGACGCATTTTAATAGGCGCTGTATTACGAATTTTCACAGTTGTATTACCATGAGGTACTCGAGTCGGCTAGCGGCGTTCACTGCAGTCATGAGTGCACTTGCGGTGGCACTTGGCGCGTTGGTTGTGCCTTTCGTGTTTGGAGTAGGGATTCATTTCTTTCAGGTCGCGGTAATGCTTGCGGGCGTTATGGGAGGCCCGCTATCAGGTCTAGTGACAGGAGTAATCGGCGGAGCATACATGGCCGCGCTAAGATCCGACCCAACAATCATCGTGGGTAATGGGCTCCTCGGTCTGTTCACTGCACTATTTGTGCGCAAGATGAGACCGGCGCTGGCCGGCATTTTGGCTTGGGTCGTGATTCAGGCACCCTGGATATATCTGACTGGAACGTTCCTCTTACATGTGCCGGCGCTCGTCATGCAAACAATCGTTGCGACCCTAACTGTCGAAGACGTTATCTGCGCGGTAATCGCGGACGTTCTTCAGAGTCATTTCCACCTCAGAGAAATGGTATTTCCCAAGCGCACAAGCGGACAGTCATGAACAGCTTGGCTGTTCGAGGTCGCTGAATAGAGGGGAATTGCGCGTTCAAGTGGAATACATGGGCAACCTCGTCTTTGAAGCCAGCTCTCGAATCGCACGCCCTTCTGTGAGGATCTGACCGCGCAAATGACAGCTCCTTAGCACTATATTCAAAGGCATGCTATTTGGAACCCTCCTTTCCCACTGCGAGGGACGACTTTGGCTGTCGGAACAAACTCGAGACTGGCTGGTTCTCCTAGTCTGTGGATGGCTACCGTCCTCGTGATCATCTATGTGACCACGGCCATTTTGGCAGGGAACCTGTTCGAACCTGACCTGAATGTTGTGTACCCTTTCGTGCAGGTGAACGCAGAAGTCTGGCACGGTGCGGTATGGATGCTCTTCACATCAATGTTCCTTCACGCAAACTTACTGCATCTTGGAGGAAACGTGTTCTTCCTCCTCCTTTTCGGGACTGCCCTAGAGGAGCAGGTTTCAGTCAAGCGATGGATAATCACTTACTTCACGAGCGGTCTCGTGGGAAACATAGCGTTTCTGCTGCTTCTCCCCGACGCCAGCGGTGTCGGCGCTTCAGGAGCAATCTGGGGATTGCTCGCAGCTGCGGGAGGAATCCGAGGGCTCATCGGGATGATCTTCCTCGGTGGACTTGACATATTCGCAGGCGGAGGATTTCTCGCACATGCGGGAGGCCTGTTGGCAGGACTCGTTCTCAGGTTCTCTTGGTTGAGGAGGATTCGCTGAGCCGGGGGGTGTATCCCGCGTTCTATATACTATGCGATATCTGCGTGGGGGACCCTCCATAGGGGGTGGGCGGAATGTATGCGAATGAACCATGCGTAATCAATATCGGTCGATGCGTGCGTGCTGTTTATGGAGAGTATGTATCTCAGGCTGGCTCGAGAACGGATTGTAAATAAAAGGGGTAGAGTAGTAGGGGGCGGTATATGTATGACACTACGAAACATACTTGACAGGCAAAACCCAAGTTGATCTCCAACAATCCGCAAGGACCGGTCGCCAACGAGTGGAGTCCTACGGCTGAAACAACCAAGCCACCAAGCTCACCGGTAAGACCCGCGCGACGACCAATATCCGCTCCTCAGGGATTGAAGCTTAGAGATGTGGAGATCGTTATCCTGGAAGACAGGTGCAAAGGCTGCTCATTCTGCATCGAATTCTGCCCCAGAGATGTTCTAGAGCAGGGTACGAAGCTGAACGTCAGAGGCGTCCATGCGCCTCGAGTGAAGGACTCCGCGTTATGTGTTGGATGCGGAGTGTGTGAGGAAATCTGCCCCGACTTCGCGATATTTCTGGTCGAAAAGGGGACGAGACGCTGAAAAGAGATGTTCTGACCGGCACGTATTTTGCACTTGGAGACGTAGCGTGCGCTGAAGGCGCCTTGGCTGCTGGTTGCAGATTCTTCGCAGGTTATCCAATCACTCCAGCCACAGAGATCGCTGAACACATGTCAAGAAGACTTCCTGAGGTTGGCGGCGTCTACCTCCAAATGGAAGATGAGATCGCCTCGATGGCGGCGGTGATCGGGGCCTCGTATTCGGGCGTCAAGTCCATGACTGCCACCTCGGGCCCAGGCTTCAGCCTGATGCAGGAGAACATCGGGCTCGCAGCTATGACCGAGACGCCATCCGTTGTGGTAGATGTGATGCGTGCTGGGCCGAGCACAGGTCAACCCACGAAGACTGGCCAGCAGGATGTGATGCAGGCGAAATGGGGATCGCATGGAGATTACGAAATCATTGCGCTGGCTCCATCGTCGGTCCAAGAGATGTTCGATCTCACCATTGAAGCGTTCAACCTTTCAGAGAAGTACAGATGCCCAGCATTTGTCATGACTGACGAGATCATCGGGCACCTGATGGAGAGGCTCGCGATACCAGAGCCTGAGAAGATCCGACTGGTTGACCGCAAGCGACCCAGCGTACCGCGATCTGAATACTCACCTTTCCGGGCAGGAGAAGATC
>Ga0315282_10010157_pt1 | contig 14815 bp, 19 predicted proteins | sample YL17G07_20_MG_FD_203693 | JGI IMG/M metagenome (GOLD analysis project Ga0315282, IMG submission 203693) | Sediment microbial communities from Yellowstone Lake, YNP, Wyoming, USA - YL17G07_20 | ecosystem: Environmental > Aquatic > Freshwater > Lake > Sediment | place: USA: Wyoming | collected...
TGCATCGTTCTTCGATATGTAAATTGTACGCTCGCCTCCGCCTCCAAAGCCGCCAGCTTGTTGTAAAATTCCCACTACCCTGAAAGGATGGCCGCCAATCGAGATTATGCTGTTCAACTGCATGTCGTGCTTATACAGACCATGAGCGACATTGTATCCCACCACAGCCACATATGCATCACCTGAAGAAAGATATCTTCCAGATTCAAGTTTTGTCGTTACCATGAATTTCCAAACCGAAGTATCGACTCCTTGAATCTGCAGTCTTGTGCTTTGGCCTGAAAATGAAACATCCGTGCTTCCAGAAACAATTCCATCTACATACTGAATGCCGGGAGTCGCTCGTACGGTTCTTATGTCGCTATCAGTGAGATTTGCGGTCGATAAACTCGTGCGTTCACCGCCAAAGCCAAATCCTCCTCCCGCTCTCTGGAAGCCAAGCGATATGCCGATAATATTTGTGCCTAATCCACCCAATTGGGTCCTGACAGTCTGTTGCAATCCTTCGCCTATCGAAACCAGCGCAACCACCGCAGCAACACCGACTACAATTCCGAGAACGGTGAGCCAGCTCCTTAACTTTCTATGCGTCAGGCTGTTTAATGACATTGACATTATATCATTGAACTTCATACAACCACTTCATGGAAAAATTATAAGAATCGATCACTTTTTCTTTCGCTTTCTTAATTTGAAAAACCAGACAAGAAAAACTACGATGACAGCTATTAGAGCAATTACAGCATAAAGGACAGTTCCGGATAACAATCCTCTACTTCTTGTGGATGTAGCAGAAGTTCCAGAAATTGCAGATACAGAAGGGTTCAGCGAAACTACTTTTTTAGCAACTTGCCTCGCCCCGCTTGTGTCCGAATAAGAAATTTCAACATTGAGGTTTCTTGCCGTAGGTATTTGACTCGGACTTACAGTTGCAGATCCGCCATTCGGACTCACAGTCGCGGATCTGTTCGCATTTGCAAACCTGGAAGAAATTTGGAAACTAGCAACACCGAAATCCCCGGAATTGAGGGTTCCTAAGAATACACTGCTAGCTCCACTGACCGCAAAATTTTGCTGTTCTGGAATACTGACTGCAACACTTGTTGCCGGGTTGACCCCTATGTTTGCAATCGATAGGGAAGTAGTTCCCGAGGACGAATCTTGCACCACCACATCAAAATCAGTAGTGCCACCAATCTTCATGCCGATAGTTGTTGTCACATTTTGCCTCGCCCCAGACTTGTCGAAATATTGCATGTTGACAGTCAATGGATAAACACCTGGCGTGACGGAAGAACTGACAGAAACATTCATTGGGATGGTAATCAAAGCTCCGCCACTCAAAGAGGGAATGAACTGCCTGTTGCTAAGGCCCAATGGAAGTATTTCATTGTTTGGCATTTGCCATGACAAGACAATGTTGTTTATCACATCAGCCCCGCTGTTCGCCAAATTGAAAGTCAAAGTCGTTGTCTCGCCTGCCGCCAAAATGCTGGGTTCGACTGAAGTGATTTGCAACGTGGAAGGAGCCTGGACACTAATGATGGCAGTTGGATTTATCTCCGTGCATGACGAGTCACAATAATCTATAGAAAATTTTACTGTATACAAACCCGAAGGTGCTCTACCTGAAACAGAAAATTTAAAAAGAGTCGTTGTGGATTCCCCATTTCCCAAAGATCCTAAATCTCCAATTCCACTTGTATCAACTATGACATATTGGCTGTAAGACATCGTGTTGACTTTTATGTTGGATGCTGCAGACGTCCCAACATTTTTCAAAACCAGTTGCAGATACCCGTCGCTTCCTGGTGCTACTGTGGTTGGGTTTGTTGAAAAATTAGCCTGCACCAGCACACTTGCCAACACATAATTGGCAAAAAGGATTGTCAAAAGGATAAATGGCAAAACCAATAATATTTTTTTCATTTTTTATCACCTATTATTTTTCCATCCTTGATTCGGATTATATGTTTTGAGTGTGAGGCAATGTTCATGTCATGTGTCACCACAACAACCGTCCTGCCTTCTTCATTCAACTTCTCAAAAATACACATTATCTCCTTTCCTGATTTTGAGTCAAGATTTCCTGTAGGCTCGTCGGCAAGAATGAATGCTGGATCATTGGCTAATGCTCTGGCTATCGCCACTCTCTGTCTCTCACCACCAGACAATTGCGATGGTAGATGTTCTGCTCTCTCTTTCAATCCCACAAGTCCCAGCAATTCCATCGCCTTTTTCTTTCTTTCCGATTTACCTTTTTCCATAATTATCATCGGCAACTCAACATTCCCCAATGCGTCCAATGTGGGGTAAAGGTTGAATGTTTGGAACACAAAGCCGATCTTTTTTCCTCTCGTCCTAGCGATTTCAATCTCTGAAAGTTTTGACAAATCCGTTCCATCGATAAAAACTCTACCAGAAGTCGGCCTATCCAAAGCGCCTATCATGTTTAGTAATGTAGATTTACCAGAACCAGAAGGGCCCATTATCGAAACGAAATCCTTTTTCATTATTTTAATATTTACATTATTCAAAACTGGCACTTCCACTTCATCCATTTTGTATGTTTTATTTACTTCATCCAATTCTATTACCGGTTCCATTTTATCACCATATTCGTTCTTTTATTAATGTTCGGTTAATTATTTAAGCCTGAAACAGTATATAAGCATTACATGAAACCACTTGAAACAAGAAACCACCTGAAACCAGCGGTGTGATGATGAAAAAAAAATATTTGAGGCATTCGATTGTGATGATATTGCTTTTTTTGGTGGGAGGTTTCTCCCTAGTCCTATGCATACTCCAAACATATTCCGCATTCTGGGGATTTGAGACATTCAATTTACTCAGAGAAAGAAGAATTGAAAATCTTTCAGCTCAATTAAACAGATCGTTTGATGGAGAGAGACCATCCGTGGAACCGCCTAGCCCTCAAGCTCTTTTGACATCCCCCATCTCTTTGCTGCTCCTGTTTGTCGGAATAATTTCTACGATGGGCGGTATATCCGTCTGGCAATTGACAAGAGAGAAGGAATTGAAATCTGCCAAAGAAGATATCACCAATTTGCTGTTGACACCGGAAGAGAAGGCGATTATAGGAGAACTAAAAAAAGCTGATGGAAAACTTAATCAGAATCAACTGGTGAAGAAGACTGGATTTTCGAAAGTCAAAGTCCATAGGGCGTTGGCAAGGCTTGAAATGAGGAAAATCGTCAAGAAGTATCCGTATGGATTGACGAATAAGGTCGTGTTGGAAAAAACAGCGATCTGATATTTTTCCCGAGATTTTTTCATTTATAAACCTTGTGAACCATTGATTCGTTCTTTCTGTTCACAATCGGAATATACTCCCCAGGTTATACTAAATACTAGATTTTAATTGCGGCGGACAAAACTTGCCGTGTTGAACGGTTGCTGCATTTGATGTGTCCGATCTGCATGGAGGTGCCAACAATGAGAAGTGAAAAGGTGGTGAAAGATTTTTCCCGATGAAGCTTTTGCTGAGGGGCCGACGCCGTTTTCTAAAATTTGAGAAAGAACAACTGATAATTTTTAAATCTTCAAATTCAATCTATTAGTATACTTTTCGATGGGTGGATGTAATGAATGTCATAGAAACGGAAAACTTGACGAAAAAATATAAATTCTATTTTTTGTATCCATCTGAAGCGTGATTTTCAGTAGACGAATCAAAACTGAAATAAGTTTCCATTGTACGTCTGCACAAACCTTTTGTCGTCGTGACTATTCTTCTTCCCTCTAACGGTCTTGAAAAAACACAATAGTTCTCTCTTTCTCTTTTACGGGGTTCCAAATCAATTCCATCCTTCTTCAATTTTCTCACCCAGTCTTTTGTTCTGTCAGAAATACAGTAGCCAATTCCATTCTCTCTAGCTATTCCTTGCAAATCAGAGAAGTACATTTCACCGCCGCAAACAGCTAGTAAGCACTTCAGTTTAAAGGCCGAAGAAGGGAAACCAGCATACGCCTTTAATATTTCAATGGTGTTAGCACATTCTCTCAACATTTCTGATAGTGTTTTCATACTCAGTTTATTGAAATAAAGTTTTAAATCTTTTTAATTACCTTATTTTTATTTTGCAAGAGCAGACTTATAATATGGAATTCTTAGATGTCGTCGATGAAGACGACAATGTCATTGGCAAGGCGTCGAAGGAAGATGTTTACAAAAACAAATTGAGACATAGGATAGTCCATATCGTGATCTTCAACAAAAAAGGCGAACTGGCGCTGCAGTTGAGAAGCAAGAACGTCCATTTCTGTCCCCGTCACTGGTCCACTGCTGTAGGTGGACATGTTCAATCTGGAGAAACTTCTGAGGAAGCGGCCTTGAGGGAATGCCAAGAAGAACTGGGAGTGAAAGTTGAAATTGAATTTTTAAGCAAAGACCTTTACCGAGTGGAAGGAATACCTGAAAAATTCCTTATCACATTTACAGCAAAATATGAAGGCCCTTTCAATATAGATTCTTTCGCAGTTGAGAGAGCCGATTTCTTCAGCTTAGCTTCTGTCCAAGAAATGATCGATGATGGAGAAAAATTTCATCCCGAACTTTTGTTTATTTTGAGAAAACATTTTGGAATTAAATAGTTCGATTTCTTCTAAGGCAGATTAGAAGAGATTTTTCACGCAATTTCAATCAGTTTATACTCAATCATCTTTTTAATCTAATCATCCTTCTGGTTTTTTCCTTAGCTTTTTCTATCTCTTTTCCTATATATTTTCTATTCAATCCCATTTTCTTGGTTTGTGCTTGCAATTTTCTCGTAGATTCTTCAAAATTTCTCATCCTGTCTTGAGAATATAGGAGTTGCTTGATTGCGAATCTAATAAATTCTGTTTTAGTTACAAATTCCCCCATCTTAACCAAAGTCTCTATTTTTTCTAAATCCTTTTCCGGAAGGTTCAAAAGCATTTTTTGTCCCATTTTCTCACTATATATTATCTATATATTTTATATATATTTAATCTTCTCAATTACAAGTCTGATTGATACAGATAATGAGTTTTTATAACTACTCAAAGTAGTGAATGCGCAGAATTTTCTTGTCCAAGTATTTTTAAACTAAAGAAATAATTTATTATAGGTAAAAATGACAGTTTTGGCGAGAGATGAGATTCTAAAACTGATTAAATCTGGTAAACTTAAGATTAAACCTTTTGATATAAAGCAAGTCGGCCCGGCTTCCATTGATCTACATCTAGGCAATACTTTCAGGGTTTTTAAGAAGATGCATGAGATTTTCCATGTGAAAGACAATGTGAGCCACGAAGAAATAACTGAGACGGTTCATGTGAAGGATGGCGACTATTTTCTGATAATGCCTGGTGAGTTGATACATGGGATAACGAAAGAGACAATCTATCTGCCAGATAATATTTGCGGGAGGATAGAAGGGAGGTCGAGATTTGCCAGGGTCGGATTGCTGACTCACTTGAGCAGCGGGTTCATACACCCAGGTACGACAAACAAAACTGTTTTAGAAATCGCGAACATATCCCCTATTTCTTTGGCCATATACCCTGGAACCAGAATTTGCCAGGTAGTTCTTGAAGAAGTCAAAGGTAGAGAGAAATACAGAGGAAGGTTCCACTTACAGAGCAAACCTTAAAATTTTTTGTCTATTGACTATAGATTATATCTTTTTTTGTACCAATCCCAAACAATAGGCGATGCTCTGGATTTTGCTGCCATTAATACATGATCTGGATATCTCTGATCTGGATTCGCTTTCTTTGCCTCGAGCGCTTTTTCAATGGCTTGTTCTGCCCTGCTTAATATTTGAACATAAGTTAATTTTTTTACGCCAGAAGTTCCTACATTTCCAAAATGTTCTCGTGCAGCTTCGTCTCTCCTCAAGTACTCTTCCACAGCTTGATCTGCCAAACTGGTTAAATATTCCACATCTATTGCTGTTATTATATGTTTACTAGGATCTGAAAACATCTGAGTCCCTCTCGAATTTTGTATTTTTCATGGAGGGGTGTAGAATTTTCCTTATAGATAGATTACAAACAAAAGAAAAAGGATTTTGTGAAATTTTTTGAGCGAACAAGCGCCCACCTATAATTGGTGTTCTAAATATTTAAACCTTTTCAACAGAAAACAGAAAAAATTATTTTTTATTTCGAGGTCTTATAAACTATCCTTTAGAAAAATCATTGCTCTCTTTTTAAGAAATGGGCTGGAAGTTTTACAGGTTGTCTCAAGTCTTCTATACGTCTTGACAGTTCTTCCAATCTTCCATCTTTAATAGGATTGCTTTGTTTCAAATCACGAATTAAGCCAGCCAAATAATTGGCGTATGTCATCAGCGATATGCGTTCCCATTCTTGCCGATCTACTAGCGTTATGTTATGAACACTTGGTACAGAATATTTCATTTTTTCCCCTAATCTATCAAAATCAATACGCTTTTCTATTCTTGCTTTTCTTTCACCGGTTTCAACATCAATTTCTGTAACGCGTTTAAACCCTCCTTCTTTCAATTCCACTCGAGCATTTTCTGATTCTGGAAGAACAAGATTTCTCCCGGCAATTATCTGATTAACACCAGTCCAAGAAAAAGGAACTGGATCAGGCCATTCCAAAACACCGCCCTTAAAAATATGAGGCGCTTCCTCGTAGTTCGTAGTTTCTCTATAAACACAAAAAGCAGAATAAACATACCGAGCTGCTCTCAAAGGGTTGTCCAATTTCTTTTTTGCTGTGTTCGACACCGCTAATGGAACAAGCCTTGTTGGAGCTTTTGGCAAATATTCTACATCGTCTCTATATCCCCATGACTCGTATGTTCTATCCCCTCTTCGTAATACTCCAGAAATATAAAATATACCAATCATTTCTTGTCCTGTGAGTCGATGAGGACGAATTTTTTTGGACATACTGACCAATTTTTAGGTGGTCAGTTAAAGATTTAAACAAATATTTTTTTATTTTCCATATTTATTCAAAGCAGTCTCGACTCTTTCCAACTCTTTCTTCACTACTTCTTTTTCCCAATTCTCAGCCGCCACATTTTCCAGCTGGGCTTTTATCCTATCCCTGGTGTGATGCAGGTGTGTCTCGATATCGATGAATCTTGCAGACCAGTCTCCAGCAGGATCAATATCCAGTAAAGGAGGATACTGTGGCAGCATTCTCAATATCGTCGATCTGTCAACCACGCTTCCTCTCCCATTGTCCCCTCTGTCCTTATCCCCATAAAGGGGCATGTCGTAATTGTTCGGAGCCAAATCGGTGATACCAGTTATACAAAACAAGTTTATCTTTATTCCAAACTTCTTCTCCAATTCTTTCAAAATTTTCACAGCCACGCAGGAATGGAAACCGTATACATCCAAAACTTCCACAGTCGATCCTACCTTCTCACACTGCTCGATCAATGTCGGAATTGCAACATTGTAAGTCTGGCCAGAAGCTCCAGTGTCGTCCGTCACAACATACAAAGGTTTTTTTGTTGGCGTTTTACTGAAATCCAGCGTCCCCTCCTTGATTATGACCTTTCTTTCTCCAGTGTGGTCAAGGTAGGAAGGGGTGATGTACCTCGGCCTTGCCGTCACCGTGCTGACTTTCGTCCCTCTGATTATGTTCAGGGCTGTATGCCTGGCATAATATGGACCAGCTCTATAGATCGCGTAAAAAATGACAGACGTCGGTGGAAAATCTTTTATCTCCGTCAGATGGAACATGGCGTTTACAGTCTCTACCGCAGCTTCGGCACACACTTCCGACAGCTGGCTTCCAATCAAGGAAGGTCTTCGAATAATCTTATTCCCTGCTTCGGTCTCGATGATAAATGTCTTGTGAGTTTTCAGATCCGGCCTAGTCACTTCAAACACGTGGGTCGAGGATTTCAAGGAGGAGATTTCTATAGGCTTGGTCGATTTCACATCGATTCTATGTTCTTTAATCAGCTTGTCAGCAAAACTTTCCCAATCCATTTGTTTAAAATCAGTCACAGTGCCCACCCTATTTTTTGTTTTTTTAATACTTAAATTTACATCTTACGACTTTTAAATGGTTATTTAAAATTTAGTTTTCTTGATTATAGTATGGCATGGAGATATTCGGAAGAAAGAGGAAGGCTTGCGAAAGAAAGAAAAGATTTTGTAACTTCGGTTGCGGAAGAAATACATCGTGGATATTTCGGCCAACAAACCAATCATCCAGACTACCAAACGGCTATGGATCAACTAAAAAATGTCACTAGGACGGAGATTGAGACAGAACTTTATAAAATATTGAATGGCATGTCTAAAAAAGGAGCTGTTTCTTTTGATCATAAATTGAGAGATGAAATTAAGTCCAAATATTTGCAAAGACCTTTGCCTCGTGCCTAATTTTATTTTATTCCAATCCAAATATTTATTATGAACCAGAAAGCCCTTCTCGAAGCGGCTCTATTCGTTTCTGACAAGCCACTGACTCTGGAAAGACTGTCTAAAATAGTTGGAATCGGGGATGAGAAGGAAGTGAGAAATTTGCTGATAAGGCTGCAGACTGATTTGAAACTGGAGGACAGAGGAATGGAATTGGTGGAGATGCCTGAAGGATACGAACTGAGGGTTAAGCAAGAATATAGAGACAGGGTCGCCAGGCTTGCACCATTTGCCGATTTATCCGAAGGGATGATGAGGACGTTGGCTATAATCGCCGCCAAACAGCCTATTCGACAGTCTATTATTGTCAAATATCAAGGGAACAAAAGTTATGGTTACATTTCCTCTTTAGAGGCCAAAGGTTTGGTCTATACAGAAAAGTATGGAAGGACAAAAATCATCACAACCACCCCTGATTTTGAAAAATATTTTGGGAAAAGCAGCGAAGAGATAAAAAAAGTTTTGGAAAGCGCGAAGGAAAGGAAATAATCTATTTCAACTATTTATATCTCGTAGCTTTTTCGACGCCTCTATATTTGTTCAATCGATCAACAGTTCGTAAAAGCTCAGGCCAAGAAGTTGTTTCAACTGTCGCCGTAATCTTGCCTGCTCGATCCAGATAAGCGTCTACAACATTTGGATGAAACATCACACTTGTCAATGCTGCTGCCTCCTCTCCTCTTCTAGGTTTAATATAAACTAGAGTCGGAAATGTTGGTGTTATAGGCTTTTCATCACTCATGGACATTTCATCACACAATTATCTATAATCAGTCAATTTTAAATGGTTTTCTTTCAATCAGAATCAGACTTGATAGATTTTCTTTCCCTTGTATTTCTCACGTTTATCCATATAATTTTTCGAGTCTTCCTCTACCCATCTGTCAACATCAATCTTCTCTATAGTTCCATCGAGTTTTTTCATAACAACGAACTTAATTCCAGCGTTGATGATGGCTCTTCTGCATCTCTCGCACGGATGAGCTTCTGCAATCGAACCATCTTTTACATGTTCTCCATACAAATACAAAGTTCCATCAATCACACTAGCGCCATGCCTAGCCGCATGGATTATCGCATTTTCCTCTGCATGTACCCCAATACAGAAATCATAACCAATTCCCTGCGGGGCTTCAACTTCTATTCTCAAACAAAAGCCAAGTTCCAAGCAATCTTTCACTTTTCTAGCCGCCCCGTTGTATCCCGTACTGACTATCACATCATCTTTGACAATAATAGCCCCATATCTTCTCAACAGACATGTGGATCTTTTACTGACAGCTTCGGAAATCCCCAGATAATAGTCGTCTTTAGAAGGCCTCATGTGAACACTTTAACTTTTATTATTTTTGAACTATAAAAAGTTACACGCTTCCAAACTTTAAGTCTTTTTTATCAGTGTACCTACTATAGCATCATACAATTGAAGACCCAAATCTCCATCACCATTAAAACCTAAGACATCAGCACCAATTACATTTTTTCGCTCGCCTATCAAACTAAGCATTGTTAGTAATTCTTTACTTGTTAGGTTCCCATCATTTTCGCCATGCCCTCTATAGTGAGTATTAATCTCTTTTCTGTTCATGACGTCCAAATCCACCGACAGATAAACATCACGAGGTGTGCCTTCAAGCAGATATTCCACTCTATTCTCAATGTCCATAGTTCTCAAATCTTTTTCAAGAACGTATCTTGCTTCTGAAAATTTGCCTTCGACTCCTTTTTCTTCAAAAAAACCTTTGTTTCCAACAAATCTTGCTGTTTGGGCATTAGATCCTCTAATAATAGATGATACAAAAGCTGCACAACCAAAAAGCCAAGATGATCCATAATTCCCACAGTCACCGTGATGGTCAAAATGCATATATGCATAAGATTTACTGCGTCTGTCTGCCATTGCTCTGCATAAACCGTATGTAAAATGATGATACATCCCACTGCCCCATACGCCAAGAACTCTATGCCTGTTTGGAATTTCTATATCTGATAAAGCTTTTACCATACCTTCTTTAAAGGAATTAGTGCTGTATAATCCGTCAGCAAATATAATTCCTCTATATCTTTTTTGCAAATATTGCCCAACCATCTCTGAAGACCGGTCGATTGCTAAGACCAAAATTGTCCAATCTGAAGTATATTTTGGATCTATAGATGACAATACTTGATTTTTTAACCTACTGAAATGTCTTTTTGCAAGTCCCATATCAAATACATCTCAACGTTAAAAATTTAAATTCTTCCACAGATAGAAACAAAAAGTTAAGTTATTAATCACAAACTTATCTTAGTTGATATCGATGAAAGAAGGCATCAGCAGTCTGGATTTGTTTTTTCTTGTGAAAGAATTGAAAGAAAAAATTGTTGGAAGCAAGATAAGGGCCGTGAAACAGATCGACAAGACATTTATTTTTGAATTGTACAAAGAGGATAAATTTTTCCTGAAAGTCATTCTTGACAAATCGATTTATTTGACAAAAGTCTCCCAGCAGGCTCCAGACACCCCGCCAGATTTCTGCATGCTGTTGAGGAAACATCTATTGAACAAAACCATTACAGACTTTAAGCAGCATGAGTTTGACAGAATTGTTGAAGTTGAATTGGACGGATACAAACTGATTTTTGAATTGTTCAGCTCTGGCAATTTGATTCTGACGGATTCTTCCGACTTGATTGTCGGAATTTTCGAAAGGCAGGAATGGAGGAGCAGGATTCTGAAACCAAAAAGCATTTACAAGCACCCACCCGCGAACATCAACCCGTTCAAATACGATTTCTTCGAATTCCAGAAAGTTCTGTTGAAAATAAAGAAAGAGATTGTGAAGACTCTTGCCACAGATTTCGGCCTGGGCGGATTGTATGCTGAAGAGGTTTGCAAGAGATTGGAGATTGATAAGAATAAATTTGTCGAGAAGTTGAATCAACAAGAGATTGACAAGATATTCAGATTCTTCGAGCAGTTGAAAAATTTCAAGACAGAGCCGATGATTGTTTTGGAAAATAAAGAGAAAGTTGATGTCGTGCCGTTTGAGCTGAACGTTTATACAAGAAAAGAAAATGTCCGATTCGAAAGTTTTTCCGAGGCTGTGGAAGCATATTTTGAAGGGCTGCAGAAGATCAAGCAGGAAAGGAAAGAGGAGGAGAAAATTGAGAAGGAACAGCAGAAAATGGAAAGGATACAGACAGAACAAGTTGAGCAGTTGAAGAAATTGAAAGATAGGGAGCAGTTGAACAGGAAGATCGGGCAGACAATCTATGAGAAATATCAGCTGTTTGAAAATATTTTGAATGGAATCAATCAGCTGAAGCAGCAGGGAAAAGAATGGGAGGAGATTAAACAAATTATAAAATCTCAGGATACGGAAGAAGGCGGGGCTGTGAAGCAAATTATACCGGATGAAGCGAGAGTTGTAGTGAATGCTGGTATCGATGTGAATATCGATTTCAGGAAATCTGTGGAAGAGAATGCCAATTTTTATTTCGAAGAGGCTAAGGTTGCGAAGCAGAAGATAGAAGGACTGGAAAAGGTTTTGGGAAAGGTTGAATTGAAACCAAGAGAAGTGAAACCTAAATTGAAACCAAGAGAAGTGAAACCTAAAGAGAAAAAACCGACGAAGAAATGGTATGAGAGATACAGATGGTTTATTTCTTCCAATGGATTGTTGGTGATAGCTGGAAAGAATGCCAGAAACAATGAGACTATTGTAAAAAGATACACCCGACCAAATGATCTGGTTCTACATGTAGACATTCATGGTTCTCCGTTTGTCATTATCCGAAACGATGAGAAATTATCTACCCTACCAGCAGAGACCATATACGAAGCTGCGGAGTTTGCTGCAACCTATTCTCAGGCCTGGGACCAGAAGATCGCCTCCGTTTCTGTATATTATATAGGGCCAAACCAGGTGGTGAAGGAGGCTGGTTTGCCTTTGGGCAGTTTCATGATAAAGGGGGAGAGGAAATGGCTGGAAAAGATCAAACCTCGTCTATCCATCGGGATAAAACAAGAGGAAGTGTTCAAGGCCAGACTGATCCACGGACCAGTGACAGCTGTAAAGAAACAAACTCCTTATTTGGTTACTATAGTGCCTGGAGATATTTCCGCACAAGAACTGGCCAAAGAGATAAAGAAAGAACTGTTGACAAAAGTGCCTTACGAGATAAAAAAACCTACGGAAGATATGGATATGGAGGAAATTAAAAAGATCATTCCTTTTGGCAAAGGGCAACTGGTCAGTTGATGGACATGAGAATAAAATTCATAATTTGCGATCTGGGTGGCGTGTATTTTGTCGATGGGACCTCTATAGCATTGGAGAAAATAAAAAAACTTGTGAAAGCAGACGAGAAACTCGTAGACGAGTTGTTCAGAGAAAGCCCTGGGAAAGAAGGATATCTGTTTAGGATCGGGAAGTTGAGCAGTGGAGAGTTTTGGAGAATAGTCTCTGAAAAATTAAAGATTGGTCCTGATAAGATTTCCGAGATAAGGGAGATATGGCACGGTTCATACAAGCCAAACGAAGGGATGAAAGAGCTGATTCAGAATCTAAGAAAAAAATACAAGGTCGTGGCATTCAGCAACACCATGAAAGAGAGGATGGACTATCTGGATAGAAAGTATGATGTGCTGAAAGATTTCGACAATTTTGTTTTCAGTTTCCAGCACGGCATGACCAAAAGGGATCCGAATTTTTTCAAAAAGATGCTTGAAATAATCAAAGCCGACGTTGAAGATTGCCTGTTCATTGATGACAAGGAAATATATTTGGAAACTGCAAGAAGCCTGGGAATGAAAACCGTCCTTTTCAAAGATATTGGTGGTTTGATAGAAGAATTGAAGGGTTTTGGTATTTTATAAGACAGTTCCTTTCTGCACAGTTGGTTGATTATTGCTCAGGCTGTTGTTCAAAAGCGAAAAGTGTTTTTTCTTCAACATCAAGGCAACCAAAATCGATTGTCCTTTGAAAAGATTGCAGTTCGATCTGTGAATCTGGAAACAAATAGTCCAAACCTTTTCTCAGTTCGTCTATAGTTTCTGAAGCAGTTGCACTTCTATAAAGCGCAGCGACATCTGAACGGGGTCTAGGCCGCCCTATGATTCCTTCGATGTCAGATAAATTTCTATGTAAAAGATGATATTCGGAATGTGTAAGTATGCCAGGTCTATTGCCATCAACTAAAACTGCAATAAGCATGCAATTGAATGGCCCGATTGTAGTCAGAGCACCATAATCACTGCTTATTGTATAATTCCACTCTCCTGTTGGTATAGTAGTCCGGTCTTTAGTCCTTAACGTTGGTAAATATTTAAGACATTCTGTATAATCTAGAACTATCTTCATGTCAATCAGTAAAAAATTTGGAAAGTTAGGTTTAAGTGCTTATTGGAAATTCTGCCTAAGAAATTTAGGAATGGTTTTTAACTTTAAATTTCAATAATAATTATGATGAGGAAAATTGTTGTAAAGTTCGGCGGTTCTTTGTTCACTGACAAGGATACTACTCCGCTCTCTGTGAAAGAACTGATGGAGAATGCGGAGAAGTACATAAGATATGACAACATGAAAAGGGTTGCACTAGAGACTGTGGATGCGGTCAGAGCCCATCGAGATATTTCTTTTTTGTGGTTAATCCATGGAGTCGGCCCGTTCGGACATTTCTTGATCCAAGACAACAGATGGGAGGAAGTGGGCTCTATAAGCATGGTACATCAATATTGTGAATTCTTCAACGGCTCTGTCGTCGAACAGTTTACAGAAGCTGGCCTCCCTGTTGCCCCGATTCATCCATTCAAGACCTGTGTCGCAACCGACTCAAAGTTTGACATGACAAAACTCTATGAGGATGGAATAGAGATTATCGAGAATAAAAGAGTGCCATTCACTTATGGAGATATAGTTCCTGCGCAAGACGGCGACTACAAAGTTTTGTCTGGAGATGATATAGCAGTTTACCTGGCCGAGAAGTGGAAGGCAAGCATACTGATGGTGACGGATGTCGATGTTTCTGATAAAGATCCGAAAAAATTCGATGATGCAAAAATAATCAAAGAGATCTCTAGAGATGAAGTGATCAAACTGAGGGATGAGAAGAGGATTGATGTGTCTGGTGGAATCTACGGTAAGATAAGAAGATTGCAGGAAGCGGCTAAGAAGGGAATTTTCTGCCAGATAATCAATGGGACTAAAGAAGGAAATGTGTACGAAGCCCTGATGGGAAATGAAGATATAGGAACTAAAATAGTTTAATTTTTCGCTGATAGCACACCATGTGCGAGGGTTCAAATCCCACCTCCCGCATAAGTTTAATTTATTTTATATAATAACAATTGTAATTTATGGATTTGTATTTAGACACTAACATCATACTTCCTTATTTCGATAGTTTGGTTAAGAACAAGCCT
>Ga0315282_10010158_pt1 | contig 14814 bp, 26 predicted proteins | sample YL17G07_20_MG_FD_203693 | JGI IMG/M metagenome (GOLD analysis project Ga0315282, IMG submission 203693) | Sediment microbial communities from Yellowstone Lake, YNP, Wyoming, USA - YL17G07_20 | ecosystem: Environmental > Aquatic > Freshwater > Lake > Sediment | place: USA: Wyoming | collected...
GGGAACGAAAAAGGCGAAAACGAACTCTCAACTAAAAACGACAAATATTCGATGAACAAAAAACAAAAAGGAACAAAAACGAAGTTCGCTTTTCAAAAACGAACAAAAACGCAAACTTTCGGCAAATTTCGGCTCAAAAAACGGCAACAAACAAAAAAACGGTCAGCGTCCATCCTTTTCGAACAAAAACGACCAAAACGAACTTCGAAAACAAAAAAAGAGGAAAGAATCGAGGTTTTCGAACCCTCAAACTACTTTTCAACTTTGGCAGGCAAGATTAAAAGGCGACCTTCTCCGTAGAAAGCCCTAAACCTCAAACCCGCCTCTTTACACGCTCTTGCACCCCCAGCAACAGAACCCTTTGATAACTCTGTGACCTCAACAGCCTGACCAGACTTCTTGACCTTAGCGATGACATCCTGCCAAACACTTTTAGGACGAGGCGGAGACTCTATATATTCCTTCTCAACCTCAACCGCCGACTTCTTACTAATCTTCATTTTACATTCTCACCTCCGTTAAACTGTCACACATTACGTAGTGACTATATCGGAAAGTGCCAGTATTTAAGAGCTTCTACGATTATCCAAACGAACAATATCGTAATTCCCAAGATTCCGATACTAACTTTCACTTTATTATATGACATACCTTCACATCCTCTTATAATAGAAGTCAAGAATATGTTTGATACACGGCTCATATCTCATTAACGCCATTAACACTTCACAAGCCACACGTTCCTTATCACTCTTGAAATAGAACTGATGAGTCTTTATCATCTGATATATTCTCGGATAAGACATACAAAGGTTTACGGCGATTTCAATACGAACAGCCTGCAACTCACGACTCTTAGGTTCAACCATGTGTAAACCCCTCTTCCTTTAGCCTACGTCTAATGTAACGTGGATAAGGACATGGGTTCATCGCTGGAAAGTCAGGGTAACATCTCCAGAATCGTTTACCAACTTCTTCACTTTCACGCAAACATTCTCGACATATTTTTTTATATCTGCCCATTCTTACCACCTCTTTTCTGTCTTCATCATTCTCACACCTATTTATAAGTGTTACCCTCAAACTGTACAACACAAACACACAACAAACTGTACAACACAACAACACACTCAGCCTATCCGCACAAAAACGCAAACCGTACACACCATAAAAAACTAGAAAAGAAACGATATTACGGTTATACCTAATGTAGAAGATGAAACACTATGAATATCCCCCAGAACTACAGGTTTAACTTAAAAAGATTTATATATTCATATAAACATAGTACAGCCACGTGATAAACATGGTGAAACAAAAAATAACAGTGCAGCACATCGCCTACCTAACTATAAACGAAGAACAACGATTCGTTGACGCAGTTTTAAGAAAATATGGATACACACATGGAAACGTAAACCAAGCAATACATGAAGCAGTAATGGACTGGATAAGTAAAATGGAGCGTGAAAAATAAATGAGCAACCCAGAACAATACCTAATAAAAGGACCAATGCCAGAACTGACAAAAATGAAACTGAAAGAACTGAAAGAAGAATGCCAAATGTGGAGAAACGTATGGGGATGGGTGCCACCAGAAGTAAAATACTACGTAGCCCGAGTCGGACAAGACGTAGGATTAACACTCAGAAACTACAAAAGATATTTGGGCAAATTGATAGACTCACACTGGATGCTGGATAGCCTAGAAATAGGCACAGTGGACAAAGTTTACGACAGCGTAACAGACAAATACTTCTACGAAAAGAAAATCTGCGTAATAAAAACCTCAAGCATACTCGACGTACAATGGATAAAAGAAAGAAAAAGCTTCGAAGAATTCGAAGAAGAAACAAGAAAAGCAAAAGAACTAGAAGAAACACAACAACCAACAGAAACAGAAACTAACCCTGACGCTCCCGAACAGCAACATACACCCTAAGCGACACATAAGCCAAAACACCAAAAACCCACAAGCAAACAGCACACGGTATAATAACAACAGGACACAAACCAAAAATAAACCAGAAAACAACTGCACCAGCAGGTATAGCACCAACAACAACGAGACACATGAGAAAAACAATTAAAGCCTGACTCTGAATTATACGCCTAGGCTTTTTCCGAATATAAGCTTCTGCTTGCGCTGACATCACACATCACCATAAAAAAGAGGAGAATAAGAGAATTGGCATAAGCCTTTAAAGGTCAATCCTGCCGCCACAAGGCGTCAGAACTAACAAAGCTACTGTCACAATCAATGGTGCAACTCGCAAAGCCCAGTACGCTAGATTCATTTTCATTGTTATTCATTCTCTCCTCTATTTTATTCAGGAATAATAATGGGGTAACTAGAATATAAACTTTACGATTACACTATACATATATATAATATAATATACGTATAGTTGAACCATTCGCCAGTTTCCGAATGTCAACGTATATACCATCACATAATAGTATCATAGTTTAAATCCAAGATTAACAAAACCTTACATGCCTTTAAAGAGGGAAAAAGAAAATGGTAGCCAAAACAAAAGAAGAAGCAAGAGCCAATTTTGAAGCGTCAATAGGCTACATACCAGACAGATACAGAGCAGGCGTAGCGAAAGCAGACTGGCTAACACCAGCCAAATCAGACGCAGCAGAAAAGAACTACGCAGACGGAGTGTCTAAGGCTATAAGTGGAAAAACGAGACAAAAAGAAATAGCAAAAATGACAAACGAAGAATGGAAGACGGCTGCATCCACCAAAGGCGCACCCATAATCGGCGACAGAATAAGAGGAGCACTAGACAAATGGACAGCAAACTTCGGACCAATATACGACACAGTAGTATCAAGAGTAGCAGCATTACCGCCTAAAACAACAGACTGGAGAGCAAACATAAACAACAGACTAGTACCAGTTGTGGAACAATGGCGTAAAGGAGCAGGCAAAACATAGCTCTGCTCTTAAGGAGTAATCTTTATGTACTTCAAAGAGCAAAGATATGAAAAAAGCAAAGCCGTAACACTCGCAGCCACACACACACTACAACTACCAGAAACAGGACTCCTAGACTCACTGAGCATGTACTTCTATACACAAAACGCAGCAGACCCAACAGCATCAGCACCATGGACACTCTGGCATCACATAACAAAAATAGAAGTCATAGGCAACACTGACAAGTCACTGTTCAGCATGACAGGAGAAGAGGCACTGGCTAAAGCTTACAGAAAGATGGGTGCTTTACCACCATTCAAACACGTTGAAACTGGCAATGCGTATCAAGACCTAACAATACCGATATTCTTCGGCAGAAAATTCAAAGACGGCAAATACGCTTTAGACCTAAGCGCATGGGACAAAGTAGAACTCAAAATCACAAACGACGAAACCACAACGGAGATGAAATCAGCAACAGCCCTAAGCATTGATACACGATTATGCACAATAGAGGATTCAGTAGAAGCGCACCCTAAATTCCTCAAACAATGGGAATACGAAACAGAGAAACCAGCAGCAGACGCAGCTTACGTTAGACCTAAACTGCCATCTAAGGGCTTATTACGAAGCTTAATGATTCAGCTAGACCCAGACCTAACAGCCACAACCGCAGCCGTAGCACAAGACCCAGCAAGCGACAACTACAACTGGAAACTCTGGTTCAAAGACAGAGCACTAACAATCATAGACTCACGCCCAAGAGACATAATGAGAGATGAACACAGACGCTTAGGCATGGGACACTCATGCCTAAAGGCTTACCCAAGCACAACAAGATACACAGACCACCACTGGGCAGAAGTCCTAGCATTAGCCTTCGCACCAGACACAACCGCAACAACAGTAACAGCCTTCGGAGGAAGCAGAGACAGATACCAAGCACCAGTCACAGCAGGAAACTGCAGCGATTACCAAGCAATCACTCTAGGTTGCGGCTTATTCCACACCTTCGAAATACCCTTCTACCTGCCAGACGATGAAGAAACAAACTACTTAAACCTAGAAACTTATAAGCCTGTGGAAATCGAATGGTACGGCTACAAAGACGACAACACACACAGAATCATACTGGAAAAGCCGATTGGACAAGGACCAGGCGAATTCGCTTAAATTAAGCTTAAACCTTTCTCCCCCCTTTTTTTTCTCTATTGAAGGCGCAAAATAGGGGTGATGTAAAATGAGTGAAACAAGAACTCATCAGTTTGAAAGAGACTTCCGATACACAACTGGACAGCTAAAATACTTGTACGGGCAGAAAGTTAAGCCAAACCAAGTGCTTAAACTTACACATTTATCTGGAACATTTGAAAACTGCGCAACAACAGAATACATTGAACTAGGCTACTACAACGGACATGAACACGTACCGCTGAAGAAGGATAAGCCAACAGTAGCTAGTGACATGGTTTTTTGGGATGGCGAAGTTTACTTAAGAGACAACCAGTATTATTATGTGTACTGTGCGGATATTGCTGACGGTGAAGTAATCAAACTGAGGGCTAATGGTAAATGGGAAAAGTGATAGAGCAATGTTTTTCTGCTGGGACATAACAGTAACTGCGGACACTCCAGAAGATGAACCGTTAGAGGATTGGCTGTCACTGCCGAGAGGAATCATAACAAGCATAAACATTAAATTCCCAGCAGGATGCCACGGAATGGTCAAAGTCAGACTATTCCAAGAAGCATTACAGCTTGTACCGTTAAGCGAAGATGAATGGGTGACAGGTGACGATGAGGATGTACCGACAGAAACATACGCAGAACTGTTAGATAGTCCTTACAAACTTAAAATCAAATTATGCTCGCCAGACACAACTTATGACCACACTATAACGGTTCGTGTAGAAGTGCGTCCAGAAGATGCTGCTGGAATGTTCAGTCTAACACGACTATTCAGAAGCTTCCTAGATAAACTGGGGATGTAATAATGACACCGAAAATGCAGCCTTTCTGGTGGTTTCTAAAACCCCCTAGTCCAGCATGTTGGAGAAATAGTTGTGAAAACTGTGCAGACTGGACAATAGACTCTGGATTGAACTGTTCAGTTGAAGGTTTCGACTATAAAGAAGGCTCTGGCAAAATCAAATTCACTGCGTCACCAGACCCACCCACAACAGCTAGACACGCATCTATTCCAGTAAGCGTCTGTGACAAATATTTCGGGTTCTGGGTTAAACCCTCAATGCCAAACCAGAACGCTGTAGCCTATTTACAATGGTTCAAAGCGAACAATGATTATATAGGCATCCGCATATCAAACTTGAATTATGCTCCTATTGGAAGATGGATTATGGGTATGATAAACGTGGCAGGGCACTCAAATATGGTGGCACTACAACAGTTTAGTGATGACACATGGTACTGGAATGAAATAGTTGCATACAAGGGGGCTGGCGAAGGAAATTATTACTGGTATGTTAATGGTGCCCTTAAATGGACTTATAGCACAGCTCCCGAATTTGGAGACCCAGCAAAATTCGAGCTAACAGCTTTAGACACATACTATCTTGGAACAATAAAGCTAGATTTCATTAGGAGAGCTACAAAGCTGGAGTATCCGCCAACGTAGGTGATATAATGGTAACAGATTTGCCAGACTACGAGAAAAAAGTCATCGTTGTCACAGTTCCAGGCGAGTATCCTGGCTTAGTTGACATAAACCATAAGCAGATATTAGGTGTAACGCTTAAGACTCCTTCTATTGCAGCATGTTTGCCTATAAGCATAGAGCATACTGTTCTTATTGACCATAGAGCGATTCTTGGCGAAGCCCTAAAAACTCCCACTTTCGCTAACTGTATCCCCACAAGTATAGAGAATGATGCTTTAGCTTATGATGCGGCAAATGATAGGTTTAAAGTTGACTTGGCAAAAATCAGCGCAACAGACATTTTGGCTGTTTCAGCCACAGACTTAGACATTAGAAACTTAACAGCCACAGACATCGTTACCGTTAACAACCTTTTGAACCCTCATCCTGTAAGTTTGTCTTCAATTCCGAACCCTTCAAACCTAGATGTAGCATTGTCAACACGTATTAAACCAGCGGATTTGAATTTGGATGCAGACAAAGATTTACAAGTAGATGTTAAGACTTTGCCAACTATTTCTCAAAGTACAAAACATGACTCTAAAGTGTATAAGACGGCTGTGTTTGACGCTAGTGCAAGTGGAAACCTAGTTGCAGCCGTAGCGGATAAAGTTATTAAACTTCACGCCATGACAATTCAAGCTCAGGGCACAGTTACGGTGAATTTGAACAATGGAAGCGGCGGCTCAAGCCTTATGGAGTGGAGTTTTCAGGCTAGGGAAGGCGCAGTTGTTCCAATGGCTAACGCTCCAGCATACTGGGCTAAAACAAGTGTGAACACGGCTTTATATGTTACTTTAAGTGCAGCTGTGGTTGTAACTATTACGGCGATTTATTCGGATGATGATGCGAGTTAATGGGAGTGAGAATATGCCATGCGGTAGTTGCGTAGATAAACTTGCTCGGAAACTTATGAGCCATCATAAGATAGACTTAATTAGGGCTTATGAACTTGCAGAAAAAGGCGTTGAAAGAGTTGAGAACCGTAATGTTGAGGTTAAAAGGGGCAATCCATCTGATTATTCTGTGGCTTGCGAGCCAACTGGCACTTGCACGTGCGAGCAAGTTGAGACTTGGTGCGAAATTACTATTAATAACTGTTCCACTAAAAGTTGTATTCCGCCTAAAAGCCACAGCCACGTAGTTAGTAGCAGCTGCGCTCCCACTTATAAATGTGGAACTTTTGCGAATTATTGTATTCCATGCACCTGTAAGGCTACTGGTTACTGTTATTACGACTGTGATGAAGGTTACGTTTGGAATCCAGCTACGCAAGAATGTGAAGTTGCGCCTGTTGGCATTGTTAGTAAGCGTTTGCTTGTAGGAGAGGGATTATAGTGACAAAAATTATTTTGTCACAGTTAATGGCAGGTCGAGCCCCACAGATGTGGGGCTCAGCATGCCTTAAGGGGAGGTGAGAACAAGTTGAGGTTGAATACTGACCCGACAAAACAGAGAATTGTAGTGATAGCTATACTGATATTCATTTACAGTTTCTGTGCTTCAAGTGGAGTTATGGCTGTGCTTGCAGAGAGAATGCCGTATCCTAATGAGTGGCTTTACTATCTGTTCTTTGCTTTAGGCGCTGACGCAGTGTATCTATTGACGTTCTTGGGTGCTCCGCTGCCAGAGGAGAAACCTAAATAAACCCAAGTTTCCCTTTTTTTTTCTTTAGGGAAGGGTGTACCGATTCTCCTTCGAGGAGAATCAGCATGCCATAAAGGGAGCGTGAAAAAATGAGTAAGAAAAACAAGAATGTGTTTGAGAAGGTTGAGGAGTTAATGACATCGGTACTTGAGGAACTGCAGACTGCGAACAGTATGCTTTACGCTATTGGCTCTGAATTGTTTGACTTTGGAGATAAAATTGATGCTTTAAGCGTTAAGGTTGAACAGTTAAGCGGTGTACCTTTGAAAGTAGAGGTTGACTATGAAAAGCTTGCGGATGCTATTATTGCGGCTCAAGGCTATACTGTGATTCAGGGAGAGAAAGCTGCGGAGATGATGTTTGCTTCGCATAAGAAGGAGAAGTGATTTTATGGCTGAAGCAGCTAAAACTAAACCTGTTGAAATTCCAGCGGCTCTTGTGACTAATGTTGGAGCAGCAGCAACTGGTATAGTGTCTGCAATTCTGGAAGCGGCAGCGGGTAATACTCTTGACTCGTTAAAAGGCGTAATTAAAGATTATGCGGGAAGCAAAGTTGGCGTGGCGTATTCTTTGAGGGCTGCTACTCTTGATAAAGTGCCAGACATTGTTGAGGATGCTCTTGACTTTGACTATAAGATTATAATTGACGCTTTGAAGGCTGGTATTGGGCAGGGTGTCGGTGGTATTCATGGGTCGCTTTTTGAGACGTTGATTGGCACGAATGCTTTGTTAACTGGTTATAATGGGTTGATTCAGCGTATTGGGATTGACCCTTATATTAGCAGGTGGGTTAATAAGGGTTATAGACCTAATGTTCCTGATGCTGAAACAGCTTGGTATATGAGTAAGCTTGGGCTTCTTACTGATGATGCTTTTAAGGATTATGCTGGGCAGAGTGGTTGGGATGACAGTTGGATAGATAAGTTGCGTGATGTTTGGACTAGTCCTGCTCCGATTGGCACTTTGTTGGATTTGAGGCGTAGGACGAAAATTGACGATGTGACTTTGGATGACCAGTTGAGGCGTTATAGGCTTAGTGATGGGATGATTGGGGCTTTGCATGATTTGGTTGTGCAGTATCCAGAACCTTACAGACTTGCAGAGATACATACTAAGGGTTTAACATCGAATGATGAGTATTATGGTGTGACAAGAATCTTCGGGTTAGAGGATAAGTGGGCTACTTATTGGGCTGAGGGACAGTTGCGTTATCCAGACTTCACTACAGCTTTGGCTTTGTTGAGGCGTGGAGAGATAGATGAGAGTACGTTTTACTTTTGGATGCAGCGGTCACAGATAAGTCCAAGTGAAACTGAGGTTATGCTTAAGCTTAAGGATGTTATTCCGCCAATTCAAGACTTAATAAGGTTTGCAGTTAGAGAGGCTTATGTTGACCATGACCCTGAGAAACAGTATGGTGAAATGGTGAAACATGCGGCTAAGATGGGACTTAGTGCTGAGGCTAGTGAGTGGTACTGGTATAGTCATTGGGAGCGTATTCCAGTAAACTTGATGTATGCTAACTATTACAGGGGACTTTGGGATGTGAAGAAACTTGAGCACATGCTTAAGATTGTTGACGTTCATCCAGATGATAGGCAGGACATTATTAACGTGGCTTATGGTCCGCCTAGCATACGTGAGATGGGCTATGGGTTTGACGTTGGCGTATATACCTTAGAGGATATTAAGCGGTTTAGGCGTTGGGGTGGGTTGAGTCCAGAGGATGCTGAGAAGGCTGGGGAGGCGATGGTTGCTTATAGGACTGAGGCTGAGCGTAATAGTGTGAGAACTGAATTGATGTATGCTTTTGGTTTGGAGAAGATTGATGAGGATACTTTGAGGGCTAGGCTTGCAGAGATTAAGACACCTGAGGCGGCACTTGAGCTGTGGGTTACTAGGGCTAAGTTGTATAGGGAGAGGATTAAGAAGCCTGCTATGGATGTTGAAGGTCGCATAGTTAGCAGTAGTGAAGCGTTGACGGCGTTTAAGCTTGGTCTTAGGAATGAGGAGTGGCTTAGGAATAGCCTTAAGGCTTTAGATTGGACTAGTGATAGGATAGATACTGCTGTTGAAAGAGCTAAGCTGGAAATAAGTGAAAAGGAAAAAGAAGCAGCGGAAGTTAAGTATCGTAAGTTGACTTTAGCGCAGATTAAACAGATGTACACTATACATTTGATTAATAAAGAGGAGATGACTACTGAGTTTGTACTTGTTGGGTATAGCCCAGATGACGCTGAGTTGTTGGCGGAGATTTATACACGTGAGGTGCCAGTTGAGGTTAAGCCTAAACCGTTCACGTCAGCCGTTGCAGCTAATATGTATAATCTTATGCTGTTCGATGAGGATGACTTGTATGACAATTTTAGGCTTAGTGACTGGAGTGAAAGTGAGGCTGCTATGCTTACGATGTACACGATATTGGTGCAAGAGTATCCGAGACTTAGGACAATGTATGCTAAAGGTGTTATCAGTGGTGAACAGATGGTTAAGGAGCTTATGAAGTTTGAAGTGCCAGAGTATAATGCGAGGCTTCTTGTTAAGAAGACTTATGAGGAGTTGCAGATTGATAGGCTTAGCCATGAGAAGGATTTAACTAAGGCTGAGATTATTAAAGGTGTCAAAAATCAAGTGCTTACGCCTAGTCAGGGAGCAGAGCTATTGCAGGGCATTGGATATGATGAGAACGAAGCGTGGTATATCTTAGCTATCAATAAAGTAGTGTCTGCTGGAGACCCAGATGGGTACTGGGAGATGCGTAGAGTTACTGAAACGTACAAGAAGGCTCGTGGCGAGAAGGCTTTGGATATTCCTGATGAGCTGATAATGTTGGAGAGGCAGTTGAAAGAAGCTAAGGCTAAACTTGATGAGCTGAAGAAGACGCCTGAGAGGGAAGAAGAAATTAAGGCTTTATCCTTAAAGTTGATACCAATAGAGCAAAGGATGGCAGAGATAGTTAAAAAGATTACATAGGTACTAAAAAAACTCGAATGGTTTAACTTTACATATATTATATTATATATATGTATAGTTAAACTAAAGAAGCGTTGTCTGCATTATCTCCTTTTCTTTTTTCGTTAAGCATATCCAGTATGTCTGCGCTTTACCCATTGTATGAGTTGGGTCTGTCACATTTATTTCCATTAGTACCGTCCAGTCTGTAAATATTCTGATTATACGTTTTAGTGGCATGTTTACTTCATTCCACTTTAGCCATAATAAGCCGTCTTGTTTAAGTATTCGTTTAAATTCTTTCTGTGCGTGATAGAGCATTTTTATCATATCGTTAACTGTTTGTACGTAGCATAAACCGTAGTATGTGTGCAGCCTGTGTTCTGTTGCTTTTAACTCTTTTAGTCTAAGTTTTCCTATTCCTAACAGGTCTGAATCGTCTTTGCCTATGATGTGTGGTGGGTCGTAAAAAATAGTGTCAAAGATTTCAGATAAAAAAGGGGTGTTTGTGTTGTCTGCGAATATTGTTGGTTTTATTTTGAGTTGCTTTTCTATGTCTATGTATATTATGTCTTCTGCTTTTTTGGTTTGCCACATTGTTCTGTTTCCAGCAGTAGCGTCAAGAATCATTTAAACTCAATTCCTAAACGCTTCGCAATGAGGCGTATTAAATCCTCATCAGATATGATTATTTTTAACTTTGCTCCACATTTAGGGCATTCAACTATTGGTACTTTCATTTTTTCACGGCCCTGTATTCCATGTTTGCGCCACAGAACGGGCATTTATGTCTCTTAAATTTAGTGATGTATCCGCATCTTGTGCATATCCACTGTTCTTCGTAGGCGCCTAGAAACTTGAATCTCCATTCTTGTACGCTCATTTTACTCCCATTCCTCTTCTTCCATGATTTCTCGGACTTTGTCTAGTCCCCATAAGCCTGGTAGTCCTTGGATTCCGTAGCGGACTTCTACGCCCCATGGGTAAGTGATTGTTACGCCTCTTATTCCATGTTCAGCCATTAAAAAGCCTGTGTCCACTTCGTTCCAGAGGCTTTCTTGGAAGTCTGGGTTTGTTATGCCCAGTTCCTCAGCCAAGTATCTGGTGAAGCGTTCTTTGTCTATTTGGTCTTCTATTGGTATGTCTAGGCGCACTAGAGTATCGCCATACTCTTCACTTGTTTTTTTTGGTGACGTTTAGTTCCCACCTTTTTAGGTTTGTGTGGTCTGCGAGTGCCTCGTATTTTGGGCGGATGTATCAGGGGATAGGCTAAATGCCCATTGGGCATGTCCCAGAGGACACGCTTGCCGAGGGCAAAAAGAGAAAGGATAACTCTTTGCACTCAGCGTATCCTTTACCCATGAGGTTAGCTCGCTGACGTTTACGTCTTCTGGTGTTTTTGAATAGAGGAGTGCGACTAGTTTAGGCTTACGTCCTTCTTTTGGTGTTACTCTTAGTGTGAAGCGTTTTCTGAATACTCCCCATTTGAAGTAGTCTTCGCAGATGTGTGGTGTTGCTGCTAGTATTTCTACTGTCAGTCTCCATGTGCATTTTGCGAATGAGTAGGCGATGTAGTGGTTGGGTTTGCCTGTGTTTAGTATGTATATTGTTGGTAGGTCGTAGATGCTTTGTATTATGCTTAGTTCTGTTTGCACTATTTCTAGTGGTATGTCGTCGAAGTCCCACATTAGTATGTGGTTGCCATCTGGTAGGAGTGAGTTTACGCCTGTTATGTCTGTGATTTGGTATAGTGTGAATGTGAATCGCCAGTTGCCTATTCTTATTCTGATTATCATTGTGCTACAGCCTCTGCAGGACTTACAACTGATGGAGTTCGTTGTGCTGGTATTGTAATTGGCGATTCCGTTTCTGTTTTGTCCCATTGTGGGTCTTCTGGGTGATAGACAATTATCATCAGGCATGGCTCTTTATAGTCTAATCCTTTATACCATACATGTTCATGTATCAATACTTCTTTTGTTAGTGCTTTTCCTTTTGCCCAGTTGTTGAATGCGTCTTGTGCTTCGTACCATGTTCCTATGAATATTTTACATTTCATTTGTTATATCCCTCCTTCTTTTTCTTTTCTTAGCATGTCTGCTCTTTTTACTGTTGCTTTTAGTGTTTCTCCTCTCATTCCTGCTTCTATTAGTGTTCTCAATGTGTCTGGGTCTGTTATCATGTTTATGTAGCGTATTAGTTCTTCTTCTGTGGTTAGTCTTATGTATGCTCGTAGTGTTTCTAGTGCTGCTAGGTGTTGTGTTCCTTTTGTTGTTCTTACTTGTTTTGCGTATAGTTCAAGTGCGCTCATTACTCTAACAACTCCTCTAGGAATGTTTCACATTCTGCACATAGTACAACCATTGTTTCGCCTTTCCTATATACGTTAGGTTTTTTAGCTGTCTGACCACAGCAGCTACAAGTAGCTTCACCGTCAATCATTCCTATATATTCAAGCAGTTCAGAAAATTTTACCATTTTTGGTTCACCCCTATTGTTTTGAATATTTTCTCAGTTTGTTCTGTGGGCATTAATCTTCTTGGCGAGTTGGATTTTATCCAGCACCATTCTGGTGCTGATTGTGCTAGTCGTTCTACTGTGCTAGGTGATACTTTGTAGTCTTCGCAGATGGTTTCTATTGTTGGGTGTCCGTGGCTAGCCAATTCTACTAAGAGACAATAAGTGTTGTTGTCGAATAGTCTGCCTGATTCGAATCCGAATGAGGTTATTATTGTTCGTTCTAGTTGCATTGGTTTTAAGAGTTTTGCCAAAAGCCTGTAGTCTTCTATTTGTGTGTGTGTTCTTCCGTCTAGGGCTGCTGATGCTCTGATTAGTTTTGGTAAGTGTTCTATGACTCTGCCGTATGACCATTGTGTTAGGGCGATAGCCACCAGCTGATACCATAGTTTGCCCTTATACGGTGTTAGTGCTACTTCTTGTAGTGATGTTGAGTAGTCTATGCTGGGCACAGAGGTCATCGGTTTTGGGTTTACTGGTCTTATGAGGTGGTAGTATCTTAAAGCCTTGTCTCTTATTACTGCTATCCAGTCGTTGTCGCCTACGATGCTTTGCATTAGGACTGGTTGTATGTTGAGTGATGCGGAGCCGTAGAAGTTTGTTAGTTCCATGACGTAGCTTTGTGTTACTTTTTTGACGTAGTGTGTGTGTACTAGTGTGGCTAACACGGTTACGGTTGACACTCGGCTCCATTCGCTCTGAGAAGAGCAGTAAAGTGTTAGAGCCGTCCATTGCTCTACTCTTACCTTCAGCGTCGCCGCCTTCATTTCGACTTTACACACTCCTTTTCTCGCTGCCGAGGTCGTCTATTGTTATGTGTCCGTTGAACTGGTTCATTTCTTCTGCTATGTTTTTTAGTCCTGCAAGTGTTAGTGATGTGTATTTGTGTGCTTTTTCTCCTAGCATTAGTGTTACTGTGTCTGTGGTTACTGATTTGCCGCATCCTGCTGGTGCTACGTTTAATATCAACAACTTAGCCTTCGCACATATTAGGTTCATTGCTATCATTGCTCCGAGTCCTTTATGGGTTTTGTCTATTTGTTTTATGAGTTTGTGGATTTTGTGCATGTGATTCACTTACCAGTAGTTTTGTTATGGTTAGGGTTACTGTGTTTGGGTTTTTTTCGACTACTGATATTCTTACGTATTGCCAGTCTTCTGGTATGAATTTGCTCATTGATACGGTTCTTGATGCGCCGTATTTTAGTACTTTTCTGTCGAAAAAAGTCCGCCTTTTTGGGGCGGTGTGGAATTGTCTTTTACTCTGCATATTGAGGTTCTCCTGAATGTCTAATGCCTATTGACCTGTCTCTTAGTTGCCAAATGTGTTGCATCATGCGTTCTAGGTTCAGCCACCCCATGGCTGAAGATGAGCTTTGGTCTTCGGCGTTTTGAATCCAGATGAAGATTCCGTCTGGGTTTGTTGGTATTGGGTAAGGTTCGCCTGTTACTTCTTTGATTATTTCTGCGATTTTTTTTGCTATTTTTTTTGCGTCTGTTGTGCATTTTTCTTCGGTTGTCATTTTATGTCACCAGTTCGATTTGTCTTTCGCCGGGTCTCCATTTTAGGATTTTTATTTTTTTGCCGTTCCATGTGTCTGTGTCGTTGCCTAGAGCCACTATGAAAGAACCGAGCTTCGACTTTTCTCCAGCTATATCTCTTGTCCACAGGGCTGCGACAACTTCACTTTGGTCTTGTTGGTCTGTCATTGGGACTCTTAAGCCTTTGTATCCTCTGACCTGTGATGTGAATAGTTCTGCATCGTGTATTAGGTATATGTGTCCTTCTAGTGGTTCAGGCAGCTGTTCGGCGATTTCTACGTTTATTTTTGGCATTTTTTTTGTATCCCTCCTTTTGTTTGGGTAATACTACGGTAAGACGGTCTTACTTTATAAGTTTTGTGGTGTTTGGCTGTATTTGTCTAATTGGTAGTTAAACTGTCAGTTCTGAACCTTCCACGGACTCTGATGTCTTCTACATTAGGTATAACCGTCATATTTTTTCCATGCTTATCTCGAACTTGTTCGTTTCGTCTTTTTTTTACTAATCAGTCGCATTTTAGTCTTCTTTTTCCAAAATCGTCTCAAATCGTGTTCGTTTTCCCCCGCCCCG
>Ga0315282_10010159_pt1 | contig 14814 bp, 13 predicted proteins | sample YL17G07_20_MG_FD_203693 | JGI IMG/M metagenome (GOLD analysis project Ga0315282, IMG submission 203693) | Sediment microbial communities from Yellowstone Lake, YNP, Wyoming, USA - YL17G07_20 | ecosystem: Environmental > Aquatic > Freshwater > Lake > Sediment | place: USA: Wyoming | collected...
AAGACATGTCATAGGAATAGGCATACCGGATATGCTGGTCAGCTGTGGCGTTCTTCTCTCCCACAATCGATTTTAGTTCCTTTAAGATTCTTTCCTTCTTATCGGTCTTAACTACCTTCGCAGCCTTGACCGCCTTCGCCGCCTGAACTTTCTTCGCTTTAGCTTTCAATTTGGGACCTCCTTTGGAAAAACCATACTAGATAGAATAAAGAGAGTGTAGTTAGATCTGCTAATAATTAGAAGTACTCATCAACAAATCATCCAATTTTATTTGAGAGCGACAATGGATAAAGATTATTTTTTAGAGTCAGTGCTTTCATCATGGTCGTTTTCAGCTGGTTTACTTGCCGGGTATACGATGGTTCGCTTATAAGAGGGTTTTCGCTTGGCAAGAAAAGCCATCATCCCTTCTTTTGCTTGGTCGGATATTCCTACTTGCCTAAGCACCTCCGCAGCATGTTTTAATCCTTCATCATATCCCATATCCGCACAATCATAGAAGGCTCTTCTTCCCATAGCGATCGCGAGAGGATTCTTACTTAGTATTTTTTCAGCAAGTTCCATTGTTGCCGATTCCAATCTGTCATGTGGAACGACCCTATTGACTATTCCAAGCCTCTCAGCCTCCGGGGCGCTAATTAAATCCCCGGTTAAACCCATCTCCAAGGCCTTTTTGCCGCCTATAATCCGTGGCAACATGACTGCGGTCGTTTGCGCACAGAAAAGCCCCACATTGACGGCGGTTGGACCGAAATGGGCATTCTCCGAAGCGACAATAAGGTCGCAGGATAGAGCAATGCTAAAACCACCAGCGGTAGCATAACCTTGAACCATGGCAATACTCGGTTTATTTATCCTATGAAACGTAAGAAGCATTCTGTTCAGCTCAAGAAAGAAATTACCTGTCTTTGATTTATCAAGAATAACAATTTCATGTACGTCGGCCCCGTAACAAAAATGATCCCCTAATCCCTTCACGATGATTAACCTTACCTCGTTATCCACATCCAATTCTTCCAAGCCTTGAATAATCCCGGCAAATAATGCCCGACTGAGCATATTACCCCTCTTAGGCTGGTTTAGAATGAGAAATCCTATTTCGCCCCTTTTTTCAAGAATTACAGTTTTTTGTTCCATCAGCACTCTCCTTTGATACCTCTTGAGAAATCAAATCAATTAGTTATCTGCCCACCCTTCTCGTAATATGAATCTTTGATTTTTTTCCTTAGAATCTTTCCGACCGCATCTTTTGGCAATTCAGAAAGAAACTCAACGGACTTTGGTGCTTTATAACCTGCCATATGCTGTTTACAAAATGTAATAATGTCACTCTCGGTAACATGAATTCCTTCTTTAAGTACAAGGAGAGCCTTGACGGCTTCTCCCCATTTATCGTCGGGGATTCCTACCACACAAGCTTCTCTCACCGCAGGATGCTCGTAAATGATGTCCTCCACCTCCTTAGGGTAGATGTTCTCCCCGCCGCTAATAATCATGAAATCCTTACGATCCGTAATGAAGATGTAACCCTCCTCATCAACCGTGGCTAGGTCACCTGTATAGAGCCACCCGTTTCTGAGGATCTTCTTCGTCGCTTCCGGAAGCCTCCAGTAGCTCTTCATGGTAATATCCGGAGATTGGCGAACGATAATCTCTCCGATCTCTCCTGGCCTGACATCATCTCCTTCAGGGTTGACAACTCTTAGGTCTACATTGAAAGCCTCTCTCCCGCAGGAGAAAGCACGACGCCTGACTTCCGTAGGATCGCCTTCATGTATATATCCACCAGGCTCCAAATAGGTCAGGAATCCTCCGAGTGCCTCGGTAAGCCCGTAAACATTCATGATTTTTGGCCCAAAAGCTTCTGTCGCTTTTCTCAAAATCTCCACCGGAAGGGGTGCGGCACCACTGGCAATGATCCGAAGAGAAGAGAGATCATATTTGGCAGACTCGAAAGCTTCTAACAATAGAATAATTGCCGTAGGGGCAAGATTGATGGTTGTCACCTTTTCTTTTTCGATATTCTTCAATACCTCAACCGGATCAAACCTCTCCAAAATGACCACCCTGCCTCCGATGTAAAGATGGGAAAAAAATCTCCATGTGCCCGCTCCGTGATACATAGGGGAGGCAAGTAATGCAACGTCATTCTCATTTAGCCCTAAACCTAAAGATACGTTGATGCAGCTGCTATACGCAAGCCGATGAGTCAAGGTCACGCCTTTAGGGTTCCCTGTGGAGCCGGAGGTGTAGTAGATCATCAGATCTTCGTCTTCTTCAATTTTTGAACCAGGCTCCTCCGGAGAATGGGAATTGATTAAGTCATCATAGGAAGCCATCCCATCTACCTTTTCGCCCAGGTAGATCACCCTCTCGATCGTTTCTATTTGGTTGGCTATGGGTTCAACTCGATCTCGGAAGCCTTTCGAAGTAAATAGGACCCGAGGCTCAGCGTTTCTGACCACGTAAAGGATCTCGCTACTTGTAAATCTAAAACTGATCGGGACAAAGATGAGCCCAGTTCTTGCAGCCGCAAATAAGACCTCCAGATATTCAGGGCAGTTATTGGCCAAAAAGCAGACCCTGTCCCCCTTCGTCAGCCCGAGATCCTCTAATGCATTGGCCAGACGGTTCACCCTTTCCAGAAATTTTTTGTAAGTATATCGCCGGTCACCAAAAACAATGGCAACTTTATTAGGGTGCCTCTTTGCATGATGTTTCAGTATGTCTCCTACAATCATAAAACTCCTTTTCTAATTTTGAGGGGATCTAGAGAATAAACATCGATTCAGACAATAGGTGTCCTACAACCTAATTTTAGATGCGCTGGAGAAGTTTATCCGATTCTTATAACCCTAGATTTTCCCCTATTAAATAGACAGAAATATCAGTGACCATTGGCTTACGATTTAGAACTAATGTAATGCAACAGATATGAAGTCCTGGGCTCGAAGGGGTGCAAACACCGGTCTCATAGCAGGGAGTCTTATAGCCTCCTCTCCTTGCGTTCAGTGGTGCAGCCACCTCATGGATCCTTCGAATGCCCTCCTCAATATCCCCCACAATCTTGTTAATTCCAATCAGAAAGACGACCTTCTTGGGCCCGAAAGACATAGCGTTGGTTCTATTGCCTGCCCCATCGATGTTGACAATCTCGCCCTTGAGAGTGATGGCGTTAGCACTAGTGAGGAACAAATCGCAGGTCAGGTGAGCCCTTCGAATCCGCATATCCTCCTCTTGCCCCGGAGGTATGCCGGTCCAATGATCTAACACTGTCTTGCCCTGCTTTTGGAGGGGGTCTGCAATCTTCAAATCCCTAATCGTAACTGAACCACCCAAGCCAATGACTTGGGCCGGAGCAGCGACCTCAATTACCTTTCTTACAGCCTCCTCACCCCTCTGAAAATATTCGGCATCAAAACCATTTTTCTTTAGTGCCCGAATTACTCGCTCGGCCTTTGTTTTCCAATACCACTTTCTTGCTTCAATTCCCTCCTCCGACCGATAGGGTTTATTTGCTTTTTCTTCTTTTCCTGTCTCCATCATGACCTCCTTTCAAATAAACTTGACGTTTATTTTATGGAAATATTATGGGAAGAATTAGGAGCTAATTAATGATTTACCATGTGACTTGGGCTCATGGTAAGCCCTATTTATGCCTGAACGTGAGTACATTCATAAGCTCTAACACGTCATTCATCTTTTCTAAGTTTAATATTGTCTCCGCAGTCTTATCGATTTGGTCATCTGAAAGAATGCCTTTAGTGAATTTCGAATAAAGTTCCCTAAACTGATTAGTAGACAATGGTTCTTGGAGCGACCCAATCGTGTGCTTCCTTTGGCCCGAAAATTTCCTACCATCTTTCATTTTGATTATCACTTCGGCTGGATCTTGCACCAGCACCCGGGACCTGTCAGGGTGAATCGTGACTTCCACCTTTGAACATGCCTCTTTATAGCGGGAATCTAATAAAATATCGGCATCGACATGATTAAAATTAACATCTCCGTCCAGGATGGCCGCTCCCAGAAGATGTTGGAAACTGAACTGGAGGTCCCCTAAGGATTTAGGCTCCGGGCGATTGCACCATTCGTCGGCGGGGCTGGCGTGAACTTCAATCTTTTCGATGTCTTGATATGAAAGCTTGTTCGCCTTTCTTAATTCAAGAACCAGATCAATCTGACGATGAGTAAAAAAACAGCAGGGGTATTTCTTAATCCCAATATTATTGAATAGCCACTCTTTACCCAAACCCGCCACGCTTTTTTCTGAATCAGCAACTTTATTTTCACCCAGTATGTTGGTGAGATAGGCTTCAAGATTGGGATTGCTCGTTAACCCCTCTTTGGCCATCTCAGCTGCCATAATCCCCTGCAGAGATTGAAGAGCGGATTCGAAGAAATGAGCGTCTGTCCCAAGATTGACGAGTGCGATGGCAGGTCCTGACATGGCGAGCCCTAATGCGGATGCCGTCTCCCCAACGTTTAATTCCAAGCCCTTCGCCGCCGCAGCCGCCGGTCCCACTGCGCCGGGGAATACGACGATTCCTAAATGATCGGTTTGAGACAAACAACTTCTTGTGTGGACCTCGAGTCCTACTGCGAGCGCCTCAATCAAATTCTTTCCAGAAATTCTCAATTTCTCCGCCAAGGGGAGAAGCAAGGGAATCACCGTGATATCCCAGGAGACCCCGCCGAGGAAGCTGTCATCCTCTAACTCGCTGGTATGAGCAGAAAAAGCGTTTAAAAAAACGGAGTCCCACAGAGAGGTTTTAAAACCACACCCGATCGCCCCAGCCTCTTGAGGGGAATTTCTTGCTTTAATAATTTTCGACATCTTTCTTGCCGAAGGCATCGCTGACCCAGCTACCATGCCTGCTACGGTTTTCAAGACTAATCCTTTGGTAAAATCGACTATTTCTCCGGGAATGTTAGGGTACTTTGTTTCTGTAACAAACTTAGCAAGTTCCGGTATGATCTTTGTCTCCATTTGTTCACCTCCCAGATCTCTAGGAATCCCGCCTGCGTTTAAGACAAGGCTTATCTGCCCCACAGCCCGCGCGACCGACTTCTAAAGGGACTCCGAAAAGTTATTCCATAACCGATATCAACTTTAGCCGTTTGCTTCCACCTTATCGATGATATCCCACCACTTCTTCACTTTGTCTTCCGTCGGTTTTGTGAGTAAGGATACCACTACCAAGAGGACTAAACTAATAACCAAGCCCGGAACGACAGGCGGGAATCCACCTAAAGTGGCCCACGATGGTAGCGGCTTGGGAAAAACATAGTAAAATAGGTGCAAAGCAATGTTGCTCACAATGATCGAAGTCAAAAAACCCCATTTGGAACATCTTTTCCAGTACTGGGCGCCAACGATTGCTGGGGTCATACAAGCGAATCCGCTGAAAGCAACTTCAGCTATTCTGAAAATAGCCTGCACTCTAAAGATGGCCAGCATGAGAGCAGCGGCACACATGGCCAAAAGGAAAACCCTGCAAAGGGTTACTTCTTTAACTTGTGAGATGTCCTTCTTTACTCTCAAAATTACATCTGATGCCAACATATTGCTTGATGTAAGGAGTTGCCCGTCCAAAGTTGACATTATTGCTGCCAGGATCGCAGCGCCCAGCATCCCTGTCACCCAAGCCGGGGCAAATTTTGCCATCATCATAGGCAGTATTTTGTCTGATTGAGCCCCTACCAGCCCAGGGAATATACCCGAGCCCCACGCACCGATAATGCAGGGAGGGAACCACGTACAGGTGACAGCTGCCGGATATATCAACATAATCCTTTTGATATTGGTTCCGCTCGCTGCCGACATCACACGCATAATGAGATAAGGAAGTCCACCCACAAGAAATCCTGTAATGAACAAGGGAAAAGCAACCCAGCTTTGCCATTTGAAAGGCCCTTTCCCAACAATCCATAGCTTTTCAATGGGCATTTTCGCGGTAGCCTCACTGAAACCACCCAATCTGTAGGCAATGAAAAAGAAAGCAAAGATCAGAAAACCCATGAATAGAGCGACTTGAAATACGTTAACCCAGGCAGCACCTCTCATCCCCCCCTGCCAGACATATATAAATACTACTGCAAGAGTAATCGTTGCGCCCGCCCAATAAGGAATCAGGTTACCGCTCATTGCCTCAAAAACAATACCCCCTCCAATTACAGAGATTTCAAGATAGGGAACGGTATAGTAAATCCATAGTATAAACAGGACCCATGTGACAGCCGTGCTACTAAATCTATCCCCTAAAGCTTCTGCCGGAGTAATGTATCCATATTTTTTGCCTAAAAACCATAATCGGTATCCTGAAAGGTAGAGGAAGATTGGAGCGATTAATGCAAACAGGCCAACGCCGTAACCATAGGCGGCGTAACCAGTGTGATAGGCAAGCCCGGGCGCCCCGACCAAGACAAAGGCACTCATATTCGCACCAAATATCGCACTAAAAAGGACGATTGTCCGGAAACTTCTACTTGCAAGAAAATAATCCTCTCTTGTTCGGGCTGTCTTTTTCCAACTGAGGTATCCGATAATTAATAACACGGCCATATACGCAAAAATAACGATTAAAGATATAATTCCTCTGCTCATAGACCCTCCTTTTTGTCACGAATCAAAATGTCTGGCGAGCTCTCTTTAGGGGCCACCCATTTAGTAAAAAGCAAAAGTATAAAAAAGGAAACGACAGATGTTTCAAGCAGAATAAAAAACCCAGGAAGCGGAAGCCAGCCTAACCAAAGAGACCTGTTTCCCCAAAGTCCAAAAGCCAAATGGTAAATGATTGAACCCAATACACAGAGCCAAACAATGGTCTTTTTTGCTTTTCTAGACATCGTGAGTCACCTCCTTCCATTGGAAGAGATTTTACGCACTGCGTAAATAAATTACGAAACCCGAAATTTTTATACTAAAACTGAAATTACTTGTCAAGCAAAAAATAGATCAATTCAAGCCCTTTTATCTGCGATTTAATCGGACAAGCTGTTTCAAGGAAAGGATACCGAAAAGTTTGGCCCCTTTGATCATTTCTTGGAGCAAAGATAGCACCTCAGACGATGGGGGATATTTTTAAAAGCAACTTTTCTTTGGGAGACAAATGTGACCCCTTTACGTCTCTTTTCTTTCGCCTCCTCAATGAAAAGGATTACTGAGTTCCTTCTAACGTAAAGATGGTTGGCCCAATGACTTCGGTTTGCAGTATATCTAGAGATCGCAAAATATATTTGCGGCGCAAGGCCTTTTCTTGTTCTCTGGTCAGGACGGAATTCCCAACCACACAGGTGATGCTCTGACCTTGCAGTATCCTGTTGACGCCTACCATCTGTGCGACATTCGGGACCGCGGTGATCTGGACAACCGGAATACCTATCTTCTCAATTCTGGATGCGATCGTTGCCCCGCAACGAGTGCTCGAGCCTCAGGTTGAGGTGAGGATCACCGCATCGATTCCTCCCCTCTTCTTAATCTCCACTCCCATCTCCTCGCCCATTTCAGCACATCTTCGTGAGACCGTGGCATTCCCGGAGGTGGAGAAGAAGGTGGGATGGAGTTTTCCGATTTTCCCCTCTTTTATCAGATCGCGCATGACATCCACCGGGACGAGGCGATTCGGGTCTTCCAAGATTTGAACCGGGAAATAGCCCGTGTGAGCAATCTCGTAGTCGGCGGAGTTGAACTTCTGAGGAAGGAAGGACTCTATCTCATATTTCGTCCATCGGAGATTTCCTCTTCCGCTCAGACCGTCCGGATTCCCCTTCGGGACTAACCCCCCATCGCTGATCAGAATGATTTCGCAGGCACGGAGATCCTTTACAGGAGAAGGAGGCTCAATCTTTTCAAACTTCGGCAGGATGACTTCGCTTTCAAAGGCGCCACCCTTCATCTTCGCCAGCAATTTGTCCACACTTCTCTTTGCAGCACTCTTATCCGTATACTCATTTCTCAAAATAATCCGAGAAAAATAAGCATATTCGCCTGGCTTCGGCAAGTTCTCTCGAGAGACCAGGTACACTCCCTGTTCTCCCGAAAGGAGTTTAAAGGCGAGCCTGGTCATGGAAGCGATGCTTTCCGTCATGTCCCGGGCGCTGTTTCCGGTTTTGCAGATAAAAGCATGCTTTCGATACATGTCGACGCCCGGGTTTTCCTCGTACATCCCTGTAATGACCGGAATGCCGAGTTTCTCACCCACGGCCTTACAGATAGCGCCACAGGCGACCCCATACCTTCCTGCCGCAAATGCCGGCCCAGCAAAAAAAAGATCGGGCGGATAGGCCTCCATCAACTTAAGACCTTCTTCTGCGGCGACTTCAGGATTCTTTGAAAAAGTATTATCCCCGCAGATGAGTGTCGCTATCACATCGGCCTTGTCGCCGAGAGCTTTTTGCAGAGCCAGACCAGGACCCAGAGGGCCTTTCTTCACCATAAAACCAATATCGGCTTTATCTTCGCCACCGATTTGGCCAAAGAACTGATTGAGATAATGAACCACTCTTAATTTTTTTTCGCTCATGAAACCCTCCCTGAACAGAGGTAAAAAATGTCATCCTGAACCAGGTCCTGAACTTGATTCAGGATCTTCGAATTCAGGATCTGATTCATTCACTATAATTACGAGACCCTGAAATAAATTCAGGGTGACAAAGAAGCGCTTATGACACAGTCTCTCAGGGGAAGAGAGATTTTTTGGGGATTAATATTCTTTCACGATGATATTGGCTCCCCCGAGATGATCATGGACTCCGGCGATTAAAAATTGTTCCACATCGATTACCGGATCGCCAGCATGTTGAACAATGGGATCCGGACAATAGATTTTGGTCTCCGCCGTTCCTCCCAGAAAGTGTTTTGCATCTAAAGGAATCTTAATCCTCTCCATGGTGGCTCCCACCGTAATGATCAGGTTGACCGCTTCTGCGTTGAACAGTAGCGTATCCGCCAGGGTTCCATAGCTGATCAAGGGCTGGGTGAAAATCGCCGTCTTCACACGAAGCTTCTCACATTCTTCTGCGACGAGGGCGAGATCAACATGAGGCAAACCACCGTGAATCTTTGTCAGGATCACCCCCTCTGCGCCCAACACATTTTTTACCAAATTGGAAGCCATGACAGCTTGCCTTTTCCTGGGCACCGGTTCCATATTGGCGACGCCACAGACCACCCCAGCGAACATCAGGTCCTTGCCGTGGCGTGCGTACAGTTCTTTGATGACTCCGTGGTTCTGTATGGTATAGGTGTCGATGGATCGAATGGTGTGGGCCCCCACGACGCCTCCGTCCAGGACTTCATTGGGATGGATGATCGTAGGTGTGAGATTTCGTACATCGGTTCCATAGAAACACGGATCCGAGATTCCGATGTGATCATGTTGCGGACTGTAGAGTTGATAAAAATACGCCACCCGCGGAAGCTTCGACTCCCTATCCAGATTTGGGATATCCAATTCGAAAACCTCTGTCTCGTCCACAGGATGTCCTTCTGCCCCCCGAGCAAGATAGGCGGCGGTCCTCAATCCCGCAATCTTGACAGCATCTTCAAAATCGCGCTCCTCGATTCCGTCGGACCTCATCGGAGAGATGTGGAGATGTCTCATCTTTGCATATCGGCTGATCTCAGACGCGACACCGGACATGTCAAGCAGGGCGGAGTATTTTCGATTGGTAAGGGGGTTTGAGGCAATGACTCCCACTCCGCGCAATGACCTGGTGCGGCCCTCTCCCGCGAGCTGCAGCCTTCCGATGAACCCAGGGAAATCCGCCTCGACTTTGTCAATCTTGCATCGGGGTTGGACCACATCCACGAGATTGATCATCCGAATTTTGTCGCCGGGATAAACCAGATGGATGTCCACTGATTTGATTCGCCCGTCCTTGAGAAGGATTTCCTCCAGCTCTTTCAGATTAACGTATAAAACTCGGTCCTTTACATAGGTCCTGGGTCCTGGTTGTAGGTCATGAATGTCAATGGATTGAATCTCAAGTCTCATGTCAACCCCTTTCGAACTGTAAATCAATGGGTTAAGGTTTTAAATTTGCTACACCTATTCAATAAGAACCTTCCATTAAAGGAGCCTCCATCTTGATCAAGGCTTCTGAAATCTCACGAGCCGTTTTCATGACTCGGGGAGCTAAGATCTCCTCCATTTGGCTCCGGCTGTATTCTGTCGTGGGAACGGCGATGTTGATGGCTGCAACAGCATATCCATTCTTATCAACAATGGGAGCTGCGACTGCTCGGTTTCCGACGGTAAGTTCTTCGTCATTGATCCCATAACCTTTTTCCCGAACCTTACCCAATTCATCCTTGAATTTACTTAAACTGATAATGGTGCGAGCAGTCAGCGGTTTAAACTCTAATTTTTTAAGGATGGGGTTGATCTTTCTTGGTGGACCCATAGCCATCAAGACTTTTCCCATGCCAGTACAATAAACGGGGAGTCTTGTACCGATTCGGACATCGAAGGGGAGGTACTTTCTCTTTCTTATCCGAATGAGGTAAATAATTTCTGAGTCTTGTAACACGGATAAGTTGACCGTCTCGTCGATTTCTTTGAAAAGGATCTCCAGATAGAATTGCACCACTTCCTTCCATGCCAACCCGCATACAAAAGAGTGCCCAAGAGTTAGGATCCTTGGGGTCAGGTGGTATGTTTTTTGGCTATCCTTGCGAATAAATCCTAGTTCGCTTAAGGTATAGCAAAAGCGGGTTGCCGTAGTGTTGTTAGTCTTCAACGCCTTGGCAATTTCAGAAAGCGTGAGAGGGTGACCTGCCTCCCCAAAGGCTTGGAGGGCGGTTAAGCCTTTAGCCAAAGCATTTATAAAATAGCGAGGTTTTTGGATTTGAAGGTTACGCATAGCGCAGATAAGTTTCGCAATAGATAAGTACCATTACACCGTCTGCCCCACCTCTGTCAAGACTTTTTTTGAGATTTTTGAACGGACGATCCGAAGGCAGGGATCTCATCACGGAACTTCGTGCCCACAGGTTCCTGGAGAGTGGCCTCCTTTTCGTTTTTAATTTCCTTCGCTCTCTCCCACTTTGTTTCGAACGCGGCTGACAAGAGGAAGAGCTGGGAAAAGCAGGATGAGGGCCACTGCGCTCAAAATAACTAAACAGATGGGCCTTGTGAAGAAGATCATCCCACTCCCTCCCGACATCAGGAGAGACTGCCGGAGTGAATGGTCCATGAGCGGTCCGAGCACCATCGCAAGGACAAGAGGGGCCCCGTCATACCTAAACTTTTTCATCAAGTAGCCAAGAACCCCGAAGATCAGCATCAGCGCTACCTCCGCCGGATTGCTATTCAGGCTGTATGCCCCGATCAGGCAGAAGAGAAGGATGAGAGGGAACAATACCGGGTAGGGCACCTTCAGGATTTTGACCCATAACCCGATGAGCGGAAGATTGAGGACAAGGAGCATCAGATTTCCGATGTACATGCTTGAGATGACCCCCCAGAAGAGATCCGGGTGGGAGGTGATGAGTCTCGGACCAGGAGGCATGTTGTAGATCATCAGGGCTCCGAGTAAAATGGCCATGACTGCATTGGAAGGGAGTCCGAGTGTGAGAAGAGGAATGAACGCTCCTGCTGTGGCAGCATTATTTGCAGACTCAGGACCAGCGACCCCTGCGATCGCTCCCTTTCCAAATTCCTCAGGGTGTTTGGAAAGCTTTTTCTCAACCCCGTAGCTCACGAAAGAAGAGATGACCGCTCCGCCGCCGGGTAAGATACCGAGGAAAAAACCAAGGCCCGAGCCTCGGATGATCGGCCAGATTGACTCTTTCCAATCCCGAAGGTTGGGGAGAAGTCCTTTCAACGCAGCTTTAAAAATCTCCCGACCGCTCAATTTCTCTTCCACATTGAGAAGAACCTCTGAGATCCCGAAAAGTCCCATGACGACAGGAACGAGTCCGACTCCATCCAGGAGAATGTCCCACCCGAATGTAAATCTCGGCCGTGCCGTGATCAGGTCGAGACCAACATTTCCGACGACCACCCCGAAGCAAGCCATCATCAACGACTTGAGCATGGAGCCGCCGGCCAAGAAAGTAAGTACGGTAAGGCCGAGGACCATCAGCGAGAAATATTCAGGAGGGCCAAACTTGAGGGCCATCGCAGCAAGAGGGGGTGCCATAAAAGCGAGTCCGATCACCCCTATGGTGCCCGCGATGAACGAGCCGAATGCTGCAATTCCGAGCGCTGGGCCGGCTCTCCCGTTCCGTGCCATCTGGTATCCATCGAAGCATGTCACCACAGAAGCTGCTTCGCCGGGGATGTTGACGAGTATGGAGGTGGTGGATCCCCCGTACATGGCGCCGTAATAGATGCCCGAAAGCATGATGATCGAGGCAACGGGTGAGACACGAAAGGTTGCGGGTAGGAGAAGAGAGATCGCTGCCACAGGCCCGAGACCTGGAAGCACTCCCACGAGTGTTCCGATCAGAACGCCGATGAAACAGAAAAGAAGGTTGAACGGCTGAAGGGCAACCCCGAGACCAAAAACGATGTGGTGAAAGATATCCATCGTGATTTAAATAATCCCTTCGAGAATTCCTTTCGGGAGTTGGGCCTTGAGCCAAATCTCGAAAACAAGATAAGAACCGGCGGTGACAAGTAAGGACATGAGCAAGATCGTTTTAAGACGATAAGACCCTTTGACTCGAAACAGAAGAATTAAAAGGAGGAAAGTACTGATCAGAAATCCCGCCGGTTTGAGGAAGAATATGTAGGCGACGAGGAGAAGAATGACATAGAGAACCTTTCCGGTCTCAAGACCGGCCCAAAGACTCCAGAGGCTGCTCCGGTCCGCCTGATTCCTGAAGTTGGAGAAGAATAGGGCAAGCGACAAAACAATGAGAATCGCGCCGGCGAAGAAAGTAATAAAACCCGGGCCCGGCTCGTGGAAGGTACCGACCCCGTACTTCAGAGAGAGGAAAACAATTCCTATTGCGGCAACAAGCCAGAAAAGGCTTGAAGATTGGTCCGTGTTTCTCATTCGGAGTCCAATCCTTCTATCAGGTTGCTGAAAAACGCCCGTCTGCGGCGTTTCCCTCATCCTCGCCCTGTTAGACGAGCAGCTCGATTATAGAGAGAATGTCTGAAGATATCGGCTTTCAAATGGCTACAAAACCCATCAGGCTTCGCTCTAACAGGGCAAGTCGTTGCGGCGTACGCCAATGTGCGCCTCACTCCTCAGGATTTCAGGAGCTCCCGCAAACGGGATTTCGCAAAGCTCAACTTGCATCTGGGCATTTTTGAGCAACCCGGGAAAAGTCACTTTCTTAAGATTAAATGATTACAAAGGGAACCCCGTCCCATTAAGGAAATGCTGCTGAATACCCCGCCTGTAGGCGGAGGCTTCACTCCTTCTTGTACATGCCGATTCCAAGCTCTTTGAAGAGCTTTCCATTTAACTCATAGTCTTTCTTGATGATCTGAATCAGCTCGTCACTCTCCTTGATGTCATGAGGGTAGCTAAGCCGTTTGAGAACCTCCTTGACTTCCTCGGTTTCCGAGGCCTGCCGCAAGGCCTTGCTGAGAGTTGTGATGACTTCCTTCGGAGTATTGGCCGGAGCGTAAAGAAGGATAATGGCCTGAACTGAAAAATCATAGCCCTTTTCTTTTAATGTGGGAATTTTTGGATAGAAGGGCATTCGTTTGTCATTCCAGCAGATGAGGAGTCGCATACTCCCGGCGTCGACCTGCTCCTTCCACTCTGGGGTCTGAGAAGTTGCTTCGACGTGTCCGCCCATCACGGCTGCGACGGCTTGAGGACTCGTGGCAAAAGGCACGTGCGTCCATTTAATCTTTTCTTTCATGGCCAGGTACTCCATCGCGAGGTGCTGCCCGGTCCCAACCCCTGATGTGCTGTAACGGATCTTCCCCGGGTTCGCCTTTGCGTATGCGATAAATTCCTCAAAGGTTTTCCAGGGAGAGTCGCTCTTCACGGCAAGGCCGTAGAGATAATAGGAATAGCTTATGATGGGTATAAAGTCTTTGAGCGGCTCTTGAGCATTATACGGAACGGGTTGTAAGTGAGGAATCCGGCCTAAAGTGGCAGAGCTCGTATTGGCAATCGTATAGCCATCCGGCCTTTCAGCCTTTAGCCTGCCGAGAACCAAGGTTCCACCCCCTCCTGTGACATTTGTAACCACGATCGGCTGTTTCAGCGACTTGGAGGCGATGTTCGCAATCGCTCTTTGACTGATATCCGTCCCGGACCCTGCTCCCCAACCCACCCAAAGGTTGACAGGCTTAGAAGGAAAAGTGTCAGCTGGCGCTTCTCCGGTCAAAGAAATGAATAAGGCAATCGATAATAATACGGATAGAAATGTTCTCTTCATACGAAACTCCTTTCTTTCTGATCTCCATGCTGGTTCACTTTACTAAAAAAGCCTAATTTGTCAAGTTAATTTCAGGATGAAAAAGGAACGGAGTTGATAAACCAGGTCATCTCTTATGGTTTTTCATGCTTCAATTCCATCATTCTTTCCTTTTCCCTGGCGAAGTTACTGTAGGCCCCATTCTAACGTTTGTCCTCTCCCAATATCAGTTCACTCAAGGGGTCCAAGGAGTTTTCTATTATTGCCCGGCCGGGTGGGTCCCTTCCGAGGCTTCATCGGCCCAACCTTTTAGGGATTGGCTGCATAAGTTTGAGGGAGAAACGGGGGTTTCAAAATCGCGGGGGTCAACCCTGATTGCCCTCAACGCGGGCCTTATGAAGCCTCGGAAGGGATTTACCACGGTCATGGGCAAGAAAAACGGGGGTGGTCCAAGGGGTTTTTCTGATTGACTTTTTTTA
>Ga0315282_10010160_pt1 | contig 14813 bp, 9 predicted proteins | sample YL17G07_20_MG_FD_203693 | JGI IMG/M metagenome (GOLD analysis project Ga0315282, IMG submission 203693) | Sediment microbial communities from Yellowstone Lake, YNP, Wyoming, USA - YL17G07_20 | ecosystem: Environmental > Aquatic > Freshwater > Lake > Sediment | place: USA: Wyoming | collected...
CAGACCGGCAAGCCCCAGTCCTTCGCCACGGGCGTCCGGGCCTTCGTCAACGTGAATCCCGTCTTCGACGGGAAATGCACGGCGCCGAATATCCTGGCCAAGATTCCCGGGACCGACCCCAAGCTCAAGAATGAATATGTCATCGTCGGCGCCCATTACGACCATCTCGGGATCGACCAGGCGGGCGACGTCTTCAACGGGGCCGACGACAACGCCTCGGGCACGGCCGTGGTCATGGAAGTGGCCCGGACCATGAAGCTCAATCGGATCGCGCCCAAGCGGACGATCGTCTTCGCGCTCTGGGCGGCCGAGGAGGAAGGGCTTCTCGGCTCGAAGTACTACACCGAAAACCCCGTTTACCCGCTGGACAAGACCGTGGCCTATATCAATCTGGACATGGAAGGCCACGGCACCGGCAAGGTCAATTTCCGCGGCTTATATTACGCTCCCGAGGTCTGGGACGTGCTCAAGGCGCGCCTGCCCAAGGACATCGTCGACAATGTCAACACGGGCCGCGGCGGCCCCGGCGGCTCGGACCACACCTACTTCCTGTACCAGGGCATCCCGGCCTACTTCGTCGCGACCGACGGGCCGCATTTCAAGACGAACAGGGTCGGCGACGTCATCGACCTCATCAAGCCCGAGATCCTGAAGAAGGCCGGCGATTTCGTCGGCGCGGCGACCGAGGTCCTGGGCTCCGATCCGAAAGCGTCGATCCTCCCCGGACGCCGGGAACTGTACTACTGGAGATACGAGACGATCATCAATCACATGTTGCCCCCTCTCGGCGAATTCGTCGGCAAGCGGAAGGACGTCGCCGATCCCGACGTGGACATTCAGCTGGCCGTCGTCGGCGGCAAGGACGGCCTCTCGGGCGACGCCCTGCGGCTCGACGTGATGAAGAACCTCCTCGCCGGCCTGGACGATCTCAAGGCCGCCAAGGGGCTCGTTCTCCAAAGCGCGGCCCCGTCGCCGATGATGAGCATGATGCGGGGCGGGCCGTCCAAGGCGGCGGTCGCGGTCGGGCTGGCGGGGCTCGCGGCCGTCCGCGACGACCTGCGTTGGGCGGATGTCTTCGCCAAGCAGGGGATAGCCTTTATCACCCTGGACGGCCCGGATGGCCTTTTCGGCCAGAAGGGCCTGAGCGAAGAGGGGAAGAAGATCGTCGAGGCCCTGGGCCGGGCGGGATTGTTCCTGATCGTCAAGGGGCTGGATGCCGGACAGAGCCAGGCCCTGCTCGAGGCCGCGCGGGCGCCGCTCATGGTCAAGACCGACGGCGTGCCCGGCGCCGAGCTCGCCGCTCTCGTCAAGAAGACGCGCTCGGTCGTCGGCCTGGTCATGGGCAAGGATGAGGATCCCGCCGCCTACTTCAAGAAGCTCGACGAAGCGAAAAAAGCCCTCGGGACGGAAAACCTCTCGATCGTCGCGGAAAGATGCCTGTGGATGGCGCCGGGCAAGGAGCAGATGATCAAGCTCATCGGCGAGATGCTGCGCGCCAAGTACGATAATGAAGCCCTGGCCCAACTGTTCTCCGGGTCGCTCCAGAGGGCCCTGGCGGCGGCCAAGGGCCAGCTCTGAGGAAATGAAAGGATAGGAGGGGAGCCATGAAAAGAATTTCTTTGAAAAAATGCCTGGCCGTCGCCGTGCTGGCCGTGCTCATTGCCGGAGCGGCCGCGGCCCAGGAGAAGATCGACCTTCAGGTCCTCCAGCGCATCCGCCAGGAGGGCCTCGAGAACTCCAAGATCGCGGACCTGATGGTGTACCTGTGCGACATCTACGGTCCGCGCCTGTCGGAGTCGCCCCAGTACCGCAAGGCGGCGGAGTGGGTCGTCGGCCGGCTCAAGGAGACAGGCCTGGTCAACGCCGCGACGGAGCCCTATGGCACGTTCGGCCGCGGCTGGGAGCTGCAGAAATTCTACGGCGCCATGACGGCCCCCCAGTACATGCCGCTCATCGCCTACCCGAAGGCCTGGACGTCGGGGACGAACGGCATCGTCAAGGGGCCGGCCGTCCTGCTCGACGTCAAGAAGGCGGCGGACCTGGACAAATACAAGGGCAAGCTCAAGGACGCCATCGTCCTCATGGAAGGGGAGCAGTCGCTGGAGATCTCCTTTACGCCCGGCGCCTCGCGGAAATCGGATGACGATCTGGCCAAGCTCGCCCTGGCCCCCGAGCCGGGCGTCCGGCCGTCCATGGCCGCCCGCATGGAAGAGATGATGGCCCGCCAGCAGCTGATCATGGCCGAGAATAAGTTCCTCAAGGACGAGGGCGCGGCCGTCGTCCTCGAGCCCGGACGCGGCAAGGACGGGACGATCTTCGTCTCGAGCGGCGGGACGCAGGGCAAGGACGCGCCGCCGGCTATGCCCGCCGTCGTCGTGGCCGCCGAACAGTACAACCGCATGGCCCGCATCCTGCAGAAGAACGTCCCGGTGACGCTGGAGATCGAGGTCCAGGCCCGCTTCACGGACGACGACCTCAAGGGCTACAATGTCATCGCCGAGATGCCCGGGACTGACAAGAAGCTGAAAGACGAGCTGGTCATGCTCGGCGGCCACTTCGACACCTGGCACTCGGGCACGGGCGCCACGGACGACGGGGCCGGCTGCGGCGTGGCCATGGAAGCCCTGCGCATCCTCAAGGCCGCCGGCGTCCAGCCGCGCCGGACCATCCGCATCGCCCTGTGGGACGCCGAGGAGCAGGGCCTCGTCGGCTCCCGCGGCTACGTCGCCGCCCACTTCTACAACCGGGCCAAGAAGGAAAAGAAGCCGGAATACGACAGGCTGTCGGCCTACTTCAACTTCGATAACGGCAGCGGCAAGATCCGCGGCATCTACGCCCAGGGCAACCTCTCCGCCATGCCCGTCTTCGAGGCCTGGCTGAAGCCGCTGCGCGACCTCGGCGCGACGACGGTGACGATCCGCAACACGGGCGGCACGGACCACCTGTCCTTCGACAGCGTCGGCCTGCCCGGGTTCCAGTTCATCCAGGACGAGCTCGAATACGGCACCCTGACGCACCATTCCAACATGGACGTCTACGATCACCTGTCGAAGGGCGACCTGATGCAGGCGGCCACGGTCATGGCCTGGTTCGTCTACAACGCGGCCATGCGCGACGAGAAGATGCCGAGGAAATTCCTCGATCTGAACGCGCCGGCGCCCGTCCGGCCGATGTTCTGAGGCCCGACGGTCATTTCGTCCCGCGGAGGGCGCGGAGGCGCCGCCGCGAGAAGAAGAAGAGGTACAGGTCTTCGACGAGGCTGAAGGCAGGCAGGAGGACCATCAGGACCCCGGCCCCGTCGGCCAGGACGATGAGGCAGACGGCGGTGGCGAAGAAATCCCGCCGGTAGATGAAGCCGATCTTGGCGGCGATGGCGTCGATCCGGCCCCGGAAGCCCGGCTGGCCGGCGCTCCGCTCGATGTCCTTGACGACGCCGATGACGTTGTTGCCGAGTTTCATCCTGGCCATGAATCGGGACAACAGGACGTAATACCCCGCCATGGCCAGGAAGAGGGCCAGGGCCATGTAGAGCCAGACGGCGCTGTGCGAGTGCCGGTAGAGCCCGACCGGCAGGCTGACGAAAAAGATGACGTAGGTCGAGGCGTCGCCGATCATGTCGAGAAAGCCGCCGAGCTTGGTCGAGCGGTAGGTCAGCCGGGAGATCTCTCCGTCGCAGCCGTCGAAGACCGAGGCGAACTCGAAGAGCAGGGCGCCGACGGCGGTCGAGACGTAGCCGCCCTGGCCGACAAACCAGCCGCCGCTGAGGCCGATCAGGATGCAGACGATGCTCAGCGGATTCGGCGGCATGCCGAGGCGAAGAAAAATCCGCGTCAGAAAAAGCGAAATGTAGCGGTTGAAATGGCGCGAGATATAGCTGTCCGTCGGCTTGCGGGCCGTGCCGAGGACGTACTTGTAGGCGGTCCGAAAGGAAGCCCGATCCGAGACGCGGCGGCAGAAGAGCCCGTCGAGGGCGAAAAGCCGTGAAGCGGACGGGGCGAAGACGCCGTTCAGGAAATCCGCATCCGGCCGGATGGCGCCGCGCGCCGCGAGGGCGGCGCAAATCGCCGGGAAGGACTCCGCCGGGCAGAGGCTGACGCCCGCGTAAGACGCCGCGCCCTCGGCCGGGAGGCTGACGAAAGCGGCGGCCTTAGCCGGGATCTCGACGGATTTCAGGCCGATATCGCCGGTCCGCGCGGGACCGGGGGCGGAGTTATCGACGAGGTGAAGGGTTTCCCCCAGGCCTCGTTCCGCCGCGGCGGCGCGGACGAGCGCCTCGGGGTTGAAAACGCTCTCCGCTCCGATGAGCCAGAACGGCCGGCCGATGACCCCCGGGCGGCCGAATTCCGCGAGCCGGGAAAGAGGGGCGAATTCCAGCCGGAGCCCGCGGTTCGTGACTCTGCGGTCGCGGCCGAGGCGCGCGGCTCTCTCCTCCCAGCCCTGGCCGGGCTCGCCGAGGAGAATGAATTCCTTGACGCCCGCCTGGGCGGCGGCCAGGACGGCCCGCTCGAGAAGGGTCATTCCCAAGAGCCTGCCGGGGCGGAACGCGTCCGGTCCGGGTGAGCCGCATTCCCCGGAGGGGAGAAGGATCACGGCCGTGGAAATCGGATTCATGCCGTCTCCGGGCGCCGCGGCGATTTCCTCTTTTCCAGGGCGAAGAGGATCAATCCCAATCCGGCGATCGCCAGCTTCCGGAGGCGCCGGATGATGGCCAGGCTGAGGCCGATGGCCGCCGGGTAACCCAGGCTCTGGAGCACGAGGACATGCAATCCCTCGGAAACGCCCCACTGCCCGGGGAGGACGAAAAAGACCGAGTTGCCCACGGTCACGACCGTGCAGACAAAAAGGGCCTCTATGAAGCTCATGTGCGACTTGAGGACGGCCATGATGACGATGACCTCGAGCACGCCGCCGAGGCGGTTGAGGATCTGGAAAGCCAGGGCCGGCAGGGCCTTGGTGTTCGTATGGTGGAAGAGGACCTGGAAGTTCTCGTCGATGGAAACGAATTGATTCCGGTGCTGGTTGACCCATTTCCGGGCCTTCGGGACCAGGCGTCCGATCGTCGTCAGCGTGGCGACGAGTCCCTGCTTCTGCACGAAGACGAGCAGGACGATCAGCGCCGCCGAGACTCCCAGGCTGATGCTGACCGGGACGGTCAGGCTGGTGGGGAGCTTGAGCGTGACGAGCCCCAGGAACAGGCCGGCGACGAGGAACAGCAGGGCGCCGATGGCCTCTATGGTCTTGTCGAAGAGGACGCCGGGGATGCCGTCCTTGATCGGGACGTCCTCCTTGATCATGAGGACCCGCATGGCGTCCCCGCCGAGGTTGGCCGAGGGCAGGATCATGTTGAAGGTGTCGCTGATGATCTTGATCCGGTACAGGACCTTCAGGGGCAGGCGCCGGAAGAAGGCCTTCTGGATGAACCACCAGGCTACGGCCTGGCAGAAAAGCCAGCTGAGCGCGATCAGGCAGGTCACCAGGAACCAGGGGCCGAAGCGCAGGAGGTGGGAATAGATCTTGTGAAGACCGATGCGGCGAAGGAGATAGGCGAAGATCAGGAGGCCGACTGCCGTCAGGATGTATTTGGCCCAGCTCCGGCGCGGCTTCAGATTCATGGCCTTCGCTTTCCCGCGGGCGGGCCGGAGGAGCCGCGGGCGGCCAGCAGGGCCTCCGCCTTTTCCCGGGCCCGCTCGTCGTCGACGTCAATCCAGAAGCCGCGGCCGACGTCCATCGCACGGGCCTTGCGGCCTTCCATCAGGACCCTCATCCCGCCGGACAGGCTGAAATCCCCGCGTTTCCGGCTCTCCGCCAGGGCCCGGAAAAGTCCGGAGGTGCCGAGGAACATCCCCGTGTCGAAGGCGTTGTAGGCCTCGATCGTCTTGCCGATGGCCAGGATCTGCCCGTCCTCGACCATGACCTTGGTGACGTCGTCGAGGTCGACCGAGGGGTGGTTCACGACGTTGGCGTCGACGGCCAGGATGGTTTCGTCCTTCGCCACCGGCTGGGCCATCAGACGGGCGAGGATATCCGGATCGAAGATGTGGTCGGACATCATGAGCGCGAACGTGTCTCCGGCCAGCGGCTCGGCCTTGGCCACGGACAGGCCGTTCTCCTTTTCCCATTCGTCGTTGAAGACGAAGGAGACCGTGATCTTTTCCCGGCGGGCGAGGTCCGCGAGATAGGGCTCGACCTTCTCCCGGGCGTAGCCGGTCACGACGACGAAGTCGCGGATGCCCGCCTGGCGGGCGGACAGGATGACCCACTCGATGAGGGCCCGGCCGAGCACCGGACAGAGGGGCTTGCTCTCCCGCGTTTCACGGAAGCGGCTGCCCCGGCCGGCCGCGATCACGACACCTTTCACGCCTTGCTCTCCATATGATTTTCCGAGCTTCGCCGCCGGCCTGGGGACAGGGAACTCCGGCGGAACCGCTTAAGCCGCACATTATAGCCGGAACTCCCTGATTTCGCAATCAATCCATTATCCCCTTGACAAGTCCGGGCCTCTCCCTTATTTTTGAATTACCTGCCGGCCTGAAAGGATTCTTTGATGAGGGGAAGGGAATCGTCTCCATTGAGGGATATTCCTGCTTATACGCGCCCCCCGGCGGATAAGATCGGCAAGTACAAGATCCTCGGCACGCTCGGGCGGGGCGGAATGGGGATCGTCTACAAGGGCCTCGACCCGGACATCGAGCGGGAAGTGGCCATCAAGACCATCCGTTTCGAGGCGTTCACCGAGAGCGCCGAGAAAGAAGAGATGCTGGCCCGGGTCGTTCGCGAGGCCAAGGCCGCGGGCCGGCTGAATCATCCCAACATCATCACGGTCTATGATGTCATCCGGCACAAGGACCTGACCTTTATCGTGATGCAGTACGTGGACGGGCAGAGCCTGCAGGCCCGGATCGACTCCGGCGTCCGGCCGTCTCCGCAAGAGGTCCTCGATCTCCTCGGGCCGGTGGCGGACGCGCTGGACTTCGCCCACCAGAACGGCATCATCCACCGCGATGTCAAGCCCGCCAACATCCTGATCGACAAGCAGGGGAGGCCGTTCCTGGCCGACTTCGGGGTCGCTCACATGGAAGCTTCCACGATGACCGGGCCGGGGAAAACCATCGGAACGATCAGCTACATGTCGCCGGAGCAGGTCATGGGAACCGCCGTGGACCATCGGGCAGACCTTTTCGCCCTTGGCGTGATCCTGTACGAGCTCCTGACCGGGCAGAAGCCCTTCGCCGGCGACAATCTCTCGACCATCGTCTACAAAATCGTCAACGAGGAGCCGCCGAACGTCACGGAGATCAATCACGACCTGCCCCGGGGCTATGAGGGGGTGATCAAGAAGGCCTTGGCCAAGAGTCCGGATGAGCGTTACCAGAGCGGCCGGGAGATGATCTCCGACCTCAAGGCATCCCGGACGTTCGCCGAGGCGACCCAGGCCTATGAGACGGAGTCCTCGAAGCCGGACGTGGTGGTGCGCGGGAAGAAATGGCCTCTCGCTCTCGTCGGGGGGTTGGGCGTCTTCGCCGTCCTGGCCTTCCTCGGATACAGGATCCTGCCCCATAGAGAAGCGGCGTCCGGGGCCGCCTCGCCCATGATAAAAGCATCGGCTCCGCAGGACACCGGTTCGCGAGCCGGCCGGGCGGACATGCCGCCGACGTCCGCGGCCCCGGCGGCGGCCGACACGCTGGCCGCGCTCAAGGCGAGCTTCGACCGCAAGAGTTACGCGGAGGCCGTCGCCCTCGGCGATAAAATACTGACGGAGGATCCGAACAACCAGGCCGCCAGGGAATATCGTGACAAAGCCAAGGAGGCGGTCAAGGCCGAGCAAGACAAGCGGGAGGCGGCCGCCAGGGTCGCCCCGATTCTGGACGCCGGGATGGCCGATTTCCGCCGGGGCGATTATGCGGCTTGCGTCGCCGCCATGGAGAGAGTCCTGAAGCTCGACGGGACGAACGCGGCGGCCCGTGATTACCTGTATCAAGCGGACACGGCCCTGTCGAAAAAGAACATCCTGGACATGCTCGACAATCACCGCCGGGCGGAGGAGGCCAAGGACCTGCCCACCATCCTCAGCCAGATGGCCGGGACCGCCCCGAAAGCCCAGGCCCGGAGCCAGTACAGGGAATGGTTCAACGGCTATGATGGGATCACCTCGCGCATCGACGAGGACAAGGCCGTCGTTTTCGCCGACCGTTCGACCGCCACTCTGGGCTTCTCTCAAAGGATATACGGGATCGACAGGACGGACCGGAAGAAAAAAATGCTGTTCGAAGGGCGGAGGACCTGGGAGTTGAAGAAAGCGGAGGGGGGCTGGACGATCGTCCAAGTCCGTTGACCCCCCGGCCGGCCGAAGGAGGAAACGAGCATGTTCCGAGCTCAAGCCAGAGTCATGAGGGGCCTTTCGGCGATCGCGCTCTTTCTGGGCTTCCTCCCGGGGCCCGCGCCCGCGGAGACCGTCAAGCTCAAGGTCACGATCGACAATTCGGCCATCTATATGACTCCCAGCATGGGCAGTCAGAAGCTGGCCAACATGCCTCTCAACAGGATCCTGGATTCCGAGGGGACGCAAGGCGAGTTCTACAAGGTCAAGTTCGACCAGAACGGGATCAAGATCATCGGCTATATCCACAAGGAGGTCGTCGAGGAAATCAGCGAGAGCGAGGCTGAACAGTTCGCCAGGCAGGCCGGCGCTCCCGGCCAGGCGGTCCAAAGCCAGGCGGACATCGTCGCCCAGCTCAACGCCGGGATCGACGAGAACAAGGCCCTGATCAGGGAGAGGAAAGACCTGGACAAAGCCGTCGACGACCTCCGGTTGCTCATCGCCAGGGCTTTCCACCTCGAAGACCGGCAGAAACAGAAAGAGGTCGTGTGCCTGGCTTATTATTGGCTCGGCATCGCGCTCAAACAGCAGGGCGACAGCTACCATGCGCTCAGGGAATTCCGCCATATGTTCGAGGTGGATCCGGGATTCGCCGCCGAGGCCTCGAAGAACGAGTACAATCCGGATGTCAGCCGGCTCCTCGGCAACGCCGAAAAGCAGTACAAGGGCCTGCTCGTCGAATACACTCTCAACATCAATACAGAGCCTCAAGAGGCGACGATCAAGATCGACGGCAAAGCCATCGCCAACTCTCCGTATATCTATCAGACGGCCGAAACGAAATTCACCCTGGAGATCGAGAAAGAAGGGTACCTCCCGGCCAAGGAACTCGTCTTACTCACCGAACCGGTCACGCATAAAAGCTACGTCCTCCAGAGGCGGGGACGCTCCATCAAGGTCGCGTCCAAACCCGCGGCGGCCAAGGTGTTCCTCGACGGTGAGGACACCGGCCAAGCGACGGATTGCGAGTTGCCTTTCATTGACCTGGGCCCGCACAAGGTCCGCATCGCGGCCGAGAACTACGCCGACTGGGAGACGTCCTTTCAGCTTCTTGAAGGGCCCGGGCCCTATCCGATATCCGCCGTCCTGGCGATCAGGAATTATTCTCCCTTCCGCAAGTGGGGCGGTCCGGAGAGCAGATTCCTCAAGCTTCCGAAGGCCGTGACCGTTGACGCGGCCGGCAACGTCTATATCGCGGACGAGAGCGATGCCAAGGTCAGGAAATTCGATCCCGACCTCCGGCCGCTCGCCTGGAGCGACCCGAATCATGGGATCCAGAGCCTGGATACGCCGGCGGGCATCGTCATCGACAACCAGGGATTCTTGTACGTGACGGACTCCGCCAGCTCTTGCCTCGTGAAGTTCGATCGGAGCGGCAAGCGGCTCGGCAGCTGGGGCGGGAAGGGAATCCGGAACAGCGAATTCGACGGGCCGTCGGGCATCGCCATCGACAAGAATAACGATCTGTACGTGGCGGACACGGGGAACCACCGCGTCGTCAAGTACGCGGCCGCGGGAGGGGTCAAGAGGGTCTGGGGGCGGCAGGGGACGACCAAGGGGGATTTCATGTACCCCACGGGCATCGCCGTCAATGCCGCAAATGAGGTCATCGTCGTCGACAAATGGGGCCGGGTCCAGATTTTTTCAGCCGACGGGGTCCCCCTCGCCGAGTTCGCGGGATTGGGCTCGGGCGAAGGCTTGCTGAGCCGCCCCCTGGGGCTTTGCCTCGATGCCGACGGCAACATCTATGTGGCCGACACGGGCAACGATCGGATCGAAAAATTCACGCCCGCCGGCAAGGTGATCGCCCAGTGGGGATACGGAACGGGATCGGTCCAGATGAAGAGCCCCGCGGGGGTCGCCGTCGACGGCAAGGGCGCGGTTTTCGTCGTTGAAAGGGACGTGCACCGCCTGCAGGAATTCCGAGTGCCGGCGAGATGATATCAGCCGGTAAAAAGCTCGCCGGGTGCTCCTCAGGGTTTTTTCGGGGCCTGGGTGAGGACGACCTCGACCCGGCGGTTCTTGGCGCGATTGATCTCCGTGTCATTGGGGGCCACGGGGTTGGACGAGCCGAAACCCTGGAAGCGCATCCGGCTTTCGGGGATCCCCTGGTCCCGCAGGAAAGCGTAGACGCTCCTGGCCCGGTCGGCGGCGAGCTTCATGTTGAACTCGTCCGTGCCGGTGGCATCGGTGTGGCCCTCGATGCTCAGGTCCATGTTCTGGAAGACCGTCAGGATGCCGGCCAGCTTGGCGACCGTGAGCTGTGACGGGAATTTCAGGGTCGCCTTGTTGACATCGAACAGGATGCCGGGCAGGCTGACGATGACGCCCCGGGCCGTCTCGTTGGTTTCGGCCACCTTTGACAGGGCGCCCTTGAGCATGCCGGCCAGCTCGTCGCGCTCCTTCTTGAGCGCCTCGCGCTCGAGCGCCAGGGCGTCCCGTTCGGCCGCGGCCTTATCGCGGTCGGCGGCGAAGGCGTCCCGCTGCTGGGTGAGCTCCCTGGCCTCCAGGGCCATGGCCGCCCGCTGGGCCTCCACTTCTTTGAGCTCCCGGGCGACGCGCTGGGCCTCGGTCTCGGCGGCGTTCGCCCTCTTCTCGAGGGCCGCCTTTTCGGCCAGCCTCTTGGCCTCGGCCTCGGCGGCGACCCGGGCCTCTTCCGCGCGGATGGCGTCCATGGCGGCCTGGGAAGCCAGCTGAAGTGCTTGCCGGGCCCAGGTGAAGACGGCGTCCCTGCCGCCCTTGTTCTGGAGGGACTTCTTGGCGCCGTCAAAGGCGATCCGGGCGTCGCGCATGGCGTTGGGATTGGCCGCGGCGGCGTTGAGCGCCTCGGCCTTCTCCATCACCCGCTGGGCCTGGACGTAGGGGACCGGCGTGTCGTCGCCGTACTGGAATCCGGCGATGCTCTGCAGGACCGGCTTGGCGCCCGCCTGGAAACCGGCGAAGGTGAAGGGCGTCGTCGGAACGTTCGGAATCTTCATCTCGCGCGAAGCGAAGAGGACGAGGTCCGAGGGCCGGCTGACCGAGGGCATGGGCTCCGCGGTCATCATCAGCGCCAGGGTCCGCTTGCTGGTGTAATAGCGCTGGGAGCCGGAGCAGTTCTTCTTTTCGACGACCACCTCGCCGAGGTTTTCTGTCGTGCCGTCGGGGCCCACGGCCCACAGGACGTAGGCCGCGATGTCGCCGCTGAAGAGGATGGCCGGTTCCATCTTGTCGAAGTTCAGGCTGACCGAGCCGCGCTTCTTTTCAAAGGCGATGGAGGCCTGCATGCTGGCTTTGGACGGGGCCCGGTTCGTCCGGACGAAACCGACGGCGACGGTCTGCCCTTCGGGAACGGTTAAGGCCGTCAGCGGGATTTCGGCCGCGCCGAGCGCGCCGCACATAAACAGGATTATCGGGATCAGGATCGCTCGTTGCCGCAGTCTCATGGTTCCTCCTTCGTGCGATGGCCCTTCGCCGGACGAGTGCGCCGCGCGCCGTCCCGCAATTCCGGGGATGCGGGGGGATTGCCGGGACACGGCCCCTTCATGGGTATCTTGGCCAGAGAATAGCACCGATGAAATAGAGCGTCAATCCCGTCAACCCCGGCTTGACACCCGTCCGCGGGGCACGATATATTTCGGCCATGTTCAACAGAGGCAAACGGATTTTCGGGTTTGTCATCGCGCTGATCCTCGTCGCCGCTCCCGCGGTGGCCGCGGGCGAAGATATCATCGGCGGCATCGGCCTGACCCGGCTGGCGGTGTACGACCAGCGCCCGGCGCCCGACGGCCTGAATTCGGGCTCGCCCCACGTCCACGCCGTGACGGACGAGGGATACTACGTCATGAGCGGCTCGGGGAGGGTCGAGCTCAACGACCTCGAGCACGGCTTCCGGACGGTCGAGCTCGCGCCCGGCCGCTACCTCCAATTCCCGCCGGGCGTCCTCCATCGCCTGGTCAACACGGATCACCTGGTCATCCTGGTCGTCATGGGGAACGCCGGCTTGGCCGAGCGCGGCGACGCCCGCATCTATTTCGGCAAGGACGTGGACGACGATCCGGCGGCTTACGCGCGGCTCGCCGGCCTGGCCGCGGTCGAGGGGCTCGAGGGTGCCTTGAAGCGGCGCGACGCGGCCGTCCGGGCCTACCGGGGCCTGCTCGACCTCTGGGCGAAGGACCGGCCCGCCTACTTCAGCGAGTTGAAGCGCTTCATCGCCGTGCATATGAAAAACGCCGCGGGCCTGAGAAAGCCGTTCGCCCAGGCGGTGGTCAGCGGCCCCCTGGCCTGGGCCGAGAGGTTCCGCCGGCGCGTCGAGGACCTGCCGCTCGGCCGGGAAGCCGCCGCTCCCATCCTTCACGTGCCGTCCGGCGCGAAGACGCTCGGTATGTGCGGACTGCTGAGCCCCGTGACCTCCCTGGAACCGGTCGACCGCGGCGGGGCTCCGAACGAAAAACGATAAGGAGTCGCTATTGACGCCAGACGGCCGGACTGACGGCATCCGCCGCGGATTCCCCCTGGCCCAGGCACGAGACCCCCAAGCGCTGGAAAAGGAAACGGCGGAGCTCAGGGCCATCAACGCGCGGCCCCGCGCCTGGGACCGCTGGCGCGGCTACTGGTCTTTGGCCGGACCGGGCTGGGTCCAGAGCGCGCTGACGCTCGGCGCCGGCTCGGCGGGCTCGTCCATCTTCGCCGGAGCGGTCTTCGGCTACAAGCTCCTCTGGGTCCAGCCCGTGGCCATGTTCCTCGGCGTCATCGTCTTCTCGGCCATCGGCCACCAGACCCTCGTCACGCAGGCCCGGCCGTACGACGTCTTCCGGAAAAAACTCCATCCGGCCGTGGCCGTGCTGTGGGGGACGGCCGTCCTCCTGGCCTCGATCGTCTGGCAGTTCCCGCAATACTCGCTGGGCACGAGCGTCCTGAAGGACATGTTCGACGTCGCCGGTCTCGACGTGCCCAAGCTGCCCATCGCCCTGGGCCTGCTCGTCGTCGGCACGATCCTCTGCTGGAGTTACGGGCGCGGCAGCCGCCGGGCCGTCCGCCTTTTCGAGAAGGTCCTGAAGTACGTCCTGCTGGTCATGATCGCGTCCTTCCTGCTCGTCGTCATCAAAACGGGAGTGGACTTCAAGGAGCTCCTCAAGGGCTTTTTCGGCTTCTACATCCCGCGGGACCGCGAGGGCCTGACCATCGTCCTCGGAGCGTTGGGCGCCGCCGTGGGCATCAACATGACCTTTCTCTACCCCTACACGCTCCTCGCCCGCGGCTGGGGCAGGGAGCACCGCGGCCTGAAGAACTTCGACCTGGGCGTGTCCATGTTCACGCCGTTCGTCCTGGCCACCAGCCTGGTCGTCATCGCCTGTGCCAACACCCTTTATCGCCAGGGGATCCGCGTGCAGGGAGCCGTCGACGCCGCCCATGCCCTGGCCCCGGTCGTCGGCCTCGCGGCCGGCCGGATGATCTTCTCGCTGGGCATCTTGAGCATGTGCTTCACGACCTTGACCATCGAGATGGTCATCTGCGGTTTTGTCCTGAGCGAGATGCTGGGCTTCGAACCGCGGGGCCTGGCGTATAAGGGTGCCACCATGATCGCCAACGTCGGCATCCTGGGGGCCTTTTATCCCATGCCCGTGTGGCTGCCCGTGCTGGCGTCCTCCTTCGCGCTGGTCGTCATGCCCGTCGCCTACATCGGCTTTTTCATTCTCCAGAACAAGCGCGGCTATCTCGGCGACGATGTCAACAGGGGGCTCAAGGGCGCCGTCTGGAATGTCCTGCTCCTCGTGGCCATCCTCGTCGTGGCCGCCGGTGCCGTGGTCAAGATCCTTTCTCTCTTTTAAGACGGGGTCAAATCTACGCGATGCCAGTTTTTCGACTCGAAGCGAGACGCGGGTTTGGAAACGGATCTGCAGAATAGGCGCGGAAGGACTCGACGCCATAACCCTGAGAAATATTTCGAGCGCGAGCATGACTTGGTTGAAGGGCCGCTGAAAAAACTGGCATCGCGTAGATTTGACCCCTTCCGGATTCCGTGGTAGGTTTTGTCGAGAAACTCTCATGAAAGGCAGCGCCCATGGACAGCACCCGACAGAGTAACGGCATCAGCCGCAGGGCCTTCCTCAAGACGGCGGGGGCGGCGGCCGCGGCCGCCGCGGTGGCGCCGACGATCGTCCCGTCCTCGGTCTTCGCCCGGCCGGCCCCGAGCGACACCCTGACCTTCGGCTGCATCGGCGTCGGCCGCCAGGGCCAGGGGGACATGCAGGAGCTCATCTACCGCGGCCTGGAGACGGGCGCGCGCGTCGTCGCCGTCTGCGACGTCGATTCCCACCGCCTGGAAAACGCCCGCTGGCTGGCGGAAAAAATCTACACCATCGAGCTGGGAAAAGGCTCCTACAAGGGGATCGAGACCTACCGCGACTTCCGCAAGCTCTTGGCCCGCAAGGACATCGACGGCGTGCTGATCGTG
>Ga0315282_10010162_pt1 | contig 14813 bp, 17 predicted proteins | sample YL17G07_20_MG_FD_203693 | JGI IMG/M metagenome (GOLD analysis project Ga0315282, IMG submission 203693) | Sediment microbial communities from Yellowstone Lake, YNP, Wyoming, USA - YL17G07_20 | ecosystem: Environmental > Aquatic > Freshwater > Lake > Sediment | place: USA: Wyoming | collected...
CTGGACCTGTAAGGGCACTTTCTTCATTGGATATCCTATGGATATCCTAACTTAAAAGCCTTTCGGCGGCTCATGGTGCAGGGGGCGAACTCAAAACCATTCCTTTCGGAGATACTGAATAAACAAAGCCTTAGATACTCTACCATAAGTTACCAGTTTTTTACCCGATTACACAAGACCAAAGATAAAGAACACTATGGGATTCTCCGCCTCGCCAACCCCCTCGTTTAGATTAGTCCTTGGTTAGAAAGGGGGAGGTAGGTTAGCGCCCTGTAGTCAGAGAACTCTACTGGGCTTTCCAACAAAAAATCTGGTGTAAAATTCTTTTTCTGGAGCCGTATGGTTATGAAGGCTTAAATACTAAAGTATACATTTGGATACGGATAGAATGAAGGGCAAAACAAAAAGTGAAGAAACAGAATGGACCACTGTCAAGGTGCCAAAAGCCCTCGTAGAGAAAGCCCACAAACACGACTTGAATGTTTCAGGGGTTTGTCAGACCGCATTAAAGAAGGCTATTGAGGCCTTGGAAGGAGCTTCTGGAGAGTCTACCCACAAGACAAATGGTGGCAGTCCAATCCCATCAACTCCAGAAACTTTATCAAAACCCAAGTCTAAGGCTCCCTGTGCGGCGGTGGTCCAGCTTGGTAAGACTCAGGCTTCCCAAGCCTGCAACGCGGGTCCAAATCCCGCCCGCCGCACCACTCGTGTTCAAACGTGGAAGTTTAGTTAAATACAAAAGCAGAGTATTTGTGGGAAAATGTACGTGATAAAAGCATCGGGTGAAAAAGAGGAGTTCGACGCAGGGAAGGTCAGGAGGACCTGTGTTCGGGCAGGCGCTTCTGAGGGGCTGGCAAGCAAAATCGCGTCCGAGGTGGAGAGCAGAGTCCACGATGGAATCTCAACAAAAGAAATCCACAAAATGACGCTCTCGCTGTTAAAAGAAGACCCCCCGGCGGCTTCTAAGTACGCTCTGAAGCAGGCCATCTTAACCCTGGGCCCCGCAGGGTTCTCGTTCGAGGAGTTCATGGCGGCAGTGCTCAGAAATTACGGATACAAGACTGAGGTAGACGTCATATTGGAAGGCAAATGCGTCTCCCAGGAGGTCGATATCGTGGCGGAGCTGGACGGCAAGCGGTTCATGATAGAATGCAAGTACCACAACACTCCAGGGATACAAACGGACCTGCACGTTGCCATGTACACATATGCTAGATTCTTGGACCTTCGCGAAAAATTCGACCAAGGCTGGCTCGTGTGCAGTACAAAATGTACCATCAGCGCAAGGAAATACGCGGAATGTGTTGGGCTAAAACTGACCAGTTGGAAGTATCCCAAGGAAAGCATCGAAAGTTTGATAGACAAGAAAAAATTGTATCCCGTGACAATTCTCACGTCCGTAAGCGGGCTGGAGCGGGACAGGCTTTTCGGAGCGAAGATAATGCTGGCCCGAGATTTGCTCAACTACGAGCCAAAGGAACTCGAGAAGCTGACCGGTTTACCAGAGAGCACGGTGGCCAAGATACTTGAAGAAGTAAAGCTTGTGGTTTAATCTAGCAAATCAAAAGCGCGGATTTCATAACGCGTCACTTGATTAACTTCTTGAGTTTTCCAACCACAGAGTAAGGCACGGTCACCTCCCCGACACAGCCTGCCCCAGAGTCCGTGCCCCCGACCTTGACCAGCCCGTATTTATCAGCGACTCTGCCGAAGTGCTCCACGTCATGCTTTGTGTGGGTCGGGTGGTAGACCTCTAACGCATTGAGCCCCTCCTCAACAAGCTGCGGGATCATCTTTTCTGCCTGCCCGAACTTTGGGTGAGCCAGGGCCGTCACCCCTCCAGCATCCTGTACGAAACCTAGCACTACGTAAATTGGGACCTGCTCAGCTGGAACGTAGGCCGGCTTTCCACGCCCGAGGTATTTCTCGAAAGCCTCGTTCTGGGTTTTCACCATCCGCATCCTGAACATGTGGCGGGCAATGTGCGACCGGGATATGATGCTTGAACTCCCTGCCTCGCGCAACAGGTCCTCGTAAACTATATGCAGGCCCAGGCCATCAAGCTTCTCCAGCATCTCCGCCGCCCTGTTGATTCTGATCGTTTGAGTCCTTGCTACCTCGGAGAGCAAGCGGGAGTTGTGCCAATCCACGAAGTAACCGATTATGTGGGCCTCGCGCGCCTCTTCCTCGTAAATGAGTTCCACGCCCGGGATGGCTTCCACGTTCATCATCTTCGAAAGCCCAACCGCTTCGGGCAAGGCTTCCATAGTGTCATGTTCAACTATGGCAATTGCCGCCAGGCCCTTTTCCTTTGCAAGCCCGAGAGCCGCCGCCGGGGACAACTTCCCCCCAGAGGTCGTGGTCCTGACGTGCAAATCTGCTTTTCCCACCATTCATCCCCAATGACCCAATTTAGAACTCTGGTTTATCAGCCTTCCGTGCGTGCATCAGTTCTCCCAACGGTTGAATGTTATTTCTACTACAGTCGCTTACAGGAAGCTCTTTAAAAGGGGGGAGAAATAGTCAAGGGAGCACATGAAGATTGGAAAGAAAGAAGGGAAACACCCAACCGTGGAAGTCGGCGTGGACCTTGGGTCAGTGCTTGAGGGTCTGGGGATAGGCAAGATGTTGGACAAAGTCCTTGGCATGATCCAGAATGGCCAGTTGGAGCTGAAGGTCGAGGTCCCGATGAGCAAGAAGGGCAAGGTCCCGATTGGTTTCATGGTTAGGCTGAAAAAATCCGAAAGGTAGCCGCTGGTTTTATGCCGAGGCGCAGGGCTAGGCTTATTCTCTGCAGTGGGAAGGGCGGAGTCGGAAAAAGCACAGTGGCTTCGGCCATAGCTACTTATTTCGCCGAAGGCGGGAAGAAGACCCTCCTGGTGTCGAGCGACCCCGTGCAGGCGCTCTCAAGGATATTCAGCAAGAAGATTGGCAACCAGGTTACCAGGGTAAGCAAGAATTTGGACGCGATGGAGATAGATGTAGAAAAAATAGCGCTCAAGGTCGAGACCGAGTACAAGCAGGTTCTGACGGATGCTCTCGCTTCCTGGCTGGATGCGGAGACCGCTAAGAGCCTTCCCCTAAGCATCCTCAGCGGCGCCGACGAGCTTCTGGCTCTCGACAAAATCCGCAGGATGGTGGAGGGAGACTATGAAGTTGTTGTTTGGGACACCAGCCCAACCACTCACACATTGCGGCTGCTCGGCCTTTCGAAAAAGCTTAGCGAGGCGTTTACAGGAAAGTTTGCGGCGCTCTACAATCTAGCCCACCCCATCCAGGCAATCAGAGCCGCTTTTGGAGGCAAAAAACCCAAACTACTGACCGCCGTCGAAAATCTGGGGAAAACAGTGGAAGGCGTGGAAAAAATGCTGGCGGACTCGCGCACCGAGCTCGTTTTGGTTATAAACCCAGAGAAACTTTCAATCTACGAGGGCAAGCAGCTCCGCGAAGCTGCGGAATCCCACCACATAACTGTAAAACGGGCAGTCGTCAACAAGATGCTCCTGCCCTGCAAGTGCAAATTCTGCATGATGAAGCGGAAGGAACAGGAGGAAAACCTTCAGCTGATCAAGCAGGAGTACAACGACCTCAAGCTTCTGATAATGCCATACATGCCGTACGAGATTCTGCGTGAGCGGCGGATCAAGGAGTATGCCAAGCAGCTTTTTGGAGATTAGTCAAGCAACTGGAGCAGCACCCGATAGTTGGACGGCGCTATCCTCACAAGGAACAGCTTGGAGTACCAGCGCACCAACGAGTGCCTCCGGTAGAGCTGGTAGAAGGCAAAGCCCATACGCAGTTTTTGTACGAATCCTACCATATTTTCTGCCCCCAATTCCGTAGTGAATGGGTTTTGCCAGTATTTAAAAATGTTGTGTGTTTCGGCAATTGTCGATAATTTTGGGACAAAAAGGTCCTATTTCAGGAGCTTCTTGAGCTTCTTCGGCATCTCCTTCTCGGCCTTCATCTCTTCAACAGCCTTGTAAGACACGGTCACCGCGCCCACAGGTGGCTTTCCAGAGTCGGTCCCACCGACCTGAATCAAATCATACTTCTTGGCCAAAGCCTGGAAGCGCTTGACATCGGCCGCATCATGGTAGGGGTGATAAACCTCGATCGCCCGCATGCCATTCTTCACCAGCTCGGGGATCATGTTCTCGGCTCCGCCAAACTTCGGGTGGGCCAAGGCAGCAACGCCCCCTGCCTTCACTATGAGACCTATCAGTTCCGCGGTCGGAAGCTGGTACTTGGCAACGTAGGCCGGTTTTCCTGGGGCGAGGTATCGGTCGAAAGCATCTCTCGTGGACTTGACCGCCCCCGTTTTCACCATCGCATCAGCTATGTGGGTCCTGCCCATGACGGCAGCGTGGCCAGCTATCTTCAAAACATCGTTGTATGTGACTCTCACGCCCAGCTCTTGGAGTTTCTCTATTGTTCCCTTGATTCTCCATGCCCTTGAAACCTGGGACCTGCTTATCTCGGACAGGAGCGCTTGGTTTCTCCAGTCAATGAAGTACCCAATGATGTGGGCTTCACCGCCTTCCCCTTCATAAGTTATCTCGACTCCCGGAATTACCTCGATGCCGTAAGAATGCCCGGCTTCCGCCGCTTCTGGCACCCCTTCCACGGTGTCGTGATCCACAACAGCTATCGCTGCCAGTCCTTTTTCTTTAGCAAGTTTCACAGCTTCAGCCGGACGCACTTTGCCAGTTGTTACTGTGGTACGTACGTGCAGGTCAGCTTTCTTTGCCATTCACTCATCCAAAAAGAAAGTATCCCCAAATGGTCTGAATAAATGTATTGGAAAGAGCAAGAACACGCACTTTTGGGCATTTCACATGTCGCCGATAACTCGGTTCATTGTTAAGAAATGATTGGGACGACATCTTCGGTCACGTACTTCACGAATTCCCCGAGCTCGGACTTGCTGAACAGGGTCACGACGCAGTTCCTTGTTATTCCCACCACAAGCCCGCGGTTTACCAGCTCCAGCACCAGGTACCATATCTTCCCGTGCTCCATGTACTCCTTGTAAAGTTTTGTGTTTGCCAAGCCGGAGCCGGCCAGGGCGAGCTTTTTCACCCCGGGGAAGTCAATTTCGTCGAACCAGATCAGCTTCCCGGCGCCGGGGTTGGACTCGTGTAGCTCCTGGAGGGACTCGTGGGTGATCTTTGTCGCCACAATCGTCCCGGCCTTGATGAACAGGATTTCGCTGAGCTTGTTTGCCACATAGTCAGTGAGGAGCTTCTTCACCCCTCTGGCTTTGGATGGTGCGAGCACGACAAGAAAGCTCCGTCCCTTGTAACCCTTTATCCAGAATGGAACTTCTTCCGTCACGATTGTCTCCACAAGCCCTCTCTTGTAGTAGCGGCTCAGGATGAAATCCCTGCTGAAAACCCCCGAGATGGAGTCGCGCTCGTGTTTCAGGTCGAGGATTTCCGTGGTGAGTTTGGTCTTCTTTCCCCCCAGCCCCTCGTGAGGCTGCTCCTCCTTGAAGTCCTTGAGCTTCCTCGTAATCGTCGTCAGGTCGAGGTGCTCCTTTATCTCGAAGACCTTGGCAACCAGAACCATTTTACACCCCAAGGTATTGGAATCCGCGTATTTTAAATGTGAAGGAAGAACTTGATTGATTACCGTGTCTCCGGATTCTGGTGTCCAGCTAAAAGAGATAATATTGGAGAACTTCATGAGCCACCAGTACTCCAGAATTCCGTTGAAGTCAGGCCTCAACGTGGTATGCGGCCCCAACGGTGCCGGGAAGTCCTCGATTCTACTTGCCCTCTCCGTGGCATTGGGTCAGACGTACACCGAGCGTTCGCGCAGGCTCGGCGACCTCATAAGGCGCGGGGAGAAGCTGGGGAGAGTGAGCGTGGTCTTCGACAACTCCCTCCAAAACGGGAAGCGCCCGGTTCATAGCATAAACGCGGACACGATAGTGATTTCCCGCTACCTGAGCCAGGATGGAACTTACTGGCACGAGATCAACAACCGGACGGTCATGAAAGGAGAGGTACTCCGCATGCTTGAGAGGCTCTCGATAAACCCCGACAACATGCTGATCATAATGCACCAGAACATGATTGACGTGTTCGGGGCCGTTGACGCGCGCGAGAAGCTGAAGCTGGTGGAGGAGGCAGTCGGGTTCAAGGGTTACAGGGAGAGCATAATCGAGGCAAGAGAAAAACTGGGCCACGCATTGAGCGAGGCGGAGTCCACCCGCAGCCTGCTTGAGAAGGCCCGGGAGACCCTCCACTACTGGGAGAGCGAGTACCAGAGGTTCAAGCGCAGGCAGGAGCTCGGGGAGAGGAAGAGGGACTTGGAACTCGAGCATGTGTGGGCCAGGTACTCCCGGCACGAAGAGGCGGTGGCGGGCCTAGAGTCAAGGTTGAAGGGGCTGAACTCGGAGCTTGCTGAGATTTCGCGCGAGCTGGAGCAGTCTTCAAAGAAGGAGGGCGAGCTTGAGAAGAAGCTCAAGGAGCTAGAGTTTGAGCAGGACTCGGCATACCAGCGCCTGATCGAGCAGGAAAGGACGCAGGCGGAGTGGGATGCACGCGCCCAGCTGGTGGATAGTCTCGGCAAATCCCTCCGTTCAGTTGCGGACGCCGGCGATTTTCTGGAGCACCTGCAGGCGGAGGTCACCCGCGGCAAGAAGATTCTGGGTGAGTCGGGAGAGAAGATAAAAACCACGAGGTCGGCACTCGTGGAGACCAAAGAGAAGCTTTCACACGCGAGGGAGAGCTACATCAACTCCCGCATCCACATAGCCGTGCTCGGTTTGCGCCGGGAGCTGCTTGAGAAGGATATTTCCGGAGTCCAGTCGGAGCTCAGGCGCGCGAGAAGGGAGCTGGAGCAGCTGGAAGCAGAGGCCGGGAAGGTTGGCGAGCGGGTGGAAACCAAGCGGAAGCCCCAGGAGGTCATGGACGAGCTGAAGTTTGTGAACGCCCAGCTTGCGACATTGTCTGACGTTTCTCCGGATGTCGAGCGGATGTACCAGAGTTACAAGGGCACGATAAAGGAGCTGGAGGCAAAGGCAGCGGTCGCAGAGGTGAACAGGACAAGGGCCATGGAGGAGCTGGACATCAGGAGGCGCCGGTGGGCCGGTGAAATAGCAAAACTTCTGAAGGATGTCAAGGAAACTTACCTCCAAATTCTGGAGCGAGTGAACGCCATCGGGGACATCAGCCTGAAGAACCCCCAAGATGTGGACGAGGCTGGGCTTGAACTCCAGGTGGGCTTCAGAGGGGCTGAGCCCAGGGTTCTCGACTCTCACACCCAGAGCGGGGGCGAGAGGACGACGGCGCTCATGTGCTTCCTGCTTTCCCTGCAGCAGCGCATCAAGTCCCCGCTCAGGGCCATTGACGAGTTCGAGGCGCACCTTGACCCGCACAACCGCGAGGCAATCCTGCAGGGGATAATTGAGTTCATGAAGGGCGAGTCAACCCAGTACATCGTGATAACCCCGGGCCAGCTCATGACTGTGGAGGGAGTCCCCAATGTCATCACAGTGCAGAACATCGCTGGCTCATCCAAGGTGAAGGTGGCGGTCTGATGAAGGAGCGCGAGGAGTTGCTTTTCAGGATAATAGACCTCTGCGAGTCGGTCAGCAAGAGGGGCGTGGACCCGTTTGACGTTCAGGTGAGGGAGTTCTTCGACAGGCTTGATGATATCCTTCCAAAGCTCAAGAAGTATGAGGACCTTTACTTGGACATCCAGGCGGTGCTTGGCCTGGCGGATGTGGTCTTCCAGCAGGGAGAGTGGATAAAGCACAAGTCTTCGGTTCTTTACCTCGACCCCCTCCTGATAATGCTGAAGTTGCACGCGCTCCAACCCCAAGACTTGGCTGATGTGCTGGCGCAGTCCTGGCACCCGATTGTTGAAATGGAGGCAATCTCCCCGCACGGGATCAGGGAAGCGATGGAGTACTGGACCGAGCTGCCGCCTTTAGGCGAGCGGTGGCGAGGTCTTGAGACCACGGAGGTCCTCACAGGAGAGGTGGCGCGGAGGGAGCTGGCGAGGATGGGAATATTGTCAGAGGAAGACTTCGTGGCGGTCTTGGACAAAGCTTGGAGGGAACTGAAAGCGGCGGCCGGGGAGAAGGAGGAGATCCAGTACTGGGACTTCATAATGGAGAAAAGTTTCGAGAAGACTGTTATCCGCGCGTGGCTGGTGAGCTTCCTCGTGAGCTATGGTTACGCCACACTTGAGCTAAAGCCACTGGAGGAGGAAATCCTGCTCAAGCCACTTCCGAAGCCGCAGAGACCGGAGCACGCCTTGACTTTTTCTGTCCCGATTTCAATATCTCGGGAAGAGTGGGCGAGGAGGCGGAAGGGTGACTGAAGAAAAACTTGCCGAGCTCCGCCAGAAGCTGGCGAGGGCCACGCAGCTGCTTTTTTACAGGCATCACATGGAGCCAGGGGCCAAAAGATGGGAGCTGAAGCGGGCGCTGGGAAGGGACTACGAGCAGGCGCTGAAGTTGTTTGAAGACGAGATTTCCAAGCTCGGGCTCCAGCTGAAGTTGGTGAGGGAGGGAGAGGCAGAATCGGAGTCGGACAGGTTCTACATCACTTTCAAGGGCCGCCCAAGCCTGACGGATGCAAGGACTTTCGGGTGGAGGATAGACGATATGGCCATGCTCACGGTCGCCCTCGCGCACATCTTGGCAAAAGGCGGGAAGGCGCCCCTGAAGGAGATCGAGCGGGTGCTTGAGGAGAAGTTCCCGCGGTGGAGGATGGAGTCGACCATTGACAGGTTCATCCGGCGTGGTTATCTCTCCGAAGACGAGGAGGGCCTTGTTTACATAGGATGGCGGGCCAGGGCGGAGGTTGACCAGAAGACGCTGCTGGGGCTGCTGCTCGGGAAGGAGGAGGGAGAAAAATCCGGAGAGCCAAAGGAAGAGCAGACGACCAAAACACAGGAAGATGAGAAAGAATAACGTTTTTATCTTTCCTAGTTAATTTCGATGAGGGGAAAAACAATGCCTAGAAATGAAGAGTTTGAGATGCCTCCAGGGTTCGCATCTAAAATAGCCGTCAGTATCGCGGTAGGAGTGGGGTGGCTGATATTTCTCGTGGTGTTCTTGTTCTTCTACGCGTCCAACTTCAACATTTACCAGAACTTGGCCATTTTCATCCTGTCGATTCTGGTGGTTTGCGTGATACTGGGTCCGATGTGGGCTTACTGGGCCATCAAGAACGCAAAAACATGGAAGAAGATGGCGAAGAGAAAGTGAAGTAGCCATCTTTTTTACATTTTCATCTTTTGCCCAGCGTGAGCAACATTTAAGCTTTTGACGTGATTTTCTACTGTGGGCCGGTAGATCAGCCTGGTATGATCGTTCGCTTGGCATGCGAAAGGTCGCGGGTTCAAATCCCGCCCGGTCCACCACTCATTTGAAAATTCGCTCGAATACTCCATCGGATTCTGTTCGGGTTATTTATGACTTTGCCGCCATATAGGGGACGGTGGGCGTACGACAGTATGTGGCATTTGTGGCAAGGGAATAGGATGGGGCCAGGGCGTGTCTTGTGTCCAGTGCGGTAAAAAATTACATAGTTCCTGCACGCCTACCCTGAAAAACAGCGGCGCGCATGTCGATTTTTGCTCTTACGACTGCGCGGTAACTCTGGCCTCGAAAGCGGACTTCTCCTGGGAGACGGATGTCGAGCTTTACCATTTGAAAGCCAAGAATGCCCTGTATAAATTCCCGAACGGTGTGAAGATACTGCCTCGATTCCCCAACGGCCAACTTCCGAAAGACGTGGAGATACTGCTGCCCCGCCTTTACGATAAGTTTTCGAACGGTCGGCTCCCGAAAGGTGTGGAGATGCTGCATTCTGCCAGCAAACCGTTCCAATTTTACTACTTGGAATTCGTGCTTTTCATCGCGGAGGCGCTGTCGAAGTGCTCCGACGGTTGCTTCAAATCTGCGGTGCCAATTCTAACATCTCGGAAATCAAAAACCGTCATGTTAACCTGCGCGGGGATGCCGCCCCATAAAAGAAACGCAATACTCGCAGAAGCTTACTTTGGGGCCAAGTTTGACAAGGATGTCTTTGCATCACTCAACTACAGCTTCTCTGATTTCAATCAATTCCTGGAAGCCAAGGAAGCTGAGACGGCGGGAAGATACGAAGATGCCGCCAAGATATTCGAAGGCATTGGCATGCCCGGGGAGGCGGGAAGGGCCAGAGGCCGTGGCCGGAGGGTTGTCACGGTGGACTTGAATGCTCTTATACGTCAGCTTAAGGAAGGAGCCGTCTACAAGTGCCCCACCTGTGGGGGCAGGATCAAAATAAGTAGCGCGACCAAAGCGTCCCAGCTCTCGAAGTGCGAATATTGTGGCAACGTGCTGAGAACAGACGACCTGACCAAGTTTATCAACGATATCTTGAAGTAATAGTCAGAGTATCTCGTTTCGACGGTTCAAACGACGACGTAAACCTATCTTGGTCCACCATTCAGGATTTATAGAGACGGAGCAAAATCAACTCAGGGCCCGTGGTCTAGTGGTTATGACGTCGCCTTGACATGGCGAAGCTCGAGGGTTCGAATCCCTCCGGGCCCACCATTTTTAGCTAGCAAGCACAGTTTCATTGATGAAGCTAATCCTGGCATCCACGAGAGACGTGGCCGCGAACAACATTGCTTCCAAGCTTCTGGAGCTATTCGACTTTAAGAAATCCCACCACCCGAACTCCCACGTCTCCGGCGATGTTGTGCTGACCAGGGTTGAAGGAGGGATTCTGGAGCTTGCATCGCTCCCGCCAGCGACGAGCGAGGTGATAGTCGCCTCCAGGCACGCGAGCAAGTCCGGCAGCAAATCTCTGACAGTCCATGCGCCGGGAGAGCTTGAGGCAGGCAAGCTGGCCGTTGCTTCTCCATCAACAGTAAAAGCGGCGCTGCTTGAGCTGGCAAAAATAAAGGAGGAACTCGGGCTCCCACACCAGGTTTCCTTGGAGGCCACCCACCACGGTCCGGTATCGCTTGACGTCCCCGTGACTTTTGTCGAGATTGGGAGCCTGCCAGAGCACTGGGAGGATGAGAAAGCAGGGGAAGCAGTGGCCCGGGCAATAATGGCGGCAGCTGTGGCAGAGGAAGGATGCCACAGGGCAGTGGGAGTGGGTGGGACCCATTATGCTCCAAGGCACACCGAGGCAACTTTACACACGGAGTTTGGCGTCGGGCACATCATCCCGAAGCATGTTGAGCTCACGGAAGGTCTCCTGGAAAAGGCGGTCTGGAGGACCCAGGGCAAGGCAGAAACTTTGCTTTTGGACTGGAAGGGCATGAGCGCTGAGCAAAGGGCAGTCTGCCAGAAAGTCGCCGAAAAACTGCATATAAACTTGGAGCGGGCGAGAAGTGTCCTGCACGACAGAAAATGAAAAAACCAGCTTTAAAAAAGACTTAAATTTAAGCTTGGTGAAGAAAAGGCGGAACTGAAGGGATAAAATTGAAAGAACAAAGCGCAGTTTTCCGTCCTGAGACGGGTTTTGCATTGAAGGCAGGCATAGCCCCCGTCCCGAAAAAGGTCGCGCAGGCTCCGAAGGGGACCAGCACGGAAGAGTTGCAGGAAATTCTCCAGAGAGCCAAGGCAAAAATAATGGTGATCGGTTGCGGCGGGGCAGGGTGCAACACCCTATCCAGAATAATGAGAGAGGGAATCCAAGGGGCGGAAACTATAGCTATCAACACAGATGCGCAGGATTTACTGTACGCTTCCGCAGACAGGAAAATTTTGATCGGCCGGGATATCACCGGCGGGCTCGGCGCCGGGAATGACCCCGAAAAGGGAGAATCTGCAGCCCGCGCTGATGAAGCTTCGGTTAAAGATCACATCTACGGGGCGGACATGGTTTTTGTCACGTGTGGTCTGGGCGGCGGGACCGGCACGGGCAGTGCTCCAGTCGTTGCAGACATCGCAAAAAAGATGGGTGCGCTGACGGTCGGCATCGTGACGCTTCCATTCACTGTTGAGGGGAGCAGGAGGAAAGTGAATGCAGAGAAAGGATTGGAAAAGCTCCAGGCGTCTTCCGACAGCGTCATAGTCATCCCAAACGACAAGCTCCTCAAGCTTGCTCCGGACCTCTCAATCGGCGAGGCATTCGAGGTCGCCGACAAGGTCCTCAACGACGGCATAAAAGGGATAACCGAGCTGATAACCAAGCCTGGCTTGGTCAACCTCGACTTCGCCGACGTGCGGGCGGTTCTTCATAACGGCGGCATAGCGGCTATAGGGATAGGTGAGTCAGACTCCGAGAAGAGGGCAGAGGCAGCCGTGGCGGACGCCCTGAACAGTCCCCTCCTCGACGTCGATGTCACCGGGGCGAGGGGCGCGCTAGTGAACGTCATGAGTGCCGACATAACAATGGCGGAAGCCCAGAACATAGTGGCAAAGGTTTCCGAGGCCCTCGACCCATCGGCCAACTTCAAGTGGGGGGCCCACCTGTCACCTGACCTGAAAAGGGCAGTGAGGGTGCTTGTTGTCCTTGCAGGGGTACACTCACCATATGTTGGCCCACCGGCACCAAAGAAGGAGCCGATAGACTTTGGTTTGGAGTTGATCTGATGAGAGAGTTCCTGAAAAACTGCAAGCGCACGATAAGGGTAGCGCGGAAGCCAGATAATGACGAATTTATTAAAGTGGCCAAGATAACTGGGCTGGGGATACTGCTCATAGGGTTTCTTGGGTTCGTTGTGATGCTTGTGAGTTATTACCTACAAGGGACGGCTTGAGGTGGTTCCATGGAGGAAGCTGAGGTACAGAAGCCAAAGGTGTTCGCTGTTCGGGCTACCGTAGGCCAAGAGAAAAGCACCGCCGACATGGTTCTTGCCAGGACCAAAAATTTCAACCTCCCCATAATAGCCGTCCTGGTCCCGCTCGGCATCAGGGGTTATGTTTTCGTCGAGACGCTGGGGGGAAAGTCCAGCATCGAGAGGGTCAGGACAGGAATAAGGCACGCGAAGGGAATGGTTTCCGGAGAGGTGCCGATCACGCAGCTTGAGCAATTCCTGTTGCCGAAGCCGTCGGTCACTGGGATGGAGGTCGGGGACATAGTCGAGGTAACTTCCGGCCCGTTCAGGGGCGAGAGGGCGAAGATAATAAGGATAGACGAGGGCAAGGAGGAGATAACCGTCGAGCTCTTTGAGGCCACGGTGCCAATCCCGGTCACTGTCAGGGGAGACACAGTAAAGGTCATACAGAAGAAAGAGGAAAAGAAGTGAAATTTTTAAGGCCCGCTAGCGCTTCCGCTCCACTTCTCTGAGAGATTTTTCCAAGATGTTCATGCCCAGCTGTAACTCCACCCTGTTCATGACCAACGGCGGGGCAATGCGGATTGAAGAGCGCCCGCCCCTGAAGACGATCAGGCCATGACTGAGGGTCTCTCGTATGAGCATCTCCCGCTCTTTGATGCCTCCCTCTTTCGTCTGTTTGTCTTTCACAAACTCCATGGCTAGCAGAAGCCCTTTGCCTCTCACCTCTCCCACAAACTCGAACCTGTCCTCCATTTCCTTCATTCTCTTCAGCGCAAATTTTCCCAGTTTTTCCGCATTTTTCACGAGGTTTTGCTCCTTGAGTATCTTGAGTGATTCGATGGCAGCAACGCAGGCTACAAGGTTCCCCCCAAATGTCGAAGCGTGTACCCCGGGCTGCCAGTTCATCACTTTGGCTCTGGCCACCGTTGCGCCTATTGGTGCCATCCCCCCCGCCAGCGCCTTTGCAATGCAGGTGATGTCAGCATTCACCCCCCAGTGCTCCATGGCGAACATCTTGCCCGAGCGCCCCAGTCCGGTTTGAATCTCGTCGGCTATGAAAAGCCAGTCGTGTTCATCGCAGAGCTCCTTCAGCATCGGGTAGTACTCAGGCGGCGGGATGATGTACCCAGAGCTGCCCTGGATGGGCTCGGTTATTACCGCAGCCACCTCTTCGGGCGGGATTTCCTTTTTCAGGTAGTCGCGGATGAACTCGATGCACAGAAAGTCGCAGCCAGGGTATTCCTGCTTGAACAGGCACCGGTAGCAGTATGGGAATGGCATGGCGCTCACCCCGGGAACAAGCGGGAAGAAGTGGCGGTGGTGGAGCACGTTTGTGGACGAGAGGCTCATGGCCCCGAAGGTGCGGCCGTGGAATGCCCCGGTGAAAGAAATCATCCTCGGACGGCGGGTGTGCCAGCGGGCGCACTTGAAAGCGGCTTCCACAGATTCAGCGCCGGAGTTTCCGAAGTAGACGTGTTTGGAGAATTTTCCAGGGGTTAGTTTTACAAGCCTTTCAGCTAGCTCGATCTGGGCCTCATAGTAAAAGTCAGTGCCGGCGAAGTGGGCGAGTTTTGTGACCTGTTTTTTGACAGCGTTCACAAGCCGCGGGTGGGAGTACCCGTAGTTTAGGACGAACATCCCGGACGAGAGGTCAAGGAACACGTTGCCGTCGACATCTTTAACGTAGCATCCCCAGCCCTCGCTTGCGACTATCGGCTCCGCCCTCGTGTAGGAGGGGGACATCACTCTCGCGTCGCGGACCATCAGTCTTTTTCCGACCGGCCCCGGAATCGGCTTGACCATTCTTGGCCCGCCTTTGACCCACGCTGGTTTTGTCAGGTAATCACCTCACAGCTTTACTCTTAGATACTGCTTAAATATTGCGGCAGTGTTAAGTAAACGTCCCAAGTTAACACTTGAGGCCCAATCACGGACTCCAGACCACTTGATTGCGCATGTTTCTGCTCCCGTGCGTCGATTGATGTCGTGTTGAACGGTGGTTGTTGTTCGCCCCAGTGCCAAACCAGACATTCATCGGCCGATGAATAGATTACCGACTA